>JAEEGF011078686.1_pt1 | contig 76538 bp, 65 predicted proteins | sample 9134171 | NCBI WGS metagenome assembly JAEEGF01 (sample SAMN16246542, study PRJNA631951) | gut metagenome | biome: gut microbiome; feature: rumen; material: AP-attached | host: Bos | place: Iran: Karaj | collected 2018-10 | reverse complement strand
TTCTTCGTCAATTGGAAGAGTACGGGGAAATTGAAAACCACGCGGACAGGTTCGCCATTGATGGAACCGGGAGTCCATTTAGGGGACTGGCTCACGACGCGGACGGCTTCTTCATCAAGGATGGGAGCACAGCCGCGGAGAACGCGGACATCCGTGACGCTGCCGTCTTTCTCAATGGTGAACTGCAAGGTCACACGGCCCTGGAGCGAGTCTTTGACCGCCTCTTGGGGATACTTGAGATTCTCGTTGACCCAGCGGGGGAACGACTGGCCGGCATCTCCATCCTGGAAGCGGGGCTTGGTCTCCAGCAGGGAGTATTTGACAGGTTCCTCCGGCGGAGGCTCCGGCAGGACTTCGGAAGGCGTGGCAACCGGTTCTTCGGCAAGAGGGATTACATCTGCGGCAGGCGTGACGCGCTCGGCAAGAAGCAGCGTCGTGCCGGCCAGCAGCGGGAGGAGCAGCAGGAGAGAGAGTTTCTTCCAGGCTGCCTTGTAGGTGATTTGCATCATGGTAATACGGTTTTTGAGTTGGGCGTGATTGAAGCCGTTGGCCAGGAGGAAACGCTTTTCCCCCACGGCTTTTTTCACGAGCAGAAGTTGGTATTGGGTTGCATCGATGCCTTGGTTGAGGACGAAGTCGTCGGCTTCGTATTCGTGGAGCAGTTTGAGTTCGCTGCGGCAGATCCATACCAGTGGATTGAACCATTGGAAGACGGCCAGCAAAGAAGCAAACAACAGGTCGCAGGAATGGCCGGCGCGCACATGCGCCAGCTCGTGGGTAAGAATGGCGGGATAGCGTTCGAAGTCTCTGCGGCTGAGCACGATGTGCCGCATCCAGCTGAACGAGGGGCTCTCCTGCGAAAGCAAATGGAGCGTATAACCGTCGAACTTCCGGCCCGGAGCGTGTCGCAGCTGCCGGAACATCCCGGCATAAGAGCGCGCGAAAAACAACAGGATGATGAGTGAGCCGACAGCGTAAATCAGCAAGAGGAGGGTTTGCCAAGAGATGGCGGCCGGCGCCGCGGCAGCGCCTTCTGCGCCCGCTGCCTGCGCGGTCTCGGCGATGCCGACCACCACCGGCTCCAGCCAGGTGGAATACACGGTCGGCATCGCGACGTGCAGCGGAATCAGCGGCAACAGCAGGCACGCGGCGCTTCCGAAGAGCAGGACGAACCGGTTGAAGCGGAAATGCTCCGTCCGGCGCATCACCAGCAGGAAGAATGCGTCGAAGACGGCCAGCAGCAGCGTGCTCTTGAGCAGGTAGAGGAGGAAGGCGTTCATTTCCGGCCGTTTTCGATCTGTGCAATCAGCGCCTTGAGTTCGGCAAGGTCCATCTTGTCATCCTCCACGAAGCGGGAAACCACGCTCGCGTAGGAATTGTCGTAGAATTTCTCGACCATGTCTGAAATGGTCAGGTCGGCGAAGCCGTGTTCATCCACCAACGCGTGGTAACGGTAGGCGTTCGCGAATTTCTCACGGGCCACATAGCCCTTGTCTTCCAGGAATCCGACCTGGGTCGCGACGGTATTGTAGTGCGGTTTGGGATCGGGATAATATCTGAGCAGGTCCTGGATGAACACCGGTCCGTGCGCCCAGATGAGCCGCAGCACCTCTTCTTCTTTTGCAGTCAGTTTTTCCATTTTCAACGGTTTATGGAGTTACTCCACTGCAAAGATACTACTTTATTTTGTATTTCCTAATTTTTTTCGGAAATAAACGAAAATTTATCGTATGATGGGGGGGGAGTCCAGGACTTACGTTTCCTCAAGCATTAGTTTATTTTTCGCGGGATGCTGAAGCTGTCCACGACCTGCCGGTGCTGGTTGAAGACCGTTACCTTCATGCAGGTGTCATCGACTTCGATGTTGGAGGCGCAACTGATTCCTTCGTCGATCAGGTCGATGACTTTGGCATAGCGGGTCTTGTTTTCCAGCATCGTGCTGTCGGGCCGGCGCTTCTTGTCACCGCTGGAGCCCATGTCCAGGTAGAATGTGCCGCCCTCCATGGGATTGGTCCGGGAGAAGATGTGGTCGTGGCCGCTCAGGACCAGATCGACCTGGTATTGCTGGAAGATCGGAGCCCACTGCGGCCGGATGTTCTGGGCAACGGCCTCATCCACAAAGTCGGAACCATAGACGGACTTGTGCATGAAGACGACCAGGTACTGGTATGTCCCTTTCAGGCGGTCCATCGTTTCCCGGAACCAGGCGGCTTCTTCGTCGAAACGCGCACCGGCGGCGATGTCCGAGTTGTTCATATCGAGCGCGACGAACAACACGTTGTTGTAGTAGAAGTAGTAGGAACTGCCGGGACTGGTCGGGCAGCCGTTTTCGGGGAAATGGAACAGGTTGACGAAGGTATAGGGCTTGTCGTATTGCGGATAACCGCCATTGACCCGGTCGCAGGCCCAATAGGCATGGTCACCGGGCGAGGCCGCATAGACGAAATCGCGGAAGGTGTCGTTGTCGAGGATGAAAGTCCATTCATACTCGTTGCCGGCCACATCGATGTGGTCGCCGCTGCAGAGCATGAGGGCCGGGTCGCCGGCAATCTCCTTCATGGTCTGGATGAGCGGCAGGGTCACGGGGTTCTCCCGGTGCTGGAAATCGGTAAAGGCGACGAAGTTCCAGGGCCCTTTCTCTCCCGAAGTCTTGAAACGGCGGGCATCGGTTTTGGTTTTGCCTGCGACGATCTTATAGATATAGCGTGTGTCGGATTTCAGGCCGGAGAGTGTGGCGTAGCACACATACCGTTCTTTCGTGTAGAACGTGGATTCCGTGGAGGTGTTTTCTATGCCGACAGTGCTCCATTTCTTGCAGACCGGTTTGATTTTTTTCGCTTTCCTGAATGTGCTGTCTTCCGCTTGGGCCACCAGGACATAACTGTCCGGCCGGTTGCAATGGTAGTTGACCGTCACGCCTGTAGAGGCGTCCTCGCAGACGGTTGTCACGATGTGGTAGATTTCGTCGTCCGTTGTTGTCGTGCACTGCAGCAAACACAGGGCGCTGAGAAGTAAGAGAAGGCGTGTCAATTGTTTCATGGCGGTTTGGCAGAAGGGGACAGATGAAAAAAAGCTTAGAGCCGGAAGTCGCCCGAGGCGGTGCGGCGCAGGGCGGTGAGATAGGCGCCGGAGCCGAGGGCGAGGCCCAGGTCGCGGGCCAGGGAACGGATGTAGGTACCGCGGGAGCAACGGATGCGCAGGCGGGCAGCGGGACGTGAACCGTCGGTGACACTCGAGGTGTGGTAGTTGTGCACGTGGCGGACGACGGCATCGACTGTATAGCCGTCGCTTTCCATCGTGTTGTGCTGCGTAAAGGATTCCAGCACGATGTCGTAGATTTCGATGGGATTGGTGCGCAATTCCAGCGGTTCGCCGCTGCGGGCGTACTCGTAGGCCCGCAGGCCGTTGACGATCTTGGCGGAAAAGACAGGGGGCACCTGGTCCTGCGGACCGATAAAAGCGGGCAGGACGGCGCGGACCGCCGCCTCGTCGATGTGCTCGTAGGGGAAATACTGGTCGATCGGCTGCTCCAGGTCGTAAGAAGCCGTCGTGGCGCCGAATTCAACGGTCGCCACATATTCCTTTTCGGACGCCTGCAGTACCTCCGCAAGCTTCGTGGCCTTGCCGATGCACACAAGTAGCAAGCCCGTGGCGAGCGGGTCGAGTGTGCCGGCATGGCCGACTTTCAGCTTGCGGAGGCCAAAATGCTTCTGCAGGGTGAATTTGCATTTGCGCACGAGGTCGGCGGATGTCCAGCGGTAGGGTTTGTCGAAAGGAATCACAATCCCGTCGGGATAATCCGCCAGGTCGTGCGAGAGATGCGTCTCGAAGCAGGAGGCCATCTCTTCGACGGGGCAACCGTCAAGCACAAGATATCTTGTCGATGCGGCGTTGGTGTCTTCCACCTTCAAATTCGGTTTCAAGCCAGGTCTTGACGATGAGCCGGGCCATGGTCAGGGTAATGAAACGGGCTGGCATGACCAGCACGTTGGCGTTGTTGTGCTGTTTGACAAGGGCGCCTATGTCGCGGTTCCAGGCCAGGCCGGCACGGATACCCTTGTGATGGTTGAGGGTCATGGCCATGCCGTTGCCGGTGCCGCAGAGGGCTATGCCTTTGTCCACCTCGCCTTTCTCGATGCCCTCGGCAAGGGCATGGGCGAAGTCCGGATAATCGACGCTGGCCGTGCCATGCGTCCCATAGTCTACGACGGAATAGCCTTTCCGCCGCAAGTAAGCGATCAGCGCCTGTTTATAGTCATAACCGGCATGATCGGAAGCGAAGCCAATTTTCATAGGAAGTTTTTGTTTACAGTTCGGCGAATTGCTTTGCGCTCTGGGTTTTGCTCCCGGAACGTCGCGCTCCGCGCGACCCCTCCCACCGCTTCGCGGCGGGCCCCTCCCTCTTACAATGCCGAGGGTGGCATGGTTCCGGGATCAAATACCCACCCGCGCTGATCAAGCAATTCGCTCGGCCGAATGATAGTTATCGACAGGTTTGTTATTTCAAGGAACTGATACCCTTGTCAATCCGGCGAAGGACCTCGTCTTTGCCCAGGATGGCCATGATGTCGGCGACGCCGGGGCCGACCGACTTGCCGACCAGGAAGAGCCGCAGCGTGTTCATGACCTTTCCCATCGGCCAGGCGTTTTCACGGATGAGGCCTTCAATCGATTCGCCGACTTGTTCCTTGGTAAAGGATTCGAGCGAAGCAATGAAGTCGCGGACCTGCGGCAGGATCGTCGGGATGTCATCTTTCCAGAACTTCGCCACGGCCGCCGGATCATAGGAGGCAGGTGCTTCGAAGAAGAAGGCCGTCGCTTCCCGGAATTCGGTGGGGAAGTGGACGCGTTCCCGCATCAGTTCGAGCACATGGCCGATGTATTCGTCGGAGAAAGCTGCGATCCGGTCTCCTTCGGAGGCCCGGAAATCGGCCACCAATTGCGCGGTGGACCGCATCCGCAAATATTCCTGGTTGAACCATTTCGCCTTGTCCGGATTGAAACGGGCTCCCGATTTGATGACCCTTTCCAGCGAGAAGACCTTCACCAGTTCATCCAGCGAGAAGATCTCCTGCTCCGTGCCCGGATTCCATCCCAGGAAAGCCAGCATGTTGACAAACGCCTCAGGATAGTAGCCGTCCTCGCGGTAGCCGCGCGACACCTCGCCTTCGGCATTGACCCAGCGAAGCGGGAACACCGGGAAACCCAGCCGGTCTCCGTCTCGTTTCGAGAGTTTGCCTTTTCCGTCCGGTTTGAGCAGCAACGACAGATGCGCGAAGCGGGGCTGCGAATCCTGCCAGCCGAAGGCCTCATACAACAGATAGTGCAAGGGAAGGGAAGGGAGCCATTCCTCCCCGCGGATGACCTCCGTAATCTCCATCAGATGGTCGTCCACGATGTTGGCCAGGTGGTAGGTCGGCAGTTCGTCGGCGCGTTTCCAGAGCACCTTGTCGTCGAGCGTATTGCTGTTGACTTCGATGTGGCCGCGGATCAGGTCGTCCATCGCCACGACCCGGTTTTCCGGAATCTTGAAGCGGATGGTCCAGCCCGTTTCGGAGGCCACGCGACGGGCCACTTCGTCGGCCGGGAGCGTCAGTGAGTTGCAAAGCGTACCGCGCGTTTCCCAGTTGTAGGTAAACGTCTTTTTCTCCGCTTCCGCGGCGGTCCGGAGCGCAGCCAGTTCCTCGGCCGTGTCGAAAGCATAGTAGGCGTACCCCTTTTCGATCAATTCTTCCGCATACTTGCGGTAGATGCCGCGGCGCTGCGACTGGCGATAGGGCGCATGGGGATGCTGCGCGGAAGCTACCTCTACGACATGCCCGTCGGCATCCACGCCTTCATCCGGAAAGATACCGCACCAGCGGAGGCTCTCGATGATGTATTCCTCGGCGCCCGGCACGAAACGCTGGGAGTCGGTGTCTTCAATCCGGAGGATGAAATCGCCGCCGGCCTGTTTGGCATACAGATAATTATAGAGCGCCGTACGGACACCGCCCATGTGGAGCGGTCCGGTCGGGCTGGGGGCAAAGCGGACTCTGCGTCTTTTCTCCATGGCTATGCTTCGTTTGCAGGGGTTTCCTTGATGTTGAGCATCCGTTCGCGGCGTACGTAGGCCGGCTCATCTTCCAGCTCCTTGATCAGCCGCACGTCGTCGACGATCAGGGCCGGGATGCCGGTGACCCGTTGCTTGTTGAGCAGCTTGCCGTTGTCGGGGGCTACCGGACGGCCTTTCCGGCGGCTCTTGAACAGATCCTGGCCGTATTTGACCTCGATGCGGTTGCCCCGGTTGATCTCGCTCTCGTCGATGACGGGCAACTGCCACATTTCGAAGCCCGTGGCGATGATCGTCACGCTGATCTTGCCGCCCATCTCCTCGTCGAATACGATACCGCGCTTGAAGTTGATGGTCGCGCCGGTGTATTGCGAGGTGAAGTCCATGATCTGGGAGAGTTCTTCGGTCTGGAAGCCGATCTCGTCGTCAGAACTGGCCGTGATGTTGATCAAGGCATTCTTGACGCTGTCGAGCTTGAGGTCGTTCAGGAGCGGCGAATTGAGGGCCTGCTCCACTGCCTTGACGGCACGGTCCTCGCCTTCGGCTTCGCCGATACCCATGATGGCCACGCCGCTGTTCTGCATCACCTTCTTCACGTCGGCGAAGTCCACGTTGATGTAGCCGCTGCTGGTGATGATCTCCGCGATGCTCTTGACGGCCGTAGCCAGCACCTCGTCGGCTTTCGAGAAAGCCTTCTTGATGCCCATCTTGCCGTAGAGCTGGTAGAGTTTCTGGTTGTCGATCACCAGGATGCTGTCCACATGCTTGCTCAGTTCCTTGATGCCTTCGACGGCCCGGTAGAGTGCCTCTTTTCCTTCATCCCGGAACGGAACCGTCACGACGGCGACCGTCAGTTTTCCCATCTCCTTGGCCATCTTGGCCACGAGCGGCGCGGCGCCGGTGCCGGTACCGCCACCCATGCCGCAGGTGACGAATACCATCTGCGTGTCGCCTTCAAAGAATTTCGCAATCTCGTCAATCGACTCTTCGGCAGCCTTGCGTCCGATCAGGTAATCGGTGCCGGCGCCCAGGCCCTTGGTCAGGACCGGGCCGATCTGGAGCTTGGTGGGGACGGGACTGCTTTGGAGTGCCTGTACATCGGTGTTGCAGACCACGAAATCGACATCCTTGAGTCCAAGGGAGTACATATACGATACGGCATTGTTGCCACCGCCGCCCACACCGACGACCGTGATGATGTTGCCGCGCTTTTCCCAGCTGGTAGGGATCAAATCTGCATCCATGGCTTACGCTTTGTCTTTATCGGATTCGGAAAATAGCATATCAAAAATGGAAGGCTGCGATTTTTTCTTTTCGGCCTTCTCGCGGGCTTTGCGCTCCTTCTCTTCCTGCTTGCGCTGGGCTTCCTGCTGACGGCGGAGTTCCTTGGCGCGGCGCTCTTCATCCCGGCGGCGTTCCCGTTCTTCGCGGGCGGTCAGGGGTTCGTATTCCTCTTCTTCGGGTTCGTCCTCGAAGAGTTGGTTGTCTGTTACCTTGACAGTCGGTTCCACGACGATATCCTTCTTGAATTCAACGGCGTGGGAGAGCATCGGATCGAGCGTCTCCAGGACCAGGCCGACGGCCGTAGCCGCATAGACATCAAAGGCATCTTCCACACTGTCGCCGGTGATGGCGCCTTGCGGGGCAGCCAGGCGGACTTTCTGGCCGAGCAATGCGACGGCCAGCTGGAGGATGTTGTCGAGATGGCAGGTACCGCCGGTGATGACGACGCCGGAGGTCAGTTTCTGCCCGTAACCCGATTGTTCGATGACGTAGCGGACGGCATCGAAGATCTCGCTCATGCGGGCCTCGATGACACGGGCCAGCAGGCTGATCTCGACTTCGCCGTCGTCGCTGTCATTCTCGTTCTTGAGCACCAGTTTCTTGTTTTCGACCGCAAATTCCTCGCAGCAGCGGCCGTGCTGGATCTTGATGGTCTCGGCCCAGCGGTTGGTGATGCCGGTGACATTCTTGATGTCGTTGGTGACGGATTCGCCGCCGAAAGGGATGATGGCCACGCTGCGGACGATGTTGTCCTTGATGATGGCCACTTCGGTCGAACTCTTGCCGATATCGACCAGGGCGACGCCGTTCTCCATCTCGGGTTTTGTCAGGACGGCGCGGGCGGAGGCAATCGGCGCGAGGATGGCCTTGTTGAGTTTCAGGCCGCAGTTCTCAAGGATGGTGATGCGCCGGTCGAGAATCGTTTTCTTTCCATAAAAGAGACGGAATGTCGCCTCGATCGTGCCGCCCACCATGCCGATCAGTTCATCGTGGTTGATGCCGAAACGCTCCTCCGTGCTGTATTTCTGCGGAGCTGCTTCGAAGACGGTGTCACCGCCTTCGAGGGTGGCATTGTAGCGGGTCCGGGTAATCTGGCGGACTTCTTCTTCCGTGATGTAGGCCTTGGGGTCCGTACGGTTGATCTGGCAAGGGAGTTCCTTGCAGTGGAGGATCCTGCCGGAAAGGCCGACCGTCACTTCGTCGATCTTCTCGGACAGGGCTGCTTCGGCTTGTGCGACCAGTGTGCGGACGATCTCTTCAACCTTGAAATCGTTGATGATCTCGCCGCATTCAATGCCGGCCGACGCCGTGTCGTGGTAGCTGATGATCCGGATGCCGCCCGGTGTCTTCTCACCGACCGCCAGCGCTACCTTGGAGCTTCCAAAATCCAATGCTGCTGCGTATCTGCTCATAGCTGCTTGCAAATTATCTGATTACTATATTTTAAATTGATTGTTCGGTAGGGTTTCTTTTCATCCATCTGGGGCGCGATGTTGCGCCAATAGGCTTCCAGCCTGCGGAACTTGTCGACACAGTCGCCACTGTCCCCGAAGATGATGGCCGGGCCGGGGGTGCGGGTGTACAGCACAATGTCACCGTCCGGCGCGATTTCAATCTGGCCGATCTCCCGCCGCAAGATTTCCTTGCTGTCGATGTAACGGGCCAGATCCACCAAACCGAGAACCCAGGGCATCTTTTCTGCAGGCGCCTCGCCCCGCCAGGTGCTGTCGGCCTGGAAAGGGATATGGCCGGTGACGACCGGTACATCCACGGAATTCGTCACAGGGAACAGATAGCCTTCCGGATCGGCATACCAATGGTCGTTGCCCTCTTCAAAACGGATCACCGGTTTGCGTTGCGTAAGCCGGACTGCAACCGTCTTGTCGTCTGAAGTATAGACTTGGGCGCTCATCACTTCGCCCCGTGCACACAGGGCTTTCTCGATGGAATCGAGGTTGACCAGGCCGGTTTGTCTGCCCAGGGCCAGTTGCGATACAAAATCCTTCACTTCCGCCTTGTCCACGATGGCACTTTCCAGCGAGTCGAGCAGGATGACGTCCACCTGCCGGCATTGTGCCTGCCTCCGCCCCTCCGCGGAAAGCTGGCCCACGAAATGGAACCAGCACCCCAGCAGGCCGGCGGCCAGGACGACAATCAGCGTGGTGAGCAGGATCCTTCGGGTCATAGACGGCTTTTCAGCAGGGTTTCAATGGATTCGCCGAAGCGGTCGATGTCGCCGGCGCCCAGGGTGACCAGGCAATCCAGTTCATGCGTACGCAGGTAGTCCAGCAACTGTTCTTCCGGCAGAAGAATCTTGTCGGCGAGGGTTACTTTGTCGAAAATGGTTTCGGCCGAAATGCCGGGGATGGGCTCTTCCCGTGCCGGATAGATAGGCAGCATGATCAAGGAATCAAATCCGCTGAGCGCATCGGCAAAATCGGATGCGAAGTCCCGGGTACGGGTATAAAGGTGCGGCTGGAAGATGCCTGTGATCTTCCGGCCGGGGAAGATGTTGCGCAGGGAGCTGATGGAAGCCCGTATTTCGTTGGGGTGGTGGGCATAGTCATCGACATAAGCGAAGCGGGGGGTATCGATGCGGATGTCGAAGCGGCGCCGGACTCCCTGGAAAGTGGCCAGGGCTTCGCGGATCTTGACGGGTGCCGTTCCGTGCAGCAAAGCCGCAGCTGAGGCTGCGACGGCATTTTCGACATTGACCCAGCCCGGGATGCCGATGGTGCAGTGTTCGATGCGTCCGCCCGGGTGGTTGAGGGTGAAGTCGAAACGACCTTTTTCCAACGGTTGGATATCGGATGCGAAGAAGTCGCAGGGCTGGTCATAGGCGTAGCGCCAGACCTTCGCCGTCGTATTTTCCAGCGGTACTTCGACGCCCTGCTTGACGATGACCGCTCCGTCTGTATCCACTTGGGAGGTGAACTGGCCGAACGCTTCGAGCAGATGGCTCCGGTCGCCGTAGATGTCGAGGTGGTCGGCATCTGTGGCCGTAACTACGGCGATATGGGGGAAGAGCCGGAGGAAGGACCGGTCGAATTCGTCTGCTTCTGTGACGAGGACGGGATTCGGGCTCAACAGCAGATTGGATCCGTAGTTTTTGGAGATGCCGCCCAGGAAGGCGTTGCAGCCTTCTCCTGACTGCGTCAGGATGTGGGCCAGCAGCGTACTGGTCGTGGTCTTTCCGTGCGAGCCCGATACGGCCAGGCACTCCTGTCCGCGGGCGATTTCGCCCAGTGCCTGCGAACGCTTGCAGAGGGCGTAGCCGTGGGCCTGGACATATTGCAGTTCGCCCAGCTCTTTCGGAATGGCGGGCGTGTAGATGACAAAGGTATGGGCGATGTCCTGCGGGATGGCCGTCACATCGTCCTCATAGTGGATGGCGATGCCTTCCTTTTCCAGCGCATGGGTCAGTGCAGAGGGAGTCCGGTCGTATCCCGACACATGGAATCCGCGGTGTTTGAAATACCGGGCGATGGCACTCATTCCGATGCCCCCGATTCCGATGAAATAATAATTTGTGTACATCGTCTCTGTCTTTTCCTGCATTAATGGTTTGTCGTAGATATCAATTTCAATACTTCCTGCGCAATGACCTCGGAGGCATCCTTGCGGCCCAGCAGCAGGATGTTCCGTTCAAGGTCGGCCAGGCGCGCTGCGTCGGCCAGCAACCCTTCGGCCGTGTCCAGCAGCTTGGCGTCCGCCTCGGCATCTTTCACCATCAGGGCCGCATTCTTTTCCACAAGTGCCATTGCATTGTGCGTCTGGTGGTCTTCCGCCACATTGGGCGAAGGTACGAAAATCGTGGCTTTGCCCGCTACGCAGAGTTCGGAAATCGTACCGGCCCCGGCCCGGGAGACCAGCAGGTCGGCCACGGCATAGGCCAGGTCCATCCGTTTGATGAAGTCCGTGTAGAAGAGGTTCGGCACGGTACGTCCCGCCATGAAGGCGTCAACCCCTTCTTTATAGTATTTGCCGCACTGCCAGATGACTTGGTAATCCGCTTGGGCCGCACGCTGCTCGACCCATGTGCGCATCACGCGGTTCAGCGTGCCGCAGCCCAGGCTGCCACCCACGACGAACAGGGTCTTCTTGTCCGGGTTCAGGCCATAGAAAGCGTACCCTTCGGTGCGCTGTGCGGCTGTGGCCGGTGCGATCTCCTTGCGGATCGGATTGCCTGTCAGGATGATGCGGTCAGCCGGAAAAAAACGCTCCATGCCCTCGTACGCCGTGCAGATGCGCGCGGCGCGCTTTGCCAGGATCTTGTTGGTCAACCCTGCATACGAATTCTGTTCCTGGATGAGGCAGGGGATTCCTTTGCGCTGGGCGCTCCAGAGCAGCGGGGCGCTGGCATAGCCGCCTACACCCACTGCCACGTCGGGCTTGAACTCCTCCAGGATCTCGCCGGCCTTTCGGATGCTCTTGGCGACCTTGAAAGGCAGTGCCAGATTCTTGGGCGAGAGCGAACGCTGCAGACCGGCAACGGGAAGGCCGATGATGCGGTACCCGGCTGCGGGAACGCGTTCCATTTCCATCTTGCCTTCTGCGCCGACGAAGAGGATCTCCGCTTCCGGGCAAAGTTCCCGGATGGATCCGGCAATGGAGAGGGCGGGGAAGATGTGTCCGCCGGTTCCGCCGCCGCTGATGATGATGCGAGGTTTATTCATGGGAGGTCGTATAGGTTATCGCAGTATTGTCGGTGGTACTTGTGGTGTCGGGGTTGTATTCCTCAGTCAGCTGAGCGGCAGCCGCTTCGCGTTGCTGCCGTTCCTGCGCATCCTGCTTGTCGAGCTGCCGGTTGACCGAAAGGATCATGCCGAAGGCGCCGCACAACACCAGGTAGGCAGTGCCGCCATGGCTGATGAGCGGCAGGGTATGACCGGTGATGGGGAAGAGGCGTACATTGACCAGGATATGGAGGAAGGCCTGCGTCGCGATCAGGAACGAAAGGCCGACGATCAGGACGCTCGAATAGGTGGCCTTGCAGCGCTGGCAGAGCCGGATGCAGCGGAAAAGGAAGATCAGGTAGAGCAGGATCACAAAGGCACCGCCTACCAGACCGTATTCCTCGACGATGAACGCGTAGATGAAGTCGGAGAAGGCCATGGACAGCGAATAGCGCTGGGTACTCTTGCCCGGGCCTTTGCCGAAGATGCCGCCTTCCGAGATGGCCACTTTCGCATTTTCACTCTGGCGGTCCTTGTCTTTCAGCTGCTGGATCTTCCGGGTGGAGAGACCCTCCAGACTTTCCTCTTCCTGCTCGAAATGTGCCGTCAGGCGGCTTTCCACGGTGCCGAACCGGTTGAAGACCTTCCCGACAGCCGATTGCTGCCGTTCGAGGTGGCCGGCGAAGAACGCGTGGTAGGTCAGGAACATCAGGAGGACGACTGCGGCGACGATGCCGACCGTGATGCCCAGGTTCTTCCAGCTGACATCCATGAAGAAGAGGATCAGGAAGCTGATGAGGGCGATCAGGAGGGCCGACGAGAAACTGTTCGGCAGGATAAGCAGGCAAATGGCGCCGACCGGCAGGAGAATCTTGAGCGCGAACTGCTTGAAGTCGCTCAAGTCGTCATTCCAGAGCTCCAGTGCCCGGGCCAGATAGAGGATAACGCCGATCTTGGCCAGTTCGAATACCTGGAACGTGACGCCGAAAAGCCGGATGCCGCGGATGGCCCCATTTATCTTGACCTGGAAGGCAGGGATATAGAGCAGAAGCAGGAGCAGGACAGATACCCCGAAAATGGCGAAGGAGAAGAAACGGTAGAAGCGGAGCGGGATGAGATAGCAGATCAGCAGGGCCACAAAGCCCATCAGGACCGATTTGGTCTGTTCCATGAAGATGGCTACCTTGCTGATGCCGCGCGACGATGCCAGGAAACTGCTCGACGAGAACACGGCCAGGATCGAGATCATCGCGAAAAACACGACGATGATCCAGATGACTTTGTCTCCTTTGAGTTTCCAGATGTCCTTCATCGCTTACAGTCTCCTGACCGCTTCCTTGAACTGGCGTCCGCGGTCTTCATAGTTCTTGAACAGGTCGAAACTGGCACAGCAGGGGCTCAGCAGCACGGTGTCGCCCGCTACCGCCAGTTCCGCACATTTGTTGACACACGCTTCGGCGGAGAGGGTATCGTAGATTACCGGCACGATGCCGCCGAAGAAGTCATGGATTTTCTGGTTGTCCACACCCAGGCAGACGATGGCTTTCACCTTGTCACGCACCAGGTCTGCGATGGGTGCGTAGTCGTTGCCCTTGTCCGTGCCGCCCAGGATCAGGACGACCGGCGTGGTCATGCTTTCCAGGGCATACCAGGTCGAGTTGACGTTGGTCGCCTTGGAGTCGTTGATGTAGAGTACGCCGCCGACGGTCATGACTTTTTCCATCCGGTGTTCCACCCCTTCAAACGTGGTCAGCGACTTGCGGATGGTTTCGTTGGTGACGTGCATGATCTTGCCGGTGATGGCGGCGGCCATCGAGTTGTACACATTGTGGCGTCCTTCCAGCGAGAGGTCACGGACCAGGATGTCGAACTCGTCGCCTTCATAGGAGACCCGCATGGTGTCCTGGTCCAGCCAGGCACCTTCTTCGACGACCTGGTTCTGGGTGAACGGCAGTTTCTTGGCCTGGATGACGATCTTGTTGAGTTCGCCGATGGTCACCTCGTCGTCGGAACAGAAGATGAAGCAGTCTTCCGGCCGCATGTTGCGGGTAATGCGGAACTTGGCGTTGATATAGTTCTGGAAGCAGTGGTCATAGCGGTCGAGATGGTCGGGCGTGATGTTCATCAGCACGGCGATGTCGGCTTTGAAGTCGTACATGCCGTCAAGCTGGAAGCTGCTGAGTTCGAGCACATAGATATCGTGCTGCTCCGTGGCGACCTGCATGGCGTAGCTCTTGCCGATGTTGCCGCCCAGGCCGACGTTGAGACCGGCGTTCTGCAGCAGGTAGTAGATCAGCGACGTGGTCGTGGTCTTGCCGTTGCTGCCCGTGATGCAGATTTTCTTGGCGGTATCGTAGTAACCGGCGAACTCGATCTCGGAAATGACCGGCGTGCCCTGTGCGTGGAGCTGGACGATGAGCGGGGCCGTTTCGGGGATTCCGGGGCTCTTGATCACCAGGTCGGCCGACAGGATCTTCTCCGGGCTGTGACCGCCTTCTTCAAAAGGAATCTCCCATTTTTGCAGCTGGTTGCGGAAGCTCTCTTTCAAAGTGCCGCTGTCCGAGAGGAAGGTATCATAGTCCTTTACCTTTGCCAGGACCGCTGCGCCTACGCCGCTTTCGCCGCCGCCGAGAATGACTGCTCTTTTCATGATTATCTGATTTTCAAGGTTACGATGGTTACGACCGCCAGGATGATGGATACGATCCAGAACCGTACGACGATCTTGTTTTCAGGATGGATCTGCGCCGGTTTCTGGATCAGCGCGTCCGGATTCTCCTTCTGGTAATGGTGATGGAGCGGCGACATGCGGAAGATCCGCACGCCCGTTCCGGTTTTTTTCTTGGTGTATTTGAAATAGGCCCGCTGGATGATGACCGAGAGGCTTTCCATCAGGAAAACGCCGCAGAGGATCGGGAGCAGGAGTTCCTTGCGGATGATGATGGCCAGCACGCCGATGATGCCGCCCAGCGCGAGGGAGCCCGTGTCGCCCATGAATACCTGGGCCGGGAACGCATTGTACCAGAGAAAGCCCAGAAGCGCACCCACGAAGCAGCTCACATAGACGGTGACCTCGCCGATGTTGGGGAGATACATGATGTTGAGGTATTCGGCAAAGCCGGTGTGGCCCGAGACATACGCGAGGACACCGAGCGTCGCGCCGACGATGGCCGAGACCCCGGCTGCCAGACCGTCCATACCGTCGGTCAGGTTGGTTCCGTTCGAGCAGGCGGTGATGATGAAGGTGATGACTACCACATAGAGGCCGCCCTGCAGGGCACGGACAAACTGGCCCGAGAAGGGGATCAGCCACTTGTAGTCGAATTCATTGCCCTTGAAGAAAGGAATGGTGGTGCGGCTGTAGCTCACGCCCTGTTCGGAGGTGAAGTAGAGGGTGAGGCCCACGATGATACCGAGCATCACCTGGCCGACGATCTTGTATTTGCCGTTCAGCCCTTCTTTATTGTGCTTGAATACTTTGATATAGTCGTCGATGAACCCGAGGGCGCCCAGCCACACGGTTGTCAGGATCAGCAGCAGGACATTCGTGTTGGACAGGTTGCCGAACAGCAGGATCGGGATCAGGATCGACACCAGGATGATGATGCCGCCCATGGTGGGCGTGCCTTTCTTCTGCAGCTGTCCTTCCAGTCCCAGGTCGCGGATGGTCTCACCGATCTGCTTCTGCTGCAGTTTGGCGATGATCTTCTTGCCGATCCACATGGAGACCAGGATGGCCAGCACGGCACAACTGATGGCCCGGAACGAGATGTAGTGCATCAGGCCGGAACCGGGGAAGTCGATGCCGGCGTTTCTCAGATATTCAAACAGATGGTATAGCATAGCGCGTCTCTTCTTTTACAGCAGTTCCTCAAAAGTCCGGGCGATTACTTCCTTGTCGTCGAAATGGGTCTTGGTGTCGCCGATGATCTGGTAGTCTTCGTGCCCTTTGCCGGCAACCAGGATGACAGCGCCTTGCGGGGCCGTCATCAGCGCGGTGCGGATGGCTTCGCGGCGGTCAGTGATGAACAGGCTCTTGGCCCGGGCGGCCGTGTCCATCCCGGCACGGATATCCCGGATGATCTCTTCCGGATCTTCATGGCGGGGGTTGTCGGAGGTGACGACCACGCGGTCGGCGTATCTGGCCGCGATTACGCCCATTTCAGGGCGTTTGGTCTTGTCGCGGTTGCCCCCGCAGCCGAACACGCAGATCAACGCCCGGTCGCGGGCGGTTTCGCGCAGCGTCTTGAGGGCGTTTTCAAGGGCATCGGGTGTGTGGGAGTAGTCTACCACGGCGGTCAGGTCGTTTCCGCCCCGCAGGAAATCGAGGCGTCCGGCCACCGGCCCGAGTGCGCTCATCTTGACAAGCACTTCTTCCGGGTCGGCGCCCAGCAGGACGGCGGTGGAATAGACCGCCAGCAGGTTGTAAGCGTTGTGGTTGCCGATGAACCGGGTCCAGACCTGTTTGCCGTCGATGCTGACAAGCATGCCCTCGAGGCTTTCCTCCACGATCTTGCAGCGGAAATCGGCCATTCGCTTGCAGGCGTAAGTCCGGACCTGTGCGCGGGTGTTCTGCACCATCACTTCGCCGTTGCGGTCATCGATATTGGTAAGGGCGAAGGCTTCTTTCGGCAGGGTGTCGAAGAAGCGTTTCTTGCAGTCGCGGTAGGCCAGGAAAGTTTTATGATAATCGAGATGGTCGTGTGTCAGGTTCGAGAAGATTCCCACCTTGAATTCCAGGCCGGCTACGCGCTCCTGGTCGATGGCGTGCGAACTGACTTCCATGAAGCAATACGTGCAGCCTTTCTCCACCATGCGGGCCAGCAAACTGTTGAGTTCGATGGGATCGGGCGTCGTATGGGATGCCTCCAGCCGCTGGCCATCGATGTAATTGGCAATGGTTGACAGCAGGCCGCAGCTCCAGCCCAGGCTGGTAAACAGGTTGTACAGCAGGGTGACTGTCGTGGTCTTTCCGTTGGTGCCGGTAATGCCCACCAGGTTGAGTTTGCCGGAGGGATGTCCGTACCAGTTGTCGGCCGCCAGTGCGAGGGCGCGGCGGCTGTCCGCGACCTTGACCATGGTGACGTTTTCCGGAAGGGTGAGGCCGGGTGTGTCGTTCTGGTAGATGACAGCGGCTGCACCGGCTTCGACGGCCTTGCCGATGAAGGCATGCCCGTCGACGGCCGTGCCGGGAACGGCGACGAACAGGCACCCCGGCTGGCAGGTACGCGAGTCGAAGGTCAGGCTGCCGATGTCCCGGCCGAGGTCGCCGGTGGCGGCCACGATGTCGATGCCCTGGAGAATGTTATTGAGGATCATGGATATATTTTTCCTTGAGTTTGAGTGCGATGGTTTGCGTGCGGATGGAGTCGCCGGCGGCTGGTACTTGGGCGGCCACGACGCCATGTCCTTCAAAATTGACCCGATAGCCTGCTTTTTCCAGCAGGGCGATGGCTTCGCGCAGGCCCATGCCTGTCACGTCGGGGACTAGGCCGCGCTGCAGGTCTTCACGGGCCTGGAGTTGTTTGTAACTGTCGGCTTCGGGGAGTGAACCCGTCCGGGGAAGCGGCTCCTGCCAGTCGATGGAGGATGCGTAGATCTGCTCGGCAACCTGCCGGAAGACCGGTCCGCACCAGGTGGCGCCGTAGAAGTTGCCGAAGGTCGGTTCGGAATAGACGACGGCGATCATCGAGTATTTCGGCGCATCCGAAGGGAAGAAGCCGACAAAGGTCGCCTGGTGCATCTTGTGGCCGGCGGCATCCTGGTACTTGCCGTTGTGGGGGAATACGATACGGGCCGTACCCGTCTTGCCGGCCACGCCGACCGGACAGCCCTTGAACACGCGATAGCCTGTACCGCCTTCCGATTCCACGACGCCGCGCATGGCTTTCCAGACCTCGTGGGCCGTTTCGGGGCTGCAGACCGTACCGAGCGTCTCCGGCTTGAATTCCTGGATGATCGTGCCCTCTTTCTGGTAGTTCCGCACCAGATGCGGGCGCATCATCACGCCTTCGTTGGCGATGGCATTGTAGAAATTGAGCGTATGGAGCGGCGTGATCTCGACGGTGTAGCCCATCGCGATCTGCGGCAGGTCTTTCATGTTCCAGGCGGCGCGCCCTGTATTCTGATCCGGATCCTTGACATTGGCGGAGGCCATGCCCTTGAGTTCGAAGGGGAAGTCCTTGGTGATCCGCCGTTCGTTCGTGAGTTTGTCGAGGAATTCCTTCGGCTTGTCGCCGTAGTAGCGGACAGCCAGCATGCGGAAGACATTGTTGGACGAGATCTCGTAGCCCCGCTTCACCGAGATGGTGCTGTACCGGTCGAGGTAATGGTCCACGAAAGGCTGCCCTCCGCCGTAGTTCCAGGTTACGACGGCCTTGATCTCGGTATCCAGCGTCACTTTCTTGTCCTCCAGCAGGGTGGTCAGGGTGGCTCCCTTGAATACGGAACCGGGTTCGCCCTTGCGGCCGATGGCGTAATTGTAGGTTTCGTCGAAACCGCCTTTGCCATCCTTTTCCAGATTGACCATCGCCTTGATCTCGCCGGTGGCGACTTCCATCACCACGACGGTTCCTGCATGGACCTCGTTGGTCTTGCTCAAAACGCTGATCAAGGCGTTCTGTGCCATATCCTGCATGTCGATGTCGAGCGTGAGCTGGACGTCCAGGCCGTCGATGGGCTGGATGGTTTCCTTGTCGGTGTCCACAATCCAGTTGCGGCCTTCCGTCAGGCGCATCGGCCGCAGGCCGTCGGTGCCGCGCAGGATGGTGTCGCAGCTGCCCTCGATGCCGATGGTCGGGATCTCGCTCTGGTCCTTGATGTAACCGAGCGTACGGAAGCCGAGGCGGCCGTAGGGATAGGTGCGGTGATCGACCTTGACTTCATCGCGGCCGCCCCGGGCCCGGCCTTCCCGCAGGATGGGGAAGGAGGAGACTTCCTTCATCTCCTGGTAGGTGAGCAGTTTCCGGTTGAGGAACATATAGCGGCGGCCGCCGCCCAGTCCTTCCTTGCGACGGTCGACGATCTCTTTCTTGTATTGGGCGGCCTTCTTGTCCTTATAGAAATTGGCCAGGCAGATGGCCAGCGAATCGATGCCCTGCGCAAAGACGGAGGAATCCGGCTGGACGCAGTCCATGCCCATCCGGTATTCCGGGATGGAGAAGGCCAGGTATCGTCCGTCATCAGCCAGGATACTGCCGCGGGTGCAGGGGAGGACATCTTCCCGCACCGTCTTGGCGGTATAGCTGCGTCCCGGTTTGTGGATGAATTGCAGGTTGACGATCTGCCCGATCGCCAGCAGTGCCAGCAGCACGAAGCCCAGATAGAAGATGCCGACTTTTCTGATGTTTACCTGCATGCCGTTTATTTGTCAAGGACGATCCGCTGGGGCGGATTCCCGGGTGCGTGGAGTTTCGAGTCGTTTGCTTTCAGCATCCGGTCGATTTTGGTGCGGTTGTTCATGCCAACCAGGTCGAGCGTACGCTGCTGGTAGCTGATGCGCAGTTCCTGCAACTCGCGCTCATTCTTCTGCACCTTGACCAGGCTCTGCTCCACGAGCAGGCTCCAGGCGATGGTGACGCAGAGAATGGCGAAGATGTAGAAGATGAAACCGAGCTGGCGGTCCACACCCCACTGGATCAGCTTGTCCCCGCTCAGGTAGCTGATCAGTTTGTCCACGATGTCCTTGATTTTACCGCTCATGTCCGTTTCATTGCTTTCCGGCGACCCTCAGTTTCGCGCTGCGCGCGCGCGTGTTTACAGCAATTTCTTCCTCTGTGGGAAGAATCGGCTTCTTGGTCACGCGCTGCAGCAGCCCTTGCTGGCAGCCCTCGCGGATTGCATTCTTGACGATGCGGTCCTCCAAAGAATGGTATGTTATGATGGCCAGCCGTCCTCCTTGCCCGAGGATGCGGATCGCCCCTTTCATAAACCCCTCCAGGGAAGTCATCTCGCCATTGACTTCAATCCGAAGAGCCTGGTATACTTTAGCCAAATATTTATGCTCCAAAAATTTAGGCAGAACAGGTGCTATCGCTCTGCCTAAATCGTCCGTGGTCTCCAACGGGCTTCTTTCCCGGCTCGAAACAATCAGTTCCGCAAGCCGCCTGCTTCCCTCCACCTCGCCGTAGAGTCTGAAGATCCGTTCCAGATCCTCCCCACTATAACTATTTACTATATCCGCAGCGCTAAGCCCTGCGCGTACGTTCATCCGCATGTCCAGCGGCGCATTTTCGAAACGGAAGGAGAAACCCCGGTTCTCCGTATCGAACTGGTGGGATGAAACCCCCAGGTCCGCCAGGATGCCGTCCACGGCCTGGTAACCGTGATAACGGACGAAATTGTGCACGAACCGGAAATCTCCGTGCACGACAGTCAGCCGGCTGTCTTCGGGTGCATTGGCCAGGGCTTCTTCGTCTTTGTCGAAGACGATCAGCCGGCCTTCCGGCCCGAGGCGGTTCAGGATCTCCCGACTATGACCGCCACCGCCGAACGTCGCGTCCACATAGACGCCGTCCTGGCGGATCAAAAGCGCTGCGATGCTCTCTTGGAGCAGGACAGGCGTGTGATAAGCAGACATAGACGGATCCTCCAGCCGCTAACCGAGAATCTTTTCTGCCAGTGCGACGAAGTCTTCGCTCTTCATCGCCTTGGCTTCATACTTCTCTTTGTCCCAGATCTCGATCAAGTGGTTGTTGCCGGCGAAGACGACTTCCTTCGTGATGCCGACCCGGTCGAGCATCTCCTTGGGAATCATCATCCGTCCAAGCTTGCTGTCAGGCTCTACGTCCGCAGTGCCTCTCATATACTCCCGCCAGAAGGCTGCATGTTCCGGATTGAAAAAGTTCAAGCGGCTTCTCACAGTTTCCGAATCCTTCTCCCACTCATCGTAGGCGTACATTTCGAGGCACTCTGCGAAGAGAGACTTTTTGACTACGAAGCGAAGGCTGGTACCCTCGCCCATACTGGATTTGAAGGCGGCTGGGAAGATCAATCTTCCCTTGTCGTCGACCTTAGCCTTGTAGCATCCGATAAACTTTGCCATCAAATCCTATATGCGTTTAGTGATGTGTAGGGCAAAGGTAAAGAAAATTTTCCACTTTCTTACAAATATTTCCAAAATTTTCCACAAATTTTCCCCAAAACTAAACAGGTACGGGCATAAACGTTCCGAAGGCCATATCCTTTGAAGACCGTCGCGCTCCGCGCGACCCCTCCCACCGCTTCGCGGCGGGCCCCTCCCTCTAATAGCCGAGGGTGGCTAAGGTCTTCAAAGGATATGGCCTTCGGAACTGGAGTACTGGAGTCCAGACTCCGATGGACAACGACAGATTTATTCCGTAATGAAGCGGAAGAAGGGCTCGATTTCTTCTTGGAAGGAGAAACGGGCGATGTAGGCGTAGTCGCTCAGCGCGTCAGCGAGAACGGCGGGAACGCGTTCACACAGGCAGAGGGCGGAGCCGTACTTGTTCAGGATTTCCTGATGGGTATGGGCATAGTTGCGGTTGTCCCGGCGGCTGGCGTAGGCGCAGAAATACTGTTCCCCGAAACCTTTGCGGCGCTCACCGAAAGCCACCATGTCGGCCCAGATCTGATAGACGTCCGTCGAGTGGGCGAAGTTCATCATGTCAGGCGTGTAGCCACCCGGCGGCCGCATGTTCACTTCGAGTCCGACATAGTCGCCTTTGCGGCCCAGTCCTTCCCGGTCGCGGTCCAGCTGGAAGAATTCCAGATGGACGAACCGGCTGCCGATCCCGAAAGCCCGGACCGTGCGCCGGCCGATCTCCGCCAGTTTCTCCGGGACAGTCTTATTCACCCAGTAGCAGGCTTCCAGGTTGCCATGCACGATATCCATCACCGGAGTGGGGAATACCGAATTGTTTTCGAAAACAGGCTCCATGCGGTCGTTGAAGATCGCATCGTAGCTGACCAGCAGGCCCGTGACGAACTCTTCAAACACAAATAGGCCGTAGTTGGGATGGTTGTCGAACCAGGCCTCCAGTTCGGCTTCACTGCAAAGTTTGAACGTTCCGCTGGCGCCGACACCGTTGTCGGGTTTCGCGATGACAGGATAGCCGGTCATCGCAGCGAAAGCCCGGACGGCCTCACGACCTTCCACGCCCTTGATCTGCCGGGCCGTCGGGATACCGCCCGCCGCATAGTACTTTTTCATCTCCGACTTGTTCTTGACAGCCGCGATCCGATCGTTGTGCAGGCCGCTGGCTACGTTGAAGTCGGTGCGGAGCCGCGCATCCTGCTCCAGCCAATATTCGTTGTTCGATTCGATCCAGTCGATCCGGCCGTATTTGTGGGCGAACCACGCCACGGCGCGATAGACTTCGTCATAATCCTCCAGATTGTTCACCTTATAATAATCAGTAAGGCAAGCTTGCAGTTCCCAGGGCAGGTTCTCATAGTTCGTGTCGGCAATGCCCAGCACATTGAGGCCGTTGTTGCGGGCCCCGGCACAGAAGTGCCAGTAGGTCTGCGGGAAATGGGGGGAAATGAATACCAGGTTCATAAACGTATAGCATTTGTTTTCTTCAGAAACGAGACGCATGGCGCCGTTGGTCAGTTCCCAGGCTTTGCCCCGGAGCTGGCTGCGGCCATCCTTGACCAGCACGTAGCCGCCGTCGGGAAAAGTGTAGAAACGATGATTCCAGCTGTCGGGCAGGGCAACATCCTCGATCAGCCGCCGTCCGGCCAGCACGCAGTCGCGTACCTGTTCCCAATGCGGGATAAGCTGGATGTCGGTCAGGCCCAGTCCGGAAAGCCAGCGGCGGTAGGCAGGATCTGTCATTTCTTCCGGGAATTCGGGATGGGCATATACCCGGGAAGCACAGTTCATTGAGCCGGCGCTGCACCCCATCACCACACCGTGAAAGTCCTGCAGGAGCGCCTTGAGCCCGATTTCATGCAGGAAACGGTTCTGGGTGGGCACATGTCCGCCGCAGAGGATCAGCCAGTCGGCCTTCCGGACCAGTTCGGCAGTCCGGTCTGCGTTGTGCCTGTCCAGCATTGCAATGGAACCCGTTTCGATGCCTGAACGGTGGATGCACAAGCTCATCCCTTTTTTGACGGACTCGGTGAATTCCCGGTCGTCCGGCGCCGCACTCACCAGGAGCACGCGCGGCTTGCGTCGTCCGCCCGTCGCTTCTGCCAGGGCTGCACGGACTTCCGCCAGAAAACCATTGTCTTCCGTAAAATGGTCTTCCCCGTAGCGTGTAGGACTGCCTGTCAGAAAGAGTGTCATGGGTTCGAAGGGCAACTGCCTATTTTTTTCCGGATGATGTGCAGGCCGTCGCGCAAAGGCAGAATATAATTCTCCACCCGGTCGTCGCCGGCTACCAAGTCGTTGAAAGCCAGGATTCCGGTGGTCTGCTGGTCGCGTGGCGGCGTATCTGTTGAGACCTTCCCGTCCCAAAGCACGTTGTCGGCCACGATGTAGCCGCCCGGCCGGACCAGGTCGAACACGGACTGGTAATAGGCGACATATTCCCGCTTGTTCCCGTCGATATAGACCAGGTCGTAGGTCTCATCGACCATCGGCAGGATGTCGAGCGCATCGCCGATTACCAGCCGGACCCGGTCTGCTACGCCGGCCCGGTCCAGACCTTCCCGGATCAATGCCTCCATCTCGTCGTTGATCTCGATAGTGTCGAGCTGGCCGCCTTCCGGCAGGGCCCCGGCCATCCAGATGGCGGAATAACCGCTGAACGTGCCGATCTCCAGGACGCGCCGCGGTTGCAGCAGACGTACGAACTGGCGCAACAAAGCGCCGACAGCCGGGCCGCAGAGCTGGCGGCCATGGCTTGTCCGCTGCCAGGAAGCGCGTTCCACCCAGTCGAGCGCCGCGCCTTGCGGGCTCGAATTCTCCCGGATATAGCGTTCCAGCAAATCCATCTTATTTGAATATGAGAGTGGACAGACGTTCTTCGGCCAGTACTTCAGCCGCCACGCGCTGCAAGCTTTGGGGCGTGATGGCTTCAATCCGGCGGCGGATCTCCTCATCGGGCATCACATTGCCGAATACAAGCATGCTTTTGGCCATGGCCAGGGCTTGAGCCTCGCCGTTGTCGGACGACACGGCCAGTTGGCCGAGCAACTGCTTGCGGGCGGCGCGGAGCGCACTGTCGCGCAGCGGTTTGTCGCGGAGCGCCGCCAGCTCTTCGTGGACGAGTGCGATGCAACGCTCCAGGTTCGGTTTCTCACAGCCGAAATAGATCATCAGCGAGCCGTTGTCGGAGAACTGGGTGTAAGAGGCATCGATGGCATAGACCAGCGCATTCTTTTCCCGCAGTTTCTGGTTCAGCCGCGAGTTGGAACTGGGGCCGCCGAGCAGGTTGGCCAGCAGGATCATTTCCATCCGGCGTTCGTCATAAAAAGAATAGGCCGTCGTGCCGATGATGCAGTTGACCTGGTGATTCTTCTTGGCCACCTCTTTTTCAAAACGGGGCGGCGTGGGCAGTAGAACCGGCGCGGTGGGCCGGGCAGGAAGGCCGGCCGGCACATACGAAGCGGGGATATATTTTTCAGCCGCCTGCCGGGCGATCTTTTCAGCCCGCTGCGGCGTCAGGTTGCCCACGATCGCGATGCACAGGTTTTCCGGGCGGAAATTGGCCCGGACATACGCCTGCAAGGCGGCCGAATCGATCTTTTTCAGGCTTTTGGTCGTGCCGAGGATGGAACGGGAGAGCGGACTGGGCTCGAAGAGCAGCCGCTCGAACTCCTCGAAGATGCACTCCGACGGTGAATCCTTGTACATATTGATCTCGTCGATGACCACGCAGCGTTCCTTGTCCAATTCCTTTTGGGGGAACGTGGAGGTGAAGGCCAGCTCAAAGAGCAGGTCCACGGCCTTGGCGGTATCCTCTTTCAAAACGGTGGAGTAGAGAACCGTTTCTTCCTTGGCCGTATAGGCATTGAGCTCCCCGCCGAGCATCTCGAGCCGGTTGCTGATCTGCTGGGGCGAGCGCTTTTGCGTACCTTTGAAGAGCATGTGCTCGGTCATGTGGGCGATGCCGCTCAGGGTCTCGGGTTCATTGCGCGTACCGGAACGGATGGCCAGGGCCGAGTAGGCTACCTGCGACCGGGAGCGCCGGAAGGCGAACTGCAGGCCGCTGGCAAATGTTTTTGTATAAATCATGCGGCAAAAATAGACATTTTATTGTTACCTTTGTAAGCTATGGAACAATTCATCGTATCTGCCCGGAAATACCGCCCCAACAGCTTTGCGACGCTGCTGGGCCAGGAAAATATCGCCAGGACGCTCAAGAACTCGATTCAGCGCGGCCAGCTGGCCCATGCCTACCTGTTCTGCGGTCCGCGCGGCGTCGGCAAGACCAGCGCCGCCCGCATCTTTGCCAAGACCATCAACTGCAGCAACCCCGGACCCGACCTGGAACCGTGCGGAGAATGTGAGTCCTGCCGTTCCTTCGCGGAAGGCCGTTCCTACAGCATCCATGAACTGGATGCCGCTTCCAACAACTCGGTGGATGACATCCGCGCCCTGACCGACAAGGTGCGCATCCCGCCCCAAGTCGGCCGCTACAGCGTCTATATCATCGACGAGGTCCACATGCTTTCCCAGCAGGCCTTCAATGCCTTCCTCAAGACTTTGGAAGAACCGCCGGCACACGCGATCTTCATCCTGGCCACTACGGAAAAACACAAGATCCTGCCGACCATCCTGTCGCGCTGCCAGACCTATGATTTCAACCGGATCGGTGTGGAAGACATGGTGCGCAACATGAAAGCGATCGCGGCCAAAGAGGGTGTCTCGATGAGCGAAGATGCCATGCACATCATCGCCCAGAAAGCGGACGGCGCCATGCGCGACGCCCTTACGCTCTTCGACCAGACGGTGGCCTTCTGCGGCAAGGAAGTGACGTACGAGCAGGTGATCCAGAATCTCAACGTGCTGGACTACGAGTATTACTTCCGGTTGACCGACTTTTTCCTGTCCGGGGATTATGCCCAGGCCATGCTGACATTCGACGAAATCCTCTCGAAAGGCTTCAACGCCCAGAGTTTCATCGGCGGCCTGAGCACGCATTTCCGCGACCTGCTTGTCTGCAAGAACGAAGCGGCCCGTACCCTTTTGGAACTGGCGCCTTCTGTGGCGCAGCGCTACCGGGAGTTTGCCCAGCGTTGTTCCATCGGGTTCCTTTTCGAAGCCCTCGGCATCACGTCGTCCTGTGAAACCGCCTACAAGCAGAGCGGCAATCCGCGCTTGCTCATCGAGTTCGCGTTGATGAAGCTGTGCAATCTGACCGCGCATTTCGCTGCTGACCAGGCTGCTGTCGCTGTAGCCCCGGCGTCCGCTCCGGCTGCTGCCCGCGTCGCTACCCCGGCCGCGGCTCCGGTGCAGGCTCCCGCCCCTGCGTCCAAGCCTGCTGCGCCGTCCCGTCCCACGGGCCTGTCGCTGAAAGCCATGATGGCCGAAGCCCGGCAGGAACCTGCTGCCGCGCCTGCACAGCCGGCTGCAAGCACCGAAAAGCCGGCACCGACGGCTGAATCCTTGGCCGCTGCCTGGAAAGCGCTGGCCGCCAGTGAGGAAAGACGGCCCCAGTTGTCATCGGCCATCGCACAGGCCACACCCCGATTGGAAGAAGACAAGACCCTCCATTTCGAAGTCGGCAATCTCGCCCAGAAAGACTGGATCGACCGTAACTGCCGCGCCCGGCTGGAAGCCTTCCTGCAGAAGCAATTGGCAGACCCGGCCATCCGGCTGGTCGTGGACGTGAAGAAGATAGAAGAGACAGGACGCGGTATGTACATGCCATCCGACAAGGCAAAGTTTTTGCAGGAGACCTCGCCGGAATTCAATGGACTGCAGAAAGATTTAGGATTGGAAATCAGCTAGCTATGAAACTGTTCTGTACGAATCTGGTCAAGAAATACGGCAAGCGCACCGTCGTCAAGGGTGTGTCGATTGAAGTGGAGCAGGGCGAGATCGTGGGTTTGCTCGGGCCCAACGGCGCCGGCAAGACCACGAGTTTCTATATGATTACCGGCTTGATCAAGCCCAACGACGGTCGCATCTTCCTCGGGGAAGAGGAGATTACCGGCTTGCCTATGTACCGGCGTGCCCAGAAGGGCATCGGTTACCTGGCACAGGAGGCCTCGGTGTTCCGCAGCATGAGCGTGGAGAACAACATCCTTTCCGTCATGGAGATGGCGGGTTTCGAGAAGGAGTACCGGATGCAGCGGCTGGAAACGCTGATCGATGAATTCGGCCTTCAGAAAGTCCGCAAAAGCCAGGGAATCCAACTTTCCGGCGGAGAGCGCCGCCGTTGCGAGATTGCCCGGGCGCTGGCCATCAATCCCAAGTTCATCCTGCTTGACGAGCCTTTCGCCGGCGTCGATCCGATTGCCGTGGAAGACATCCAGCATATCATCGCCAAACTCAAGACGATGAACATCGGCATCATCATCACCGACCACAACGTCCACGAGACCCTGGCCATTACCGACCGGGCTTATCTGCTTTATGAGGGCGCCATTCTCGAAAGCGGTACGGCCGAACAGCTTGCCAACAATCCCGAGGTCCGGAAGAAATATCTCGGACAGAACTTCGAACTCCGCAAAGCCGTCTTGCACGAACGGGTGGAAGACTAAGCGGCTTTATTCGTCCAGATCGGTGGCTTTCCCTTTGTATTCGGGGGCGCGCTTCTCGAGGAAAGAGTGGATGCCTTCGAGGTAGTCGGCCCCTTTATAGACTTTGGTCCGGTAGGCGTTGATACGCTCGAAAGTTTCGGAAGGGATGAGATTGGCGGCTTTGCTCAAAGCGCGGAACTGGCGCTTGATGGCGCTGATTGACAGGATGCTGTTGCGCCGCAGCGGCGCCAGGAACTGTTCTTCCAACACGTTGCCGAGTTCTTCGGCCGACGCGACCCGGTTGATCAGGCCGACATTGAGGGCATCCTGGGCTGTGATGGGTGTGGCCAAGAAGAACATTTCGCGTGCTTTGTTGATTCCCAACTGATTGATGAAATGCATGATGCCCGAGGCATTGTAGGGGATGCCGATCTTGGCCGGCGTGATGGCGAAAGTCGCCGTGTCGGTACTGACGATCATGTCGCACGACAGGCAGAGGTCACAAGCACCACCCCAGACGGTGCCGGTTACATAAGCGATGACCGGAATGGGCGTGTCCTGGACACAGCGCAGCAGCCGTTCCATTGGCACGTTCCAGGCCAGCGGGTCGTCGCCGGTCTGGGGCAGTTCCCGGATGTCGTGCCCGGCGCTCCAGACACCTTTGTTGGTTTGCGCCTTGAGGATGATGCCGACACACTCCTGGTCGTAGCCCTTTTGGATGGCTTCCGTCAGTTCGTGGCACATTTCCTCGCTCAGGCAATTGAAATGTTCCCCGTTCTGCATCTCCACGAAGCAGATGCGGTCTTCGATGGTCGTTGAGACTAACATATCAGCAGGCTTTTTCTTGTTCCAGGAAGGCGCAGCCGTCACAGCCGCTTGAGGGGCAGGAATCCGGGCGCTTGCCCACGGAAGCGGCGGACGGGTTGCGTTTTTTCCACAGGCGAAGCTCCTCTTCCTTGGCACAGATGACACCCTTTTCGCGCAGCACCTTGTTGTGCGAAATCTCGCCGTCCGGGAATTTCCCGTCCTTCTTGACGAGGATAGTGACGGCCATGCCGGCCACGCCGACAGCCAGGAGTGCGAGTGCCAGGAGGAAAACTTGCATGGGAATCAGATTTGTTTGAAAGGCGGTACGATCGGGTGACTGCCGACCGTCAGGACAGGCGGAATCTGCAGGACCTTGAAGGCAGCCCCACGCTTCAGCTTGACCACTCTTTCCACAAGCGCCGCATCAGTGCCGCGGGCAATCACTTCTTCTGGCGAAAGCTCTTCTTCGCAAAGGGCGTGCAGCACCGGATCCAGCAATTCATACTCGGGCAGCGAGTCGCTGTCTTTCTGGTTCGGACGAAGTTCGGCAGAAGGGGCCTTGGTGAGGATGGATTCCGGAATCACTTCCTTGCCATGCAGGGTGTTCTCATAGTGGGACAACTCGTAAACCTGTACTTTGTAGAGGTCGGCGATGACCATCATGGCGCCGCAGAGATCGCCATAGAGGGTGCCGTAGCCCGTGAAGAGCTCACTCTTGTTCGAGGTGTTGAGCAGCAGGGCGTTGAAACGGTTCGACCAGGTCATCAGGATGGTGCCGCGGATGCGGGCCTGCAGGTTTTCCTGCGCCACGCTCCATTTCCCGAGTTCGAAGAAACGGAACATCTCGATCATCGCCCGTTTGTAGATCTTTTCGATGGGGACGATGTCGTAGGAGATGCCCAGGTTGTTGGCCAGTTCGATCGAGTCGGTCACCGAACTCAGGGACGAGAACTCAGAAGGCATCAGGATGCCATGGACATGTTCTGCACCGAGCGCGTCGGCTGCGAGGGCTGCCACGATGGCCGAGTCGATGCCGCCGGAGAGGCCCAGGACGGCCTGTTCCATGCCGGCCGAGGCAAAGTACTGTTGGATTTTTCCGACAAGCAGGTCGTGGACGTCTGCAATGGCAAGGGAGGGTTCCAGTATCATGGGGCTAGCTGCGGATGAACAGGTCGCTGACCGGTTCGTTGTGGTAAATGCGGTCGATGACCTGGGCGAACAGGCCGGTCATCGACAGGACGGTGAAGCGGCTGTTGTCTTTCGCCGGATCGAGCGGAATGGTGTCGGCCACGATGAATTCCTGCAAAGGGGAGGCGTAAATCCGGTCGTAGGCCGGACCTGAGAGGATCGGGTGGGTGCAGACGGCCCGGACGCTGCAAGCGCCGCGTTCCATCAGGACATTGGCGCATTTGGTAATGGTGCCGGCGGTATCGACCATGTCATCCACGATCACGACGTTGCGGCCTTCAATTTCGCCGATAGCCGTCATGCTGCCCACCACATTGGCTTTCGTGCGGTCTTTGTGGCAGATGATCAGCGGGGCGTTGAGGTGCCGGGCGTAGACGTTGGCTTTCTTGGCGCCGCCCATGTCGGGCGAAGCGATCGAAAGGTTGTCGAGGTTCATGGCCTGGATATAAGGGATGAAGATCGAACTGGCCCAGAGGTGGTCGACCGGAATGTCGAAGAAGCCCTGGATCTGGGCGGCGTGGAGTTCGCAGGTCATCACGCGGTCGCAGCCGGCAGCGGTCAGCATGTTGGCTACGAGTTTGGAAGCAATGGATACGCGGGGACGGTCTTTGCGGTCTTGACGGGCCCAGCCGAAATACGGAATCACGGCAATCACCTTGTAGGCGGATGCCCGGCGGGCGGCGTCGATCATCAGCAGGAGCTCGAAGAGATTGTCAGCCGGAGGATTGGTGCTCTGGATGATGAAGACCGTGGCGCCGCGGACGCTTTCGGTGAACTGGGGCTGGAATTCCCCGTCGCTGAAACGCGTCAGTTCCGATTCGCCGACCGTCGTGTTCAATTGTTGTGCAATCTGCTCTGCGAAGACACGCGCTCCCGTACAAGCGAAAATCTTCAGTTTGTGGTCGTATTGTTCCATTGGGTTGAAAGAAGTTTTTTATAGGTTGTTGAGGATATTTTCGATATAGGTGAGGATCTCGTCACGGCCTGCGCCGGTCTCGGCGGAACTGCAGAAGGTGGGCGGCAGTTCTTCCCAGGTCTCAAGGAGAGAGGCGGCGTTCCGTGCGACTTGCGTCTGGAGCGCCTGCTTGCCCATCTTGTCACATTTGGTATAGATCAAGGCGAAAGGGATCCCTTCCTGCCCGAGCCGCGTGATGAAATCGCGGTCGATCTGCTGGAGGTCGTGCCGGGCATCGAGCAGGACAAACAGCAGCACGAGCTCCTGGCTGCCCCGGATGTATCCGTCGATCATCGCCTGCAGCTTTTCACGGCCTTTTTTGCCCATTCTGGCATAACCGTAACCGGGCAGATCGACCAGGTACCAGGCGTCATTGATCAGGAAGTGGTTGACCAGTTGCGTCTTGCCTGGCGTGGCAGACGTGTGGGCAAGGCCTTTTTTGGCGCAAAGGCAGTTGATGAGCGAGGATTTGCCGACGTTGCTCCGCCCGATGAAGGCGAATTCCGGATGGACGGTTTTCGGCTTCTGGTCCGTGTGCTGGCTGCTTCCGGCAAAGAGGGCCTGCTTGATGATCATGGTGGCGGCGTGCTTGGCACGACAAAAGTACGAATTATTATCGAGATTTTTCCGTATATTTGTAAACAGTCTATTGTGGATAGCTATGGAGACGAAACGACCCGTGGGACTGCTCGCCTTGCAGGAACAGATCAAAGAAGCACTCGAGGGCACTTTCTTCGAGACCGTCTGGGTTCAGGCGGAGATCAGCGAGTTGAAGCCGCACCCGTCCGGGCACTGCTACCTGACGCTCGTGGAGAAGGATGCCCGTTCCAATACCTTGCTGGCCAAGGCTTTCGCTGTAATCTGGGCTTCCACGTGGCGGATGGTCAAGCCGTATTTCGCAGCCCAGACAGGCCGTGCACTGGCTGTGGGCATGTCAGTCCTGGTCCGGGTCCAGGTCAGTTATTCAACGGTCTATGGCCTTTCGCTGGTGGTCTTCGACATCGACCCTTCCTTCACGGTCGGCGAACTGGAATTGGCCCGCCAAAGAACCATCGCCCGCCTGGAAGCCGAGGGCATGTTCGAGATGAATGCCCAGTTGCCTCTTCCGGCGCTTCCGCGCCGCCTCGCGGTCGTCTCCAGTGCGACCGCTGCCGGCTACCGTGATTTCATGCATCATCTGGAGGACAACGAATACGGTTTCCATTTTTACACGCGGCTTTTCCCGGCCCTGATGCAGGGGGCGGAGGCGCCTGCCAGCATAATCGCGGCCCTCGACGCCATCGCGGCCGAAGCGGACGCTTTCGACGCCGTCCTGATCCTGCGGGGCGGAGGCGGTGCGATGGATCTCGTCTGTTTCGACGATTATGACCTCGCCGTCAACGTGGCCCAGTTCCCGTTGCCGGTCCTGACCGCCATCGGCCACGACCACGACTACCACATCATCGACCGGGTCGCCCACACCTACGTGAAGACGCCGACCGCGCTCGCCGATTGGCTCGTGGAACGCTTTGCCGGCGAAGCCTGGCAACTTGACTCCCTCGTCCAGCGCCTTCACCTTGCCGTCCACTCCAAAGCCCTCCGCCAGCAAAGCGTGTTGGATGCCCTGGTCCAGCGGCTGGCGCACGCAGTCGCTGACCGCCATGCCGGCGCGCTCCACGCCCTTGACCTGCTGGAACACCGCCTGGACGCCGTCAATCCCCAGCGCGCCCTCGAACGCGGCTTCCTCCTCGCCCTCAAAAACGGCCGACGCACCGACACCGCCGCCGCCTTCACCCCCGGCGATCGCCTCACCCTCCTCTTCCGCGACGGCTCGGTCGAGGCGGAGGTAATCGCGTCGTATCCGAAAAACGCAGAAATAATAACCAAAGAACATGAATAGACAAACCTGTCTTGCCGTTGCTTTGCTGCTCCTTCTCCTGCCGGGAGGATGCCAGAGCCATCAGGAATATGATTTGAGTGACGGCATTGATTCCAAGATTACCTTATTTGAAAAGGCGCTGGTCCTGCCTGTGGGCAGCACTGCGCCTTTTACCTTGAAAATGGCGATGCAGCCGCTTTCTGCGAAACTGCCCATCTGGGGCTTGCCGACCGATTTGTTGAAAGTGGACGAAGACGGGCAGCTGCAGATTTTCTACAACCAGGAATTGACCCGTTTCAATTTCTACAAGTTCGCTTTGTCCGTGCCTGACAATGCGGATCCGTATGTCTGGAAACCGGACGAAATGAAGGAGTCACCCACGATGGAAGTGCTGCTCCCGATGCTTGGTATCTGGCTCCATAACGAGACGCTTGCGTTGACAGTGACGGCTCCCTTTTCGGAAGGGATCTGGCTGGACGGAACGGTTTCCGTCGTCTGTAAAGGCGAAAATGAGGAAGTGGCGTATCAGGAGGCTGTCCGGCTGGACCGTCTCGCGGTAAATCCTTCCGAAAAGGATGTTCAGTTGGCCTTATTCCGAATGCCGATCATCAACCAGGGCTCAGAAGCCGATGTTTCATTTCAGAATATGGAAGTTTTGCTCCCCGCCCATTTTGCCGGGCGGATTACCGGTGACGGTATTTATACGATCCATATGGCGCATCAGGCAAATGTTTCCGTCGGTTCCCAGTTCGAACTGTCCCTCCCGAAACTGGAGATCCCGGTCCATCTGCCTTTGGGCGCCGTCGGCTTCCGGGATGCGGTGATTGAACTGGAATTGGAGAACACCCTGCCCATGCAGGTGGCGATTACGGAACTGGCCGTGCCGGGCAATGGCAATTTGTCCATCACGGCTGATGGGACGTTGGCCGGAGGATCTCCCGCCACGCCCGTAGCTTCCCGTCTTTCCCTGCACATCAAGAGTCTGGACGGAAGCCCCATTCCCGACATCGAGTTGTTGGCCCTGCAAGTGAACCTGCGGGCGGCCCCGGGTCTTGAGAATGTGCTTCTGTCTGAGAATCAAGGCGTGCGCCTGAAACATTCCTATGTCAAAGTAAACGGCGGCATTACGCTTTTCGGCCATGAGAATTAAGAGTTTCTTTATTGTGATCGTTGCGCTTGCGGCAGTCTTGCCGCTTGGCGCCCAGTCTTTCCAGGAAAGCCTTTTCCTGAATACTTTCCGGATGGGTTTCCGCTATAATCCGGCACTGGCCTCCGATACGGGTTTTGTCTCTGTCGGCGGACTCTCGTTTTCAGAGGTCAACAACGTGGGCGCCGCCGCCTTTATCTATCCGAAAGGCGGCAAGCCGGTCACGGGCTTGCATCCGTCGGTTTCTGCCGACGAATTCCTGTCTTCGCTGAAAGACAGCAATGTCATGCGGGGGCATGCAGGCTACAATCTTTTCTCGTATGGATTCTCTTCCGGGGCGGCTTTCCATACCTTGGAAATCAACGCACGGGGAGAGGCCGGGTTGTCGGTTCCAAAAGACTTCTTCCGTCTCTTTAAGCAAGGGGGCGAAGACCTCTTCTCCTTGGCCGGAATGAGTGTCCAGAGCCGCTTGTATGCGGAGCTGGCGTATGGATACAGCCGGAAGATCGGGGACAGGATGCGGTTGGGTGCACGCACCAAACTGCTCCTGGGACTGTCCGCCGCCGACTATACTTTCCAGCGGTTCGACTTGCAGGTGAACAGCGAATACTATCAAGCCGACCTGCAGTTGCAACGGGATAGGACCAAGCGGTTGGCGCTTCCTGACGGTGCCGGCCTGGCCGTTGACCTGGGTCTTGTCTGGGAGTTGGCGGACGGGCTGCAGTTGGCAGCCTCGATGACGGACCTGGGCGGTCTGTTCTGGTATTACGGCAACGCCAGTCAGGCAACAGGCCGTTACACGTTTACCGGGCTGACTGAAATGGCCTATGAAGATATGAACCTGTCTGGCCTGTGGGACCAAGCAAAGTCATTGGTAGAGAGATTTAAAGAAAAAATCGTCCTTCGGCCCGAAGAGCGTCGGACCGCCTGCGAAATCCTTCCTTTCCGGGTCAATGGCGGCCTTCGGTATGACATGCCGTTCTATCGCGCCCTGTCGGCGGGTATTACGGGCAACTATACCGCCTATAAGGGATTGCCGTATTGGGAAGGGCGCATCGATTTGGCGGTGAATCCGGTGGACTGGCTGGATCTCTGCGTCAATGCCGGCATCGGTGCCTATGGCCCGGTCTGGGGGACGGCTGTCCAGCTGAGCGTGCATCGTTTTCGCTTGTACGCCGGGCTGGAGGACGGCTGCGGCGGCACGCTCCCGCACCGGGGCTTACCGCTCCAGGCCAATGTCCTATCCCTCGTCGTCGGACTTACTTGCGATTTGTGATCCGGTGATGCCGGGCGGCGAAAACAGTTTTGGATTTATCGTAGATTGTCTGTAAATTTGAAAGTTATGGAAGAAAACAAAACCTACGAAGAAGTCTATGCCGAACTGGAGGCGCTTGTGGCGCGGATCGAGGATCCGGAGCGCGACCTGGCGTCGATCGGAGCGGATGTGAAAAAAGCGATGGAATGCATCGCCTGGTGCCGGGCCTACATCCGGGGCAACCAGGAAACGATAGAAAAACTGATCAAGGAGGATGAACCATGAAAATATGGAAGAAAGACCCCTGGCTCGAACCTTTTGCCAAAGTCGTCGAGCGACGCAACCAGCAGATCATCATCCGCAAGCAGGAGATTGCCGGTTATGGAAAACCTTTGAAAGATGCCATCAACGGAGCTCTCTACTATTGTCTCCACAAGGAAGACGGGGCATGGGTTTTCCGCGAGTGGGCGCCCAACGCGACGAAGATATTTTTGCTGGGTGACTTCAACGGCTGGCGTCGCGCGGACGAGTGGGCGTTGAAGCCGCTGGGTGGCGGTAATTGGGAACTGCGTGTCCCGGAAGACAAGATTGCGCACGGCGATTTATACAAATGGTATGTGGAATGGCCCGGGGGCGGGGGAGAGCGGATTCCCGCTTATGCCACCCGCTGCGTGCAGGATCCCGATTCGAAGGTGTTCTGTGCCCAGGTCTGGGCACCGGAGAAACCGTATCGCTGGCGGAAGAAGCGTGGGCCGAAGATCGCCAATCCGCTCATCTATGAGGTGCATATCGGCATGAGCTCGGAGAAGCAGAAGGTGGCTTCCTTCACCGAGTTCCGGGAACAGGTGCTGCCGCGCGTCATTGAGACCGGCTACAATACGTTGCAGATCATGGCCTTGCAGGAGCATCCCTATTACGGGAGTTTCGGCTATCAGGTTTCCAGTTTCTTTGCGCTCAGCAGCCGTTTCGGCACACCCGAGGAATTCAAGGCGCTTGTCGATGCCGCGCACCGGGCCGGCATCGCCGTGATTATGGACGTGGTGCACAGCCATGCCGTCAAGAACGAAGTGGAAGGTCTCAGCCGCCTGGACGGTTCCTACACCACTTATTTCCATGAGGGACCGCGCGGCGAACACCCCGCATGGGGCTCGCGTTGTTTTGATTACGGGAAAGGACAGACGCTGCACTTCCTGCTTTCGAATTTGAAGTACTGGATGGAGGAGTACTGCCTGGACGGCTTCCGTTTCGACGGCGTGACGAGCATGCTTTACTACGATCACGGCTTGGAGCGTGACTTCAGCGGCTACCCTTGCTATTTCGACGGGGGACAGGATGAAGATGCCATCACCTATCTGGGGCTGGCCAACATCCTGGTCAAGGAAATCAACAAGAATGCTTTCACCATCGCCGAGGACATGTCGGGCATGCCCGGCCTCGCCGCGCCGCTGCGCGACGGCGGTATCGGCTTCAACTACCGCATGAGCATGGGTGTAGCCGACCACTGGATCAAATGGATCAAGGAACGGAGCGACTGGCAGTGGAGCATGGGCGAGATCTGGTACGAACTTTCCGGCAAGCGGGCTGATGAGCGGACCATCAGTTATGCGGAGTGCCACGACCAGGCGCTGGTGGGGGACAAGACCATCATTTTCCGCCTGATTGACAAAGAGATGTACACGGCGATGAACAAGGCTTCCCAGAATCTGGTGGTGGACCGCGGCATCGCGCTCCACAAGCTGATCCGGCTGGTGACGCTGGCCACGGCCGGCGACGGATACCTGACGTTCATGGGCAACGAGTTCGGCCATCCTGAATGGATTGATTTCCCGCGGGAAGGCAACGACTGGTCCTTCTTCTATGCCCGCCGCCAGTGGTCGCTCGTCGACAATCCCGACCTGCGGTACCGCGACCTCTGGCAGTTTGAGAAAGCAATGATCTCGTTGGCGAAGGAAGACAGTCTCCTGGCGGAGCCGCCCGTGTGCCTGCGCTGCGATGAAGAGAAGAAGATCCTGATCCTGCGCAGGGCCGGCCTGGTGTTCGTCTTCAATTTCAATCCGGAACAGTCGTTCGACCACTATGGTTTCGAAATGGAAGGCGGCAGCTACGAAATGCTGCTGGACAGCGACGCCCCGCTCTTTGGCGGATTCGGCCGCAACAACGATGCGGTCCAACACTTAACTGTCACGGAGGGAGGCACGGAGATCCTTTATCTCTACCTGCCCAGCCGTACGGTGCAAGTGCTAAAAAAGAAATAATTACGTACTATTATAATTTTACCTACCTTTGCAGGATTAAAGATTCGAACGAAAATGGCCTATCTGCAATTCAACAAAGCCGAACTCGTGAACCTCGAATACTCCCTCAAACGGGAACTGCTCGCGACCAACCGGACCGGCGGTTACTGCAACACGACCATCGTGTGCTGCAACACCCGCAAGTACCACGGTCTTTTCGCCGTTCCCATCGAGCGTTTCGACGGTCACCGCTACATGCTCCTCTCGTCGCTCGATGAGACGCTGCTGCAGCACGGGATGCCCTTCAATCTCGGCATCCACTGCTACGGGGATGTCTATGAACCCCGTGGACACAAATACATCGTAGATTTTGAGATGAATCCCTATCCGGTGATCACCTACCGGGTGGGCGGCATGCTCTTCAAGAAAGAGATCCTCTTCGTGGTCGGAAGCGACCAGCTGCTGATCCGCTACACGCTGCTGGATGCCCATTCCCACACGGTACTGCGTCTCAAGCCTTACCTGGCGTTCCGGAGCATTCACGAATTGACAGTGGCCAACGGTGATGCGGATACCCATTACCAGCCTGTGGACAACGGCGTTTCGTTCTGCCTCTACAAGGATTTCCCGACCTTGTATCTGCAGATGTCCAAGTCAAACGAGTATGTCCACGTGCCCGACTGGTATCGCAACAATGTCTATAAAGAAGAATACCGCCGCGGCTTCGACTGCCAGGAAGACCTCCTGGTACCGGGCTTTTTCGAGATGCCGATGGCCAAGGGCGAGAGCATTGTTTTCTCGGCTTCCACATCGCCTGTTTCGCCGCGGAACCTGAAAGCGCAGTTCACCCGTGAAGTGAACCGCCGTATGCCGCGAGACAATTACGACGAATGCCTGAAGGCTGCGGCCGAGCAGTTGTTCGCCTCCAAGGGCAAGTTCGACCGCATCTGCACCGGCTTCTCCTGGCATGAGATCGGCGGCATGCGTGAAACCTGTCTTTCGCTTCCCGGCCTGACGCTGTTCAATACCGGCAACGTGAAATTCTTTGAAAAGATCCTCTCCGACCTGATTACGGAAAACGCCGACTCCTTCCTGCACGGCAGCAATCAGGTGGAATCGCCCCTGCGTCTCTTCGAAGATGTGCAGCAGTTGGCGGCTTTCACGGGAGACGAGGCCGGTGCGTGGAAGAAATATGGCAAGTTCCTCAAACAGGTGATGGAAAGCTATCTGGCCGGCCGTCCCGAAGTGCAGCTGCATCCGAACGGCCTGCTCTGGGCTGAGAAGCCGGGTGTGGCGCTCAGCTGGATGAACGCTTATATCAACGGCAAGCCCGTGACGGAGCGCCGTGGCTATCAGGTAGAGACCAACTGTTTCTGGTACAATGCAGTTTGCTATACCCTGGACATGGAGGCCCGCTTCGGCAAGCCGAGCCCGCTGACGAAGCGCCTTGCCGAGGTCAAGGATGCCATTGAAAACGTGTTCTACGACCTCTTCTGGGTGGAAGTCCGCCACCATCTGGCTGACTATGTGGACGAGACGGGCCAGAATGTCTTTACCCGTCCCAACCAGCTGTATGCCTGCTCGCTGCCCTACAGCCCCGTTTCTGAGGAAGTGCAGGCCGAAATCCTGCATGCCGTGGAGCGGGAACTCGTGACTACGCGCGGCATCCGCACGCTGTCGCCCAAGAATCCGCTCTATCGCTCGCGTTACGACGGCAACCAGATCGAGCGCGATACCGCCACCCACAACGGCTGCACCCGTCCCTGGCTGCTGGGCGCCTATGTGGCGGCCAGTTTCAAACTGTTCGGTCCTTCCTTCACCCGCAAGGCCCAGGAACTGATCGACGGTTTCCAGGAAGACCTGAATGTCCACGGCATCGCCGCTGTCGCCGAAATCTACGATGGTGACCCGCCGTATATCCCGCACGGTGCCATCAACTCCGCCATGAGCGTGGCGGAAATCTTGCGGGTCAAATACCTGATCAGTCAATACAAGGATAAGGAGGAAGCGTTATGAGAGTCCTGATGTTCGGCTGGGAATTCCCGCCGCATATTGCAGGCGGTCTGGGAACGGCCTGCTATGGAATGACCAAAGGCCTGGCACACGCCGGCGTGGACGTGCTGTTCGTGATGCCGTCCGCCAGCGGTGACGAGGACCAGACTTCGGTGCGCATCATCAATGCGAGCGATGTCGCGGTCTATGACAGCTGGCACAACGTGGATGAGTTCCTCAGCAAAGTCCAGTTCCTGCGCGTAGGGTCCAACCTGCATCCGTATATCGATCCGACCGACTTTACGGACCTGGTCGAGGAGGAGCGCCGCACCCAGAGCGAGGAATTCAAGTTCTGGTTCCGCCAGAAATACAAATTCTCCGGCAAATACGGCAAGAACCTCATGGAGGAGGTTTCGCGCTATGCGATGGTGGCCGGTGCGATTGCGGCCGAGCAGGAGTTCGACGTGATCCACGCCCACGACTGGCTGACCTATCTGGCCGGTATCGCCGCCAAACGTGTGTCCGGCAAGCCGCTGGTGATCCATGTCCATGCCACTTCTTTCGACCGCGGCAGCGCCGACAACATCGACACCCGCGTGTTCGCCATCGAAAAGCAGGGCATGGAGGAAGCTGACAAGGTCATCACCGTCAGCGACCTGACCCGCAATATCGTCATCAACAAATACGGCATCGACCCCGCGAAGGTCGTGACGGTCCACAATGCCGTCGATTTCTCCGGCCGCGAAAAGATCGAAGTCCAGCGCGGCGTGAAGGAGAAAGTGATCACCTTCCTGGGCCGCATCACTTTCCAGAAAGGCCCCGAGTATTTCATCGAGGCGGCTGCCAAGGTGCTCAAGGTCTGCCCGGACACCCGCTTCGTCATGGCCGGCAGCGGCGACATGATGAACCGCTGCATCCGCTATGTGGCCAAGCTCGGCATTGCCGACCGCTTCTATTTCACGGGCTTCCTGCGTGGCGACGACGTCCAGAAGATGTTCGCCCTCTCCGATGTCTATGTGATGCCCTCCGTGTCGGAGCCGTTCGGTATCTCGCCGCTCGAGGCGATGAAGACCGACGTGCCGACCATCATCTCCAAGCAGTCGGGTGTCGCCGAGGTGCTCAAGTATGCCATCAAGGTCGACTTCTGGGATGTGAACGCCCTTGCCGACGCCATGTACGGACTCCTCAATTATCCGGCCCTCTCCAATCTGGCCGCGGAGAAAGGTCGCGAGGAAGTCGACAATCTGAAATGGGACAGCGCCGCCCTCAAGGTGAAGCGCGTCTATGAATCGGCCGTGTCAGGAAAATAAAAAAAGTATCGCTATGAATAAGTCCGTTTGTTTTTACTTCCAGGTTCATCAGCCCGACCGTCTCCGGCAGTTCCGCTTTTTCGACATCGGCAACGATTACCATTATCTCGACGATTTTGCCAACCGTACCATCGTCCGCCGGGTGGCGGAGCGCTGCTATCTGCCGGCCAACCGGCTTCTGCGTGACCTGATCCTGCGTCACAACGGGGCTTTCAAGGTGGCCTTCTCCATCTCCGGAGTCGCCATCGAGCAGTTCGAACGCTATGCGCCGGAGGTGATTGACAGTTTCAAGGCTCTGGCCGCTACGGGTTGCGTGGAATTCCTGGCTGAGACCTACAGCCATTCGCTCGCCTCGCTCGCTTCGACCACGGAGTTCAAGAAGCAGGTGAAGCTGCATACCGACCTGATCAAACGCCTGTTCGGCGTCAAACCCACCGTGTTCCGCAATACGGAGCTCGTCTATTCCGATACCATCGGTGAGACGGTCTCTGACATGGGCTTCAACGTGATGCTGACCGAAGGTGCGAAACATATCCTGGGTTGGAAGAGCCCCGATTTCGTGTATGCCAATGCCATCAACCCGCGCCTGAAGCTGCTGTTGCGCAACTTCACCCTGAGCGACGACATCGCTTTCCGCTTCTCCGACAAGGGATGGGCCAGCTGGCCGCTGACCGCCGACAAGTTCGCGGATTGGGCCGTTACGACGCTGGAAAGTGGGGATGTGCTCAATCTCTTTATGGATTATGAGACCTTTGGCGAGCATCAGCGCAGCGCCAGTGGCATCTTCGATTTCCTCAATGCCCTGCCGGCCGCTATCCTCTCCCGGAATCTCGATTTTTGCACGCCTTCAGAGGCCGCGCAGAAGTACCAGCCGGTAGCGCCGCTGCACGTGCCGTTCCCGATTTCCTGGGCGGACGAAGAACGTGACACCAGCGCCTGGCTCGGCAACGAACTGCAGGAAGAGGCCTTCAACAAGCTGTATGCACTGGAAGCCGACGTGTACAAGACGAAGGACGACAACCTGATCGCCGCTTACCGGCGCCTCCAGGAGAGCGACCATTTCTATTACATGTGCACGAAGTTCTTCTCCGACGGCAGCGTCCACAGCTACTTCAATCCTTACGACACGCCGTACGAAGCCTTCATCAACTACATGAACGTGCTGGCTGATTTCGAGCTGCGCGTGAAAGACAAACTCAAAGCGAAGAAAACGAAATAAAGCAGATGGAAGACAAATTCACGATGCCCGACTACCTTTTCGAGACAAGTTGGGAAGTTTGCAACAAGGTAGGCGGAATTCACACCGTTATTGCCACCAAAGCCCTCTTTTTAGGTAACTCATTCAAGAAAAACCATCATATCCACATCGGGCCGGATGTTTGGCGCGATGTCGATCAGAACCCTGAGTTCAAGGAAGATCCGTTGCTGTTCCGCTCTTGGCGGAAAGCGGCGGCGGAAGAAGGTCTCCGCCTTCGGATCGGCCATTGGAACGTGGCCGGGGAACCTGTGGCCATCCTCGTCGACTTTACGACGTTCATCAGCCGCAAGGACGATATCCTGACTGAGTTCTGGAAACGGTTCGGTGTCGATTCCCTCAGCGGCGGCTGGGATTATGTCGAATCGGCCCTCTTCGGCTATGCCAGCGGCAAGGTGATCGAAAGTTTTGTGCGCTATTATGTCAAGCCGCACGAGAAAGTGGTCGCCCAGTTCCACGAGTGGATGACTGGTGCCGGTTTGCTGTATGTCAAGATGACCAACCTGCCCATCGGTACCATCTTCACCACGCATGCTACAGTTATCGGCCGTTGCGTCGCCGGCAAGAATATCCCGCTCTACGATGGCCTGGCCGGTCTGGATGCTGACCGGCTCTCGCATGAATATGGCGTGGTCTCCCGCCATTCGCTGGAGAAAGCGGCGGCGGTAGCCTCGGATGTCTTTACGACCGTGAGTGACATCACGGCCCGTGAGTGCCGCCAGTTCCTGGGCCGTTCCTGCGATGTGATCACCCCCAACGGTTTCGAGAACAGCATTACGCCCGCTGCGAATGTGTATGACGATTGTCGCAAGGCGGCGCGCAAGAAGTTGCTGACGGTTGCCTCCGCGATGGGTGGTGAAACCTATGCCGAAGACAGCCTGCTGGTTGCCATCAGCGGCCGTTACGAGTACAGCAACAAGGGTATCGATGTTTTCCTCGATGCGCTCGGCCGCGTGGCCGGCCAGAAGTATCAGGGACACAATATCCTGGCTTTCGTCATGGTTCCGTCCGGCAACAACGGCCCCGACAAGGAATTGCTCGCTTGTCTCGACGGCAACACGGTCAGGCACACCACGCAGACGAGCCATTATCTGATGGACGACTATGACATCGTGATGCGCCGCTTGCGCGAGCTGCAGTTGAACAACGGAGTCGGCGCGAAAGTCAATGTGTTCTTTGTCCCGACCTATCTGAACGGAAACGACGGTATCTTCAACATGCGTTATTATGACCTGCTGGTCGGCATGGACTTGACTGTATTCCCGTCGTACTACGAGCCTTGGGGCTATACGCCGCTGGAGTCGCTTGCCTTCGGTGTGCCCACCACGACGACTTCCCTGGCCGGCTTCGGCCTCTGGGTACGGGAGCACTATTCGGAAGCGCACCCCGGCATCGAGATCATCGAACGCAATGACGCCAATTACAATGCGGTGGTCGATGCGGTTGCCGCCCGGATCCTGGAAGCTGCCGGCTTGAGTGCTGAAGAGATGGTAAACTGGCGGAAGAACGCCCGTACCGTGTCCAAGATCGCCCTTTGGAGCAACAACATCGTTTACTATAAGGAAGCCTACACAGCCGCTATCGAAAAGGTGCGGGCTTCCCGCAAGGATTTCATCGACATTCCGGAAGAGCCGCACAGTTATGAAAACCTGTCGGCCGGCCAGCCGACCTGGACCAGTGTTTTCATCAGCCGCGAACTTCCCGAACGCCTGAAACGGCTCGACGCCCTGGCCAAGAACCTCTGGTGGTGCTGGAACCAGTCGGCCATCGAACTGTTCCGCAGCATCGATCCCGTTTTGTGGAAGAAGACCAATGGCAACCCGCTGCTGTTCCTCGACAAGATTCCGCTCAAGCGCTATCGGATCCTGGAAAGTGATGAGGCGTTCCTGGCCCGTCTCGACGCCGTCTATGCGGAATTCGAGGCCTATATGGCGGAGAAGGATTCCCGTCCCGGTGCCCGGGTGGCCTATTTCTGCATGGAATACGGCATCGACACCTCGCTGAAGATCTATTCCGGCGGTCTCGGCATCCTGGCCGGCGACTATCTGAAGGAAGCGTCCGACATGAAGGTCAACATGACGGCTGTGGGCCTGCTCTACCGGCACGGCTATTTCACACAGCGACTCTCGGCCTTCGGCGACCAGATCGCTGACTACGAACCGCAGGACTTCACGAAGATCCCTGCCACGCCGGTCCGCGACAAGGACGGAAACTGGATCAAGGTAAGCGTCGCTTTCCCGGGCCGTAACATCAATGCCCGCATCTGGAAAGTCGAAGTCGGCCGTACCGACCTCTACCTGCTCGATACCGATTTCGAAGAGAACCTGCCCGAAGACCGCCAGGTGACTCACCAGCTCTATGGCGGTGACTGGGAGAACCGCCTGAAGCAGGAACTCTTGCTGGGTGTCGGCGGTATCCGCGCGCTCCGTGCCATCGGGGTCGAAGCCGATGTCTATCACTGCAATGAAGGCCATGCCGCTTTCTGCGGTTTCGAGCGCCTGCGCGAATACATCCAGAACGACAATCTCTCGTATCCGGAAGCTCTCGAGGTGGTGCGTGCTTCCTCGCTCTTCACCACGCATACCCCGGTCCCTGCCGGACACGATGCGTTCACGGAAGACCTGCTTCGCGTGTACATCTCGCACTATCCGGAACGGATGAAGATTGACTGGAAGACCTTCATGAGCCTGGGCAAGATCAACGTGGACAATCCGAACGAGAAATTCTCCATGAGCTTCCTGGCCGCCAACCTTTCGCAGGAGATCAACGGCGTGAGCTGGCTGCACGGCAAGGTGAGCCAGAAGATCTTCGCCCCGATGTGGCCCGGTTACCTGGCCGAGGAGAATATCGTCAGCTCCGTCACCAACGGCGTCCACTATCCGACCTGGACGGCGCCGGAATGGAAAGAAATCCATGCCAAGGTGTTCGGGCCGGAGTTCCAGACGCACCGTTACGACAAGAGTTGTTTCGAAGGCATCTATGAGGTGTCCGACGAAAAGATCTGGAAGACCCGCAATATCCTGCGCAAGCGCCTGATCGATACGGTCAAGGAGTATATGGCAGATACCAGCATTACGAACCATTACTCCCCGCGCGAGATCGTCAAGATCCGCAAGACCCTGCGCGATGACGTGCTGACCATCGGCTTTGCCCGCCGCTTCGCGACCTACAAGCGCGCAACGCTGCTCTTCAGCAACCTCGACCGCCTGAATGACATCGTCAACAATCCCCAGCGTCCCGTCCAGTTCCTTTTCGCCGGCAAGGCGCATCCTGCCGACCGGGCCGGACAGGACCTGATCAAACGCATCATCGACATCTCCAAGATGCCGCAGTTCCTCGGCAAGATCGTCTTCGTCCCCAACTACGACATCACGATTGCCAAGCTGCTCGTCCAGGGCGTCGATGTTTGGATGAACAACCCGACCCGTCCCCAGGAAGCGTCCGGCACCAGCGGCGAGAAGGCCGTCATGAATGGTGTCATGCACTTCTCGGTACTTGACGGCTGGTGGGTGGAAGGTTACAAGCCGGGTGCCGGCTGGGCCCTGAAGATGGAACGTACCTACGACAACCAGTCGTTCCAGGACGACCTGGATTCCTCGACCATCTACAATATCCTCGAGACCGAAATCGTGCCCACGTACTACGACAAGGATGTGCAGGGCATCTCGAAAGACTGGATCCAGACCATCAAGAACACCGTGGCCAAGGTGGCCTGCAACTTTACCACCAACCGCATGCTGACGGATTACTGCAGCCAGTACTACGAGCCGCTTTGCGAGCGCTGCAAGCAACTGGTGGCGGACGACTTTGAAGTGGCGCGCGAAATCGCCTTCATCAAGAAGCGCCTCCGCCGCGAGTGGGGCCGGATCGAAGTCCTTTCGTTCCAGCGCCCGGCCATCAGCCAGAGTTCCATCGTGCTCGGCCAGTCCTACAAGGCGGAACTGAAGCTTTCGATCGGTGAACTCGATCCGGAGGATGTCGGGGCTGAACTCCTGCTGACCGAACGCAATGTCAAGGGTGAGCACCGGATCGTTTCAATCCATGCTTTCCAGCTCGTCCATTTTGAAAACGGGGTTGCGACCTACCGGGCCGACATCGTTCCGGAGATTTCCGGTACCTACGAGACGGCCTCCCGCATCTTCGCCAAGTATCCGCAGATGCCGCACCGGCAGGATCTGGAACTGGTGAAATGGCTGTAGCAGCGACCGGCTTTTTCGATGGCGTACATCTGGGACACCGGCAGGTGATCGACCAGTTGTGCGCCATCGCCCGTCAGCGGGGAGAGGAATCCTTGATCGTGACCTTCTGGCCGCATCCGCGCAGTGTCCTGCAGCAGGATGCCGACCGGCTCAGGCTCCTGACCTCCCTGCAGGAAAAACGCGAACGCTGCCTGTCTTATGGCGTGGACCGTTTTGAAGTCCTGCCGTTTACCCGCGCTTTCAGCACCCTTTCGGCCGAAGCGTTTGTCCGGGACTATCTGGTGGACCGCTTCGGGGTTACGACCTTGATCCTGGGCTATGACCATCGGCTCGGCCACGACCGTTTCGAGAGTCCGCAGCAGATGATGGACATGGTGGCACGCTGCGGCGTGCAACCGGTCCGTGTGGAGGCTTTTACGGCCGGCTCCGGCGCCGTCAGCTCCACACAGATCCGCACGGCCTTGTATGCCGGTGATGTGGCTTCTGCTACACAGATGCTGGGTTACCGATACAGTCTCTGCGGCGTTGTGGTGACGGGGGACAAACTTGGGCGGACACTCGGTTTCCCAACCGCCAACATGCTCCTGTACGAACCGCTGAAGCTGGTGCCGGGAAACGGGGTCTATGCCGTGTGGGTCGATGTGCTGGGCCGTCGTTGCAAGGGTGTCTGCAATATCGGGACGCGGCCTACCGTCGGACTTGGCCATGCACGGCGGATTGAAACCCATATCCTGGATTTTGATGAAGATATCTATGGACTGGACCTGCGGATCGAGTTCTGTGCGCGCCTGCGGGACGAGCAGCGCTTTGATTCGCTGGACGCTTTGACACAGCAACTTCACCGCGATTGCCGAAAGGCGGCGGAGATAATTGTTGCGTAAAAGAAAAATTCGTATATTTGCACAAATATTGGACATTGAAAGGGTCCCACTCCGGGTGGGATTCTTTTCTTTTTAACTTTTATATTATGGGAGAATCACATTATGTAACGCAGGAAGGCCTCGACAAGTTGCGCGAGGAACTCGCTGCGATGATTGCCGAACGTCCGGTCATTTCGCGCGCGATCGCCGAAGCCCGCGACAAAGGCGACCTTTCTGAAAATGCGGAATACGACGCGGCCCGCGAAGCACAGGGAATGCTGGAGCTCAAGATCAGCAAGATGCAGGACCTGATCGCCAACGCGAAAGTGATCGACGAATCCAAGATCAATACCGATACCGTACAGATGCTGACGAAAGTCAAGCTCAAGAATCGGGGCACCGGCGCCATCGTTTCCTATACCTTTGTCGGAGAGAGCGAGGCGAACATCCTGGAAGGCAAGCTGGCCATGACCACGCCGATCGGCAAGGCCCTGATGGGCCACAAGAAAGGGGAAATCGTCGATGTCGCCGTCCCTTCCGGCATCATCAAGTTTGAAATCCTGGATATCTCGATCTAGCCATGGCTTCCATTTTCAGCAGAATCGTGGCGGGTGAGATCCCGTCCTGGAAAGTGGCCGAAGACGCCGACTTTTATGCATTCCTCGACATCAATCCGCTTGCGGAAGGACATACCCTCGTGATTCCCAAGAAAGAGGTTGACTATATCTTCGACCTGGATCCGGAAACTTATGCCGGCCTGTGGCAGTTCGCGGCCCGCGTGGCGGCTGCGGTCCGTGCCGCTGTCCCCTGCAAACGGGTTGGCGTGGCGGTCCTTGGCATGGAAGTTCCGCACGCCCATATCCACCTGGTGCCTCTCCAGACCGAAGGGGACATGGATTTCCGCAAGGAGAAGAAACAGTTGACGCCCGAGCGCTTCGCGCAGATTGCTTCCGCCATCGCCGACGCTTTCAACAAGCAATAGTACGTCTATGAAACGATTGATCCTCTGGGCCAGCGCCTTGTTGCTTTTTGCAGCCTGCGGCCAACAGCCGGTCGCCCGCATCAGCGCGACCCTCGAAGGGGCCGGCGATTCGACGGTCGTCCTGTCCAAACTCAATTACAACCGGCTCATGCCGGTCGATACCATCCGGACCGACCGGGATGGCCATTTCAACTACAAGGTGCGGCTCAAGGGCAATGCCCCTTACCTGTACTATCTGTATCTGGGCGGCAAACCGGTTGCTTCGATGGTCCTGCTCCCTTCCGACCAGGTGACGGTTACCGTTCCGGCGGCTGGTCCCTATACGATCGAGGGATCTGAAGAGTCCCTGCTCATGCGCGATGTCAATGCGGCCTTCTCCACGGCTTCCGAGCAGATGAATGCCTTGGCGGCTTCCTTGAACGATGACAGTACGGAAGCGGAGGTCAAGGAGGTCAACCGCGCGATGAGCAAGCTCTACGTGGATTACAAACGGCAGGCTATCAAGCACGTGGTGACCCATCCCAAGTCCATCACTTCGGCCCTGGTACTCTTCCAGCGTTTCACGGACAACCTGCCGGTTTTCGGCCAGGAGAGCGATGTCGTCATCTTCAAGACCGTATTGGATTCCCTGTCCCAGGTGTATCCGAAGACGGAGTACCTGACGGCCTTGCGTGATGCCGTGGATACCCGCCAGAATGACCTGGAACTCTCGAACCGTTTTGGCGATGTCTCCGTCATCAGTTTCCCCGACCTGACCATGCCGGATGTAGAGGGTCAGAACCGGACCCTGTCAGAACTGGAAGGGAAAGTGATCATCCTTTCCTTCTGGAGCGTCGGCCAGGACGAACACAAGGTTTTCAATGCCGACCTGGCGGAGATCTATGCGAAATACCACGCGAAAGGACTGGAAATCTATCAAGTCAGCCTCGATATCGACAAACCCAGCTGGGCCGCTGTCGTGAAGGGCCAGAATCTGCCCTGGATCAGTGTCAATGACGGCCTGGGCACCCAGTCTCCGGCTGTGATCGCGTACAACGTAGACCATGTCCCTACGATGTTCGTGATTGACCGCACCGGCGATTTCGCCGGACGGGACGTCTTTGACGAGACGGCTCTGGACCAGTTGGTCCGCAAGCTCTTATAGGACGGATTTCCGGCTGATGCCGGCCACGAATTCCTTCAGGTAAAAGGGTTCAAAGTACGCTACGTCTTTGAACTCTTTTTTTTGCAGGGCGGCCAGCGCCGGCTGGACCATGGCGGTGGCCAGCGGGAAGCACGGCTGGAAACGGGCGTTCGGGTGCTGGCAAATGCTTTGGAACTTTTCTACGCCGGTACCGATGAAAAGGACCGTGCCGGCGTCAAGTTCTTCCCAGTAGCTGGAATTGTCCAGGATGACGGCCCGGGTATCGCCCAATTTGTGACAGGCTCCGTCGAACGGTGCAGCATACACTTCCATCCGGCGGGCATCGAGCATGGCGATGATACGGTCATGACGTCCTTCCGCCTGCCGGGCAAGGATCTCCAGGGTGTCAATCCCGATCAGGGGAACTCCCGCGCCGAAACAAATGCCTTTGGCCGTGGAGACACCGACCCGGAGGCCGGTGTAAGAGCCGGGGCCCTCGCTGACAGCGACGGCGTCCAGCGCATTGGCGGACACTCCGCTTTCCTTCAAGACTTCCTGAATATAGGGGACGAGTTGGGCAGCGTGCTGCCGGGGTGTCTCATTCACACGGGATGCCAGGATCTGCGTGCCGTCGGCAAGCGCTACGGAACAGCATTCCGTACTGGTTTCGATCATCAATATCTTTTCACGCATGGCGTAGCTTCATTCTTTTATCTTGAGTTTCTGTCCTTCGGTGAGGCCTTTTCCGACCAGCTCAGGCGGGCCGGTAACAACCCGTTCTCCCTCGGACAGCCCTTCCCGGATTTCAATCCGGTCTGTCTGCTGGATTCCGGTCGTGACTTTCCGCGCCTGCGCGGTATGCCCCGGACCGACGGTCCATACATATTCTTCTTTTCCGCGGGTGAAGATGCTTCCGGTCGGCAGCGCCAGGCAATCGGGCCGTTCCTCCGTGAGGATGGAAACGGCGGCGGACATACCGGGCAGAAAGCGCACCGAATCGGGCAGCAGTTCAATCCGGACTGCAAAGTTAGTAACTTGTTCGAAGCGGACATCCAGATTTTTGGCGGAATTTGCGATTTGGGTCACCAGACCCTGGAAATGCCGGCGCGGATAGGCATCGACTTCCACACGGACGCTGTCACCCGGTTCGATGCGGACGACATCGCTCTCGCCGACTTCGACCACGACCTCCATCCGGCTGAAATCGGCAATCCGCAGCAGTTCCGTCCCAGTCATCTGGCTGGTTCCCACAACCCGCTCTCCTTTTTCCACGCCGATATGGGAGACTGTGCCGCTGATGGGCGCGTACAATGTAGTCTTCTGCAGGTTTTCCCGCGCCTCCTTGAGCTGGGCTTCCCCGCTCCGTACGGCAAATTCCGCAGCCCGCAGTCCGCTTTCTGCGATGTCCAGTTCGGTCTTCGAGGTCTGGAACTCGGCGGCGGAAACGGCGTTCAGCGCGTACAGTTTCTGGTCTCTTTCGTGGTTGAGGCGTGCCTGCCGCACTTCCGCCCGCTGCCGGGCATATTGCGCCCGCAAACTTCCCAGCGACGCGCCGGCCTGCTCGACTTGGGAAAGGTAGAGGTCCTGCCGGATTTTGAGAATCAGGTCTCCCGCTTCGACGGAATCACCTTCCCGTACCAGGATGTCCACCACTTCGCCCGAGACGTCCGGGGTAATCTTCACTTCCACGACAGGGCGGATGGTCCCGGAGGCCGGTATCATTTCGGTCAAGTCGCAACGGGTTACGGATTGGACTTCCACTTCCGGACGCGGGCTGCGTCCAGGCCGCAAAAGCAGCAGGATGAGCAGGAGGGCGGCCCCGATGACGATCCGCTTCCGGGTCTTGTTGCTGGTCGTTTTTTTCATCGCCGATAGTATTCCAGCAACTTGAGCTGGAACAGGTACTGCCATTTGGCCTGCAGGAAATCCGAGCGGGCTTTGGCGTGCTGGTTGCGGGCCACGATGTAATCAAGGGCCGAGGCGGCGCCCAGGTTGTATTTGGCCTCGGTGACGGAAAGCAGTTCCTGCATGGCCTGGAGGGTTTCTTCGGCCGAAAGGTAACGCTGGCAGCAGTTGTCTGCTTCGATGGCCGCGCCCCGGATCTCTTCTTCCACCTGCATTTTGACACGCGCGGCGTTGAGCCGGGCCAGATCAAGGTCCAGCCGGGCCTGGCGGGCCTGGGAGAAGCGCCCCAGCGCGTCGAAGATGGGAATGACGAGTTGGAAGGAGAGGGAAGGGTTGCGGTTTTCGCCGAACTGGGTCCGCAGGTCGCCTTCCGCTGCACTGCTGTAATAAGTCCCGTATCCGGCAGCCAGGCGCAAACTGGGCAGAAAGGCGCCTTTGGCGGCGGAATGCCGGTATTCCATGGCTTCGATGCCGGTTTTCGCGCTGCGGATGCGCGGGTCTTGCCAGAGCCAGTCTTCGACCTGTACGGCGGTCAGCAGGGGAGCCGGCCGCAAGGCGTCTTCTTCCCGAAAGGTGTCATCCGCCGGAAAGTCATCTTCCGGGATCAGGTTCATCAGCCGGCCCAGCGTCAGGATAGCGGTCCGTACCTGGCAGCCGGCTTCCACGACGGCGGCTTTCTCCGCCGCCACCTGTGCATCCATCTCGTTCAGCGCACTTTTCGGCTGGCTGCCGGCCTCCACGAGCCGGGCGGTCCGTTCGCGCTGCTGCACGATGGCGGCATGGCTTTCCCGGGCACAGGCATGGATTTGCCGGGAGAGCATCAGTTGGAGATAGGCACGCGTAATGTCAACGGTCAGCGACCGTTTCAGGGACTGGGCATCCAACACGGCTTCTTCCACGGATTTACGGGCGGCCAGGCGTGCGTAGTGCCGGGAAAAGCCGTCGAAAAGGGGAAAGGAGGCACTCAGCGAAGCACCGGTGGCTTTGGTCAGTTTGTTGCGGATGATGACCAGTTCCTGCATGTCCACGCTGCGCCCCCAGTTGTATTCCTGTCCCACTGTAGCCTGGATGACGGGAAAATGTGCGGCTACTCTCTGCCGCAGTACCCCTTTCCGGGCCGCAATCTCGATATCCTGCGCCTGCAGGTCGAGATTGTGCTCCATGCCGTAGCGGATGCACTCCTCGAGAGTCCAGCGCTCCTGGGCCGGCAGTCGGGTTGTGAAGGCCAACAGGATGAGGATGAATAGGATTCTTTTCATAGGAGTAAAGGGGTCTCTCCGGAGAGAGACCCGGTCATTCAGTTCTAGGCGGCAGTCGGTTTGTCCTTCTTGAAGAGGAAGATTGCGCCGATGAAGCGAGCGATGACACCCAGGATATAGCCGATCGTGTAGAGTGCATCCTGGGCTCTCTTGTCTACGCCACCCCATACGAGGGCGGCTTCGTTGATACCGATTTCGTGCATATCAGTCCTCCTTTATTCCGCATCTTTGCCCAGGAAACCGTCCTTGAGCCCTTTAAGAAAATTCGGCAGATAATCGGCAATCGTGTCTATCAGATTGCGGATCTTTTCAAATACAGCGGTCAGGACCTTGCCGGCCCCGCCCTGTATCTGGAGTTCGGAAGAATGCAGTTCTCTCAAACCCCGTCCATACATCGTTGTTTCTTCCATTGGTTTGTTTTATTAGGGTTTTTCCCGTCCTTGCAGGTGTCCGGGATGGACCTTGTATCCGTGCGCACGGTATTGTTCATAATTGGATGACGGCATCGGCGATGGTTTCGTTGTCGGCGTCGTGGGTAATCATCATCACGGTCCCGCCTTCGTCCCGGAGGCGGCAGACGCAGCGCAGCAGGCATTGCCGGGAGGTTTCATCGAGTGAGGACGTCGCTTCGTCGAGGATAAGGATGGCCGGTTGATGGTATAGGGCCCGGGCCAGCGCGATCCGCTGTCGCTGGCCGCCGGAAACCGTTCCGCCCCGTTCGCCGATCCGGGAAAGGATGCCCATCGGGAGTTCCCGGACGAAAGGGCCCAAGTCCAGCGCTTCCAGCAGCTGCACAACCCGCTCCACGTCGGGTGCGGGATCCTGGCAGGTGATATTGTCGAGGATGGAGGCATTGAGCAGCAGCGGCTCCTGCGGAACGATGGAGACAAAGCGCCGCCAGGCTTCCAGGGCATAGAGCCGGATGTCCGTGAGCCCAAGCCGGATGACCCCTTCCTGTACCGTGAAGTCCCGCATCAGCAGGCCTGCCAGCGAGCTCTTTCCACATCCGCTGGGACCTCGGACAGCCGTGATTTTTCCGGCCGCCAGGGTAAGCGTGAGATTCTGCAGCAGGACGGGGCAGCCCGGGTAGGAAAAACTGATGCCGTCGAATACCAGGTCTTCGCCGGCCTTGGGTTCGAAGTGGCAGATGCCTGTATCTTCCGGGTCCAGTTCTGTGATGTCGCAGAGTCGTTCATAAGCGATCCGGGCTTCTGACAGTTTCTCATTGAGGCCGACCAGTTCTTCCATCGGAGCGGAAAACCAGGCCGTCAGCGCGTAGAACGACATCAGGGCCCCGACGGTCAGCGTGCCCGAGAAGATATAGAGAGATCCGACAGTCAACAGTGTGAGGGTGAGCATCTTGGCGATACCGTCCGCTGCGGAGGCAAAGCAGTCGGCCCAACGTCCTCCCTGCATCAGTTTCCGGGCCAGGAGCCGGTATTCTTTCTCGATGCTGTGCAGCAACCGTTCGCCGTTTCCGAAATAGCGGATGGTCCGGACAGCTGTGATGCCTTCGACCGTCCTTTCTTCGAAGACGGCAGACTGCTCGATGATGTCCCGGTTTACCCTTTTGTTCACCCGGTCGGCGGCCAGATAGAGGGTAAGATAGACCGGAATGAATGTCAGCATTAACAGGGCCAGCCGCCAATGCGTGGTGAACATCAGGGTAAACGAGACAAGAAGGATCAGCACGCTGGTCAGCAGCGTCGAACTGCCATCGACCAGGAAGCGGCGGACCTTGGCAGCATCACCGATCCGCGCGTGGAGTTCTCCGCTGCCACGGCGGGTGAAAAAGGCGGCGGGCAGGCGGAACAGGTGTTTCAGATAGTCCAGGATCAGGTGGCTGTCGAGCATGATGCTGAGCCGGAGTGCATAGAGGATGCGGCCATAGCCGACCAGCAAGGTACAGACCATGACGGAGAACATCAGCAGACCCGTGCGCAGCAGTTCGCTGCGGTCACCGGCCGGCAGGATGCCGTCGAGAATGTGCTGCAGGAATAGGGCCGTGCAGAGACCGCCCACGATATAGACGACGGAACCGGCCAGCATCAGCAGAAAGTCCCGGAGCGAAAGAAACCGCAGATTGGATAATAATGATTTGTGTGTTGTACGATTGAGGGGATGCGGTTTCTTTCCCTCCGGGGCCGGTTTCATCGTCACCAGGTAGCCGGTCCATTGGTTGCGCAGCTTTTCGACCGGCATTCTGACCGTCTTCCCGACGGCCGGGTCCATGATGCGGGCTCCCCGGGTGTTGATGGCTTGCAAGACGACGAAGTGCAGGTTGTCGTGCTTGTCGGTGACATGCAGGATCACGGGCTCGGCCAGCCCGAACAGGTTTTCCAGTCTTTTCTCATCCGACTTGTAGGCGACTGCGTGGAATCCAATCTCCCGGCAGGCATCCAGGATCCCTTTCAGGCTCGTGCCGGCCATCGAGGTGCCAGACGCTTCGCGGATGACCGTAAGCGGGACTGCGACGCCATAGTGCCTGGCGACGGAAGCTACGCAAGCGGCGGCGCAGTCGGAAATGTCGTGTTGTCGTATGTTCGTCTTCATGCGTTTCCAATAAAGAGGGGAGCTCTCCAGCACGTGTCTTCTCGCCCATCAAGACTTCTCTCACACGCTCCCCCGGGTGCTTATCTCATAAAAATGACCGACAGGACGGACAGGAACAAGGTTGCCAGGAGCAGAAATGCATAGAGAAAGCCAGATAAGAGAAAGGAGTCAGGCAGGAGAAGGTCCACTGCCACATCCCTGTCGGTCAAAGGTCGTATCCGGGTATCACGTGCCATTTGCTCGGTGTTGTTTCCGAACGCAAATTTCGGCACGCGAAAGGGATTCGGGCTGACAGAAAAGCAAAATCTGCCAGCCCCCTGCAAAATTCAAAAAGTTAAATTTGTCCCTGCTGGAAAAGTTCCTTGAAATGCGGGAAGACTTGTTGGGAAAGGTCGAGCAGGGCGGGGTAGAAACGGGATTCTTCCAGTTTTTCTTTCGGAATGAAATCCAGCAGGTTGTTGGCCGAGTCCACGAAATAGACCACCACGGAGAGCAACAGGGCGAAGAGGAGGAAGGTCATCACAACGCCCAGCAGTTTGTTGAGCCAGCCGAGCATGGAAATCTTGATAATTTTCTCGATGATTTTGCCCAATAAATTTAAAAGCAGGGCAACTACAAAAAAGATCAGGATGAAAGAAACGGCTTTGGCCCAGAATTCCGGGATTTTGACGTGTGCCATGGCCCACTCGGCGACCGGCGTGGCAAAGCGCAGGGAGAGCAGGATGCCGAAATAGATGACGGCAAATGCGACCAGTTGCTTGACCAGACCGTTCTTGATGCCGAAATACAGGACCGGCAGGAAACAGCAGACGATGATGATATCGATGACGCCCATATCAATTTTACTTTGCTTGCCCAAAATTAGTGAATTATCGTATCTTTGCAAATTCAAATTGTAACCTACAGTGAGCACGCCATGAGTTTTGCCGAATACAAGAAACTGGACCTGGTAGCGGTCAACCGGGAGATCCTGGAGAAATGGAAAAACGAGAATACCTTCCGCAATGTACTGAAAGAGAGTGAGGGCGCTCCGGCGTTCATCTTTTTTGAAGGTCCGCCGTCCGCCAATGGAATGCCCGGTATCCACCACGTGATGGCCCGTTCCATCAAGGATGCCGTCTGCCGGTACAAAACACAGACAGGTTTCCATGTCGAACGCAAGGCCGGCTGGGATACGCATGGCCTGCCGGTGGAACTGGGCGTGGAGAAGAAACTCGGCATCACCAAGGCTGACATCGGCACCAAAATCACGGTCGCTGAATACAATGCCACCTGCCGCAAGGAAGTGATGAAATACACGGCGGAGTGGGCTTCGTTGACCGAGCAGATCGGGTATTGGGTGGATATGGATGATCCGTACATCACCTATGACAACCGCTATATCGAGACGCTCTGGTATCTTTTGCGGAAGATCTATGACAAAGGGCTCCTTTACAAGGGATTCACCATCCAGCCGTATTCTCCGACCGACGGAACGGGCCTGAGTTCCCACGAACTCAACCAGCCGGGATGCTACAAGGATGTGTCGGACACGACGGTCACGGTCCAGTTCTCAGTCATCCGCAATGCGGATTCCGAGCGGCTTTTCGTGGACGGCCTGCCTCTGTGCGTGCTGGCCTGGACGACCACACCGTGGACCCTCCCTTCCAATACCGGTCTCTGCGTCGGCCCCAATATCGACTATGTGCGGGTCCGCTCTTTCAATCCGTATAGTGGCGAACCGGCAGTCTATCTGCTGGCCGATGCCCTCGTCAGTGCCTGGTTCAACCCCAAGGCGGAGAATCTTCCGTTCGAAGACTACAAGAAAGGGGATAAACTCGTTCCCTGGAAGCGTCTCGAGGGGACTTTCAAAGGCAGTGAACTCGTAGGTATCCGCTACAAGCAGTTGATTCCCTGGTTCAAACCGGAAGGGGATGCGTTCCGCATCGTCCCGGGCGACTATGTGACCACGGAAGACGGTACGGGTATCGTGCACATCGCGCCGACCTTCGGCGCCGATGACAAGCGGGTGGCCGCGGCTGCAGGCATCTCGGGTGTCCTTCCCGTGGACAAGGACGGCAATCCGCAGGCTCAGGTGGACCGCCAGGGACGTTTCTGCCGGATCGAGGATCTCGACCCGGACTATGTGAAAGACTGCGTGGATCCTTCCTATTCCGAATTCTCCGGCCGCTACGTGAAATCCGGCTATAAACAGTACTTCGAACATGTGGAGGAGGAGACCAGCCTCGACATCGACCTTTGCGTGATGCTCAAGGCCGACGGCCGCGCCTTCAAGGTGCAGAAACACGTGCACAGCTATCCGCATAGCTGGCGTACCGACATGCCGGTTCTCTATTACCCGCTCGATTCCTGGTTCATCAAGGCCTCGGCCGTCAAGGACGAGATGGTGGCACTCAACCAGCAGATTACCTGGAAACCCGCTTCCACGGGTACGGGCCGCTTTGGTCAGTGGCTTGAAAATATCCAGGACTGGAACCTGAGCCGCAGCCGCTTCTGGGGGACGCCGCTCCCGATCTGGCGCACCGAAGACGGCAAGGAAGAGAAGTGCATCGGAACGGTTGCGGAACTTTATGCGGAGATCGAGCTGGCGGTAGCTGCCGGTGTGATGAAGAACAACCCCTTGAAAGAAAAAGGCTTTGATCCAACCGACAAGCGTCTTGAGAATTACAATCGCATCGATTTGCACCGTCCGTTCGTGGATGAGATCTTCCTGGTCTCGCCGACTGGCCGGAAGATGGTCCGCGAAAGCGACTTGATCGACGTGTGGTTCGATTCCGGTGCGATGCCATATGCCCAGGAAGGGCTTCGGAATCTTGGCAGCGAGAAGTTCGGCGCGACGGCCGATTTCATCGCCGAAGGCGTTGACCAGACGCGCGGCTGGTTCTATACGCTCCATGCCATCCATACGATGGTCAGCGGCACACCCGCCTTCAAACGCGTCATCTCGAACGGCCTGGTGCTCGACAAGGCCGGCAACAAGATGAGCAAGCGGCTCGGCAATGCGGTCGATCCGTTCAAGGCGCTCGACACCTACGGCGCCGATGCGCTCCGCTGGTATATGCTCACCAATGCCGAGCCGTGGGACAACCTCAAGTTTGACGAAAGCGGTGTCGATGAAGTCCGGCGCAAGTTCTTCGGCACGCTCTACAATACCTATGCTTTCTTCGCCCGTTATGCCAATATCGACAACTGGGAGATGCCTGATCAGGTCGTGCATGACGAATCTCTCACGGAAATCGACCGTTGGATCCTTTCCCGGCTCAACAGCCTGATCCGCGACGTCCGGGCTGCTTACGACGATTACGACATCAAGACGGCCGGCCGCCTGATCGAGAATTTCGTCTGCGACGACTTGTCCAACTGGTATGTCCGTCTCAACCGCTCCCGCTATTGGTCAGGTGAGATGACAGCCGACAAGCAGGCCGCTTACCAGACTCTTTACAAGGCTTTGTGCGACGTTGCCATCCTGATGGCTCCGATCGCTCCTTTCTTTGCCGACCGCCTCTACCTCGACCTGACCGCCTCCTGTCAACCTGCGCGCAGCGAAGGATCTGTCCATTTCGTTCAGATGCCCGCTGCGGACCTTTCGGTCATCGATCCGGAACTTGAGGAGCGGATGGCACTGGCCCAGCAGGCTTCCTCGATGGTACTGGCGCTTCGCAAAGCAGAACGCCTGGCGGTGAAACAACCGCTGAAACGGATGCTCATCCCCGTCATTTCCGAGCAGGTCCGTGCCCGCCTTGCCTCTGTCAAAGACCTGATCCTTGCAGAAGTCAATGTGAAAGAGATGGAATTCGTGGAGAATACCGAAGGCATCATCACCAAGAAGATCAAACCCAATTTCAAGACCCTCGGCAAGGTGTATGGCCCCCGGATGAAAGAGATCGCCGCTGCGATGACGACCCTCGACCAGTCCGTCATTTCGGCCATCCAGCGCGCCGAAGCTGCCGACGAGGCCTATGCCCTCCAACTTCCGGGCGGAGAAGTGACGCTCAATCCGGGTGATTACCAGATCTCTTCCGAAGACATGCCTGGCTGGCTCGTCGCTTCGCAAGGCGCCCTGACCATCGCACTCGACGTGGAACTCACGCCGGAACTTCGTCAGGAAGGTCTGGCACGCGAATTGGTCAACCGCATCCAGAATCTGCGCAAGTCCTCCGGCTTTGAAGTGACCGACCGCATTGAAGTGACCATTGCGCCCAATGCAGCCCTGCAGGAGGCGCTGAAGCAGTTCGGCCCGTATGTCTGTGCCCAGACCCTGGCGCGCAGCATCCGGTTCCAGGACAATCCGGCCGGTGCGGTGGAAGTTGAATGGGAAGACGGAACCCTTGCGATTGCTGTTGTTAAATTGAAATAAAAAGGTTATATTTGAATTTTAGTTTTAAACAAGATAGCGTTATGGAACAGATGAAAGAAGAACCCGTAGAGAAAGTCCGCTACAGTGATGAGGAGCTCCAGGAGTTCAAGGAACTGATTCTCCAGAAGCTCGAGAAGGCCCGCAGGGACTATCGCATGCTTCAGGCCCAGATCGACCATAGCAGCAGCAACGACACCGAGGACACTTCTCCGTCTTTCAAGGTGCTTGAGGAAGGTTCCGCTTCGCAGGCGAAGGAAGAGGCCAGCCAGCTGGCCGCCCGCCAGTACAAGTTCATCCAGAACCTGGAAGCTGCGCTCATCCGCATCGAGAACAAGACTTACGGCGTCTGCCGTGTGACCGGCAAGCTGATTCCGAAGGAACGCCTGCGGCTCGTCCCCCATGCGACGCTCAGCGTTGAAGCGAAGAACAAGCGCTAGACGATGAAGTTGTCCAAAGGCACTCGGATCACGTTGCTCGTGATTCTCCTGCTGATCATTGACCAGGTCATCAAGATCCTGGTCAAAACCCATATGGCCATCGGCCAGAGCATCCATGTGGCCGGTGACTGGTTTCAGATCCTGTTTATCGAGAACAACGGGATGGCGTTCGGCCTGCAGTTCGGCGAAGGCTGGGGCAAACTGGCGCTCAGTCTGTGCCGGCTGGTCCTGATCGCCTTGATCATCCTCTATATGCGGCGCCTGCTGAAAAAGCCGGAGACGCCGCGGGGTGTGCTCATCGGCCTGGCTGCCATCCTCTGCGGCGCCATCGGCAACATGATCGATTCGATGTTCTACGGCATCCTCTTCGATTATGCGCCGTTCCTCTATGGGCGCGTCGTGGATATGTTCTATTTCCCGATCATCGATACGACGCTGCCTGCCAATTTCCCCATTTGGGGCGGACGGCACGTCATTTTCTTCCGCCCGATTTTCAATTTCGCGGACAGTTGCATCACCTGCGGTGCGATCTACCTGTTGATTTTCCAGTGGAAGTTCTTTTCCGGCACCAAGGCCGGCAGCGAAGCTGTAGAAGAAACGAGCGGAAGGTAAGGGATTCGAACCCCTGAGGCGTTACCGCCTAACAGTTTTCAAGACTGCCGCCATCGACCACTCGGCCAACCTTCCTTGTGGCAGCAAAGGTAGTAATTTTTTAGAACAATGCTCACAATTCTCTGTTTATGCTTTCTCGCGCTTCTTACGGGCGGGGCCGTACCGCCGGTCGTCCATCCGACACCGGGCGTTACACGGCTGGAGGCCGATTCCATCACGGTCACGTTCGTGACGCGGAAGCAATACTATACCGGCGGCGATGTCGCGACCCGCGATGAGGATGTCCTTTCGCCCAAATCAGTCCATATCCATCCCGACGGCAGCAAGTATTATGTGAATTCGCTGGAAGGGATGCGGACCGTCGTCTTCGACTTTGCCACGGGCAAGAAATTGAAAGTGATCCACCACCGTTTTGACGGCAGTCATCAGGATCTGTGGGCGCCCGACAGCGGACTGTTCCCCTTCTCCTATACGTACAAGGAGCCCGGTACGTTCGCGGGAAAACCGGTCGAAAGCACGTTCTCCCATGGCGGGCGGTATCTGTGGGTCCCCTATTACCGCCGCAGCTATGACATCAATGCGCAGGATCCGTCTGCGCTGGCTGTCATTGATACCCAGCGCGACACCATTGTCCGGATGTTTGAGACCGGGCCGCTCCCCAAGATGATTGCGACCTCGCCGGACGGCCAGCTGATTGCGGTCACCCATTGGGGCGACAATACGGTCGGCCTGATCGATATCTCCAGTGAAGAGGTCTCCGACTGGCATTACACGGCCTGTTATACGGTGGACTACAAGTTGAAACTCAATTACAGCCGGACGACGCCGGTCAACCGGGACGTGGGCAGCGGCTACTGCCTGCGTGGGACGGTTTTTACACCGGACAACCGCTATCTGCTGGTTGGCTGCATGGGCGGAACGGGCGGCATCGCCGTCATCGACCTGGTCCAGGAACGGTATCTGGGGCGGATTCTCGGCCCGATGTCCAACCTGCGGCATCTGCTGTTGCACGAAGATTATCTGTATGCCAGCATCAACAGCAAGGGCTATGTGCAGCGCATCCCGATGCGACGGATCTATGATGCCATTTCGGCCTTGCAGCCCGACAAGACGACGTTCACGCTGACTGGTTGGGAGAGTTGCAAGGTACCGGCAGGCGCCCGGACTATCGTCATTTCGCCGGATGGCCGTTTTGTCTTCGCCGCCTGCAACTTTTCCAGCAAGATTGCCGTGGTAGATACGCGTACGATGACCCAGGTCGGCACACTGGACGCGGACTCCTTCCCGGTAGGGCTTGACATTTCGCAAGACGGGCACTATCTTTTCTCCACGTCCCAGGCCCGCGATGCCGGCGGCAATGCCGTGGATATTTTCCGCATCGATTACAAGGAATGAAACGTCTGGTCCTGCTTCTCCTGCTGGCTGTTTCCTGTTTCGGTTCGATGCAGGCGCAGGACTTGTACGCATATCGGGATACTGTCAAGGAAGGGTACAATTTCCTGCTTTATCTGCCACCGGGTATCGATACCTGCCAGCAGGAACTCCCCTTGATTCTGTTCCTGCACGGAAAGAGCCTGAGCGGAACCGACCTGAATCAGGTGCTGCGCTATGGGACCATCGATGCCGTCAAGCGGGGTCTTCCTTTGGATGCGGTGGTCATCGCGCCCCAGACCGAGGTGGTCGGCTGGGTGCCCGAGCGTTTGGAGAAGGTGGTCGATTTCGTCTTTGACAAGTTTCCTTGCGACACGAACCGCTTCTATGTGATCGGCATGAGCATGGGCGGGTGGGGGACACTCAAGATGGTACACCGCTACCCGGACCGGATTGCCGCAGCCCTGGCGATGTGCGGCGGGTATGACGAGCCTTCCATTTCGGGTCTTTCAGAAGTTCCGCTGTGGATCATTCATGGATTCCGGGATACCGTTACACGGGTATCCTATTCGGCCGACCTGGTCAAGAAAATGTACGACAGCGGCCAGGGCGAACGGCTGATTTTCGACCAGCCTGCCTGCGGGCATTCCGAACTGGCCCGGGTGTTTTATCTGCCGGATCTGTACAATTGGCTGTTCTCCCACAACCTGCAGGACAAGATGCGGCCGGTCAATCTGGGCTATACAATCACGGAAAAGAAAATGAATGCCGCTTACTCCCAATTGGATCCCGACAAGGCTCTCCCGCTGGTTCCCAAGCGGCCGCCCTTCGTGCCCACCCGTCGGAAGGAACTTGCGCAACCCATTCCGGAGATCAAGTCCTGGAAGGACATTCCTTCCCTGCTGGATTGGGAGCCGTGGATCCGCATCCGGCCCTGACCCATCGGGAAAATTCTGCCGATACGCAATAATTCATTATATTTGCATACATAGTCAACCAATACGAATGAATATGAAAAAGTACATCTGCGACATTTGCGGCTACGAGTATGATCCCGCAGCCGGCGACCCCGACAACGGCATTGCTCCGGGAACTCCTTTCGAAGCCCTTCCGGCCGATTGGGTGTGCCCCATGTGCGGCGTAGGCAAGGAAGATTTCTCTCCTGTCGACTAGTCGCCGCCTGTCCGTTCCTGGTCCGTTCGATACCCAACTGGTTTTCGAGCCGGTAAAAGGTGCGGCGGATTGATTCCGCTGCACCTTACCAGATATGGGCCCTTTGTTCCGGTGGCAGGGGCAGCGGGTCCGTCGCAGAATCCGGGAACGGCTGCACGCAAGCGGTGAGACAAAGGGCGATAAAGCAAAAGACTTCGGTATGAAAGTGATTTCGCAGAAGTGTTCAGGGATGGATGTCCGTATTACTTCCGGTTGATGGCATCATAGGTTGCGAAGTCCTCGTAGGTTCCATTCCAGCTGTTGCCGTAGGCCAGTTTGTGGATCCGATACCAGATGGTGTAACGAGCAGGGGCGTTGAACCCGCCTTGGTTGTCATTCATGATACTGTTCTCCGAAGGCCGCCATACGCCGTATTGGTAAGTGAAGCCTCCTTCATACATGCCGACTTCTTTCTTGTAGCGGTCGTCGGCCAGGAACTGAGCCCATTTCACCTGGGTGGGGTCGGAGGTGATATCCACGTTGGAATACCACATGTGAGCCGAGCGGTTCCGGATCAGTTCCCGGTCATTCGTCGAGATGGTCCCGCTAATGTGATACTCATCAGCCAGTTTGGCAAAGCCGTGTCCGCCCGCTTCATGCCGAAGCGTTTTGCCGGTTTCCTGGAAGGACTCATCCTGTTTCGAGAAATAACATACGGCAGGGCCGCATGCGTAATCGTGTCCGGTCCAGGTTTTGGGTTCGAAGAATTCACAAGTGCCCGAAACGTAGACGGTGCCCGAAAGATCCTGGTAACCGCAGACAAGGACCAGCACTTCGTCCATCCGCTTATCGTCCTGGACGGCTTTGCGGGCCAGGTCGAAGCACTTGTCATCGTTGCCGCCCATGAACGTAGAGTTGCCCCGATAGGTGCCCAGACTCCGGCCGCCCCGTTCATAGCCTTCCGTTGCGGAGACTGTGGTGACGAAATAGACGTTGAACAACGTTCGGAACGATTTGTACGGTTCTACGGCGAAGAACTGCTCGACGCAGGCTTTCATGTCCCGCAGGTACGTGCCGTTGGCCACTTGACGGTCGGAATAGGCGTCGCCCATGAAGACAAGGTCGATCCCGTTCCCGGCCGATGCCTTCTGATAGACGGTAACCTCTCCCTCCTTGGAATAATCGCTGGACAGGTAGAAATCCGGTTTGGGAAGGTCGGTATAATCATACGGTTTCATGACATCCCAGTACGGCTTCCATTGCGTGTTTTCGGTGTAGAACCGGATGGCCTGTGAAGGAACGTACATGGTGAGTCTATTGTTATCCGCAACCTGGATCGAACTGCAGGACGGCGGCAGGATGCCCCGGAAATAGACCGATTCCAATTGCGTGGAATGCATGAAGGGATTGTAACCGATATCGATCAGGTTGGCAGACAAGGTGACGGTCTTGAGTGCCGGACAATTCGAGAATGCATAATTGCCGATGGAGGTCACCTGGTCACCCATCGTGACGGAGCGGAGCGTTTGCCTTCCGTCAAAGAGGTTGTCGCCAAGTTTGGTTACGTCGTCGGGAACCACATAGTCGTCGCTGATGGAAGGTATCAGGAATTGCAGTTTATTGTCAGCGACGAAGCCTTTGTGGTCGGATGTGCAATGGTGTCCATATAATGCTTCCAGCTGGTTGCAATCTATGAAAGCCGAGCCTGCGATGAAGAAGAGACTCTCCGGGAAGGTAAGGCTCTTGAGCTTTTCACAGCCTGCAAAGGCATAATTCTCAATGGCACAAATCCCTTCGGGAATCTCATAGGATTCGTCGTCCCGTCCGGCAAAATAGAACAGCATCATGGGGTAGAAGGCATTGGGATCGAAGAGGAATTTCCGGTCTTTCGAAATGAAGGGACTGTCGCCCAACAGATTCTTCAGATGGCGGCAATCGAGGAACGAATATACATCCAGTGCCTTGACGGAGGCCGGAATCGTGACGGATTCCAGCGCTGACCTGACAAAGCACCCTTGTTCCACAGCCGTGACCCCATCAGGAATGACGACGGATTTCAGTTCCTGTGTGAGTCCGAAGGCCTCCGAGGCAATCCGCACGACCCCCGAAGGGATCTCATAGGAAGCGAGGCCTGCCGGCGCGAAGGCCATCAGGGTGCCGTCGATGATGACGCAACGTCCGTCTACTGAGACATGATGCCCCGTGAAACGTTCCAGGGACAATTTTTGGGACGAAGAGAAAGGAGCCGTAAGCCTCAAGGAGGCAGGAATCCTGAATTCCTTGATAGCGGGGGAACTCCAGACAATATTCTGTCCGATCTGTTCCACACTGTCCGGGATCAGGAGGCCTGTAATGCGGGCACCCTGTCCATCATCGTTTGAAACCCGTTCGAAACGGGTCAGGGGACCGCTGAAGCGGAGGATACCCATTCCTTTGCTGTATGTGTTGGAAGTGAGCGTGCAGGAGCCTTGGTTGTTGACCATGGAAAGCGGCTTGTTGTCACTGGTCGTGTACCAGATCTCATTGCTGGGTGGCAGTTCTCCTTCCGGGAAGCCGCCCTTGGCCACCGTGACGGCGCAACTGGCACTCTTGCCGCCGGCTGTAGCCGTAATGGTGGCTGTGCCGAGCCCGATCCCTTTCACCGTACCGGCGGTGACGGATGCTACATTGGCGTCCGAACTCGTCCAGGTTACGGCCTGGTCCGTCGCATTGGAAGGTGACACCGTGACTGTCAGGGTGGATGTCTCGCCGATGATGAGGTCAATGGTTGTTTTGTTCAGCGAAACCGAAGTGACAGCAACCGGAGTCGGTGTGGGAGTCGGCTTGGGCGTGGGCTGCTCCTCACAGGACCCCACTACCATCAGCAGGGCTACGATCAGGAGAGAAGTTAGTTTTCGCATGGCTGTGGTATGGAAAGAGCGTTGCTAATAGGTTTCGAAATACTGTTGGATCTGCTGCCAGTCGCGGGTTCGCGTCAAGGCGAGCATCAACAACACACGGGCCTTTTGCGGATTGAGGTCCATGGAGGCTACAAAATGATAGCGGGCGTCATCTACTTCGCCGTTGAGACAGGTCGGCCCGGTAGGACAGCGTGAAGAACGAACGATCTGGATGCCTTTCTCCTGGGCTTTGACAGCCACCTCAAAGACATCTTTGTAGAAGTTTCCGTCCCCGACTCCGGCCAGGACGATACCGTCGAAACCGGCATCCACGAAGGCTTGTAACGGAAGGGGGGAGGCATTGGCGTAACCATAGACAATCCCGACTCTGGGGAGTTCCTGTATGTCAGAAATGTCGAAGTCTGAGTGGATTGTATGCTTGTTGAGCGGACGTTGCAGATAGACGGCTTCTCCGTTGTGAACATACCCGAGTACGCCCGAAGGGCCGCCTTCAAAGGTGTCACAGTCGATCGTGTGGGTCTTGATGACTGTCTTGGCATCCAGCAATTGGTTGTTCATGCAGCAAATGACGCCCATGCCCCGTGATTTCGGGGAGACAGCCGCGGCTACGGCATTATACAAGTTGACGGGGCCGTCGGCGCTGAGGGCATTGGAGGGGCGCATCGAACCGACAAGGATGACAGGCTTGTCGCTCTTGACGGTCAGGTTCAGGAAGTAGGCGGTTTCCTCCATCGTATCGGTTCCGTGGGTGACGACTACGGCATCGCAGCCGTCGTCTGCCAGCAGTTCGTTGATGCGTTTGGCAAGACGGAGCCAGACGTCATCATTCATGTCCTGGGAGCCGATGTTGACGAGTTGCTCCCCGCTGACATCGGCCAGTTCCCGGATTTGGGGAACGGCTTCCAGGAGCGTATGGATGCCGACTTGCCCCGCCGTATAGGCGGAGGAAGCAGCGGAGGTGCTGATGCCGGCGATGGTACCTCCCGTGGCGATGATGTGTACTTGCGGCCGTTCCTGTGCGATAGCGGAAGCAAACGGGATAATCGTGACAAGGAGTAACAATAGCATCTTTTGCATAGCCATGCTTTTTAGATGCTAAAGTTACTCCTTTTTGGCGATTCTGCAAAGAATCCCTCCGTCACACGGGCCTATTTCTTTGTGCTCTCGGCAATGACCTTTTCCAGTTCTTCCCGGTTCATCTTTCCGTCCAGGAAGATGAAGGTTGTTTCATCTCCTTCGTCGGCAATCATGACGAATCCGTTCACGATGGTTTCCGTACCTATGGTAAACAATCGCATGGTCTCACCGGAGTCTTTGGCTTCCATGAGCAGTTCATAGTTCCCTTTCCTGACGAACTGTTCGGCATCAGCCTTCAGGGATGCGTTGATGGCGGGATTCTCACTGTCGATCAGATAAAGACCGGTGAGAGACTTGATGATGGGGGCCAGGTTGACATCTTCCCCTTCAATTTGGAGATCGGGGATTTTTCCGATAAGCCGGAACATGGCCGGAGAGATATACACGGCGCTGACGCCTTCGGCATCGGAATACTTCTGATAGATGCTTTTCCCGTTCTGTGCAAAGGCAGTTATGGTGGTGAGCAGCAGGGCTGCTACAAGGACGAAACGTTTCATTATTCGGTGACTTTTTGGATGATTTCTACGGTTTTTTCAGCGGTTTCACCCGCCTTGGCGGCCAGATCGACGCCGGCGGCCATCTTGTCTGCTATTTTTTGGAAGGTTGCTTCCACCTGTGCGTAAGCCAGGTAAGGATCATCGAAAGTATCGGTGAGGTTGTCTGCATGGTATTTGGGAATGAGGGTGACGGCGGCCAGCGAGGCCGCGACAGCGATGGCGGCAAACGAAACCCAGCGGGCCGGTGCCGGCTTCGCGTCTTTCTTCAGGAGCGATTGGGCGGCCAGCGAGGCCTTGATGCGATCTTCAAGTCCGGGCGGCACGGGCACTTCTTGCCCCTGGGCTGCTGACTCCAGCGCATCCCATTCCATCTTTTCTATGTCTTCGATCCGTTTCATGCTTTCGATTTGATTTTGGACCGGGCCTGCGAGAGCAGGACACGGCAGGTCAGGTAATTGATGCCGGTCCGTGCGGCGATCTCTTCATACGAGAGGCCTTCGACCGTGCGGAGGACGAGGACGGTGCGTTGCCTTTCAGGCAGCGCCTTGACGGCCTCGAGGACCTTGTTCAGGCGTGTCTTGGCGTCGAGGGTATCATCGGGCGCCGGTGCATAGTCCTTTTCCGGTAATCGCTCCGGGAAAGACAGGAACTTTGCTTTCCGGATCCGGTCCAGACACAGGTTTTTCAACATCCGGATGGCGTAGGCTTTCGGCGAATTGACGCCGTCAAGGCCATCCCGGGCTTCCCATAGCTTCGCATACACTTCCTGTACCGCGTCTTCTGCTTCAGTCTCGGATTCCAGTATGTAATAGGCAATCCGATAAAGCGTCTGCGCCAGCGGAAGATAATCCTGATGGAAGCGGGATTCAGTCATGGGAAGCGATTTTGGCGACAGTCTCCATCGAGAGGGAACCGAAGATGCAGATCAAGGCACAATCTGAAGGAGTGTACAGGACGAAATCCCGGACTTCCGCCCCCTGGTCATCCACAATTCCATAGATTCTCATTTTTTCGCCTCCGTCACTGGCCTCCATCAGCGTTTCGCTGCCGGCCAAGGCCCGTTCCAGCCTGCGGGAGATCCGGTCTTTGTCGGCTCCGGAACAGTCCTCATAATCCAGGACTGTGACACCATGGATGCCTTTCATCAGGCGGAGCGCGTCTCTGGCATCGGGATCCGTCGCAGCTGCGAGGCGGACGATGCTCTTGAGCGCAGCCGTTTTGATGCGCCCCAACTTAACCATTTCCACACCCGGATAGCGGCGGCAATCCATCAGCGTGGTCGAAATGAGTGTCTTGGAGACAGTCTTCCTGGGCGTACCGGCCGATGCCGGGAACGAGACAAAGAGGAAGATACTTAGGATCAGTAAAAATCGTTTCATGCCAATAAGACGCACGACCCCCGGTTTTGTTAAGCTTGATCCGTTTTTTTTTGCCTCCCAATCGCCATGTACGTTACCCTTCATCCGTTGGTGCGTGCTGGGTGAGAGACGGCAGGACAGGGCACTGATCCGCTTTTCGCAGGTACAAGGCACTTTCCCTGAGACCTTTCAGAATGTTGGGAGTGCTGGCCTCTTCCAATTCCACGACGAAGGCTTGTGTCCCGGCCTTGGACATGTTCCTGAAAATGGCGTCAAAGCCCACCATGCCGCTTTGGCCGATCTCATGCTTGTCCTTGATGTGAAGCAGTTCGAAGCGGCCCGCATACTTTTGCATATACTCCACCGGGCTTGCGCCACCTACGACGGCCCAATAGACATCCATCTCGAAAAAGACCTTATCCGGGTCGGTGTGGGAGATGAAGTAATCCATCATCGTGGTATCGTCCAACTTCTGGAATTCATGGTTGTGGCTGTGATAGCCGAAGCGGATACCGGCTTTCTTGCATTTCTCTCCAATAGCGTTGAGGTAAGCTGCCATTGTTTTCATTTCGGTCTTCGTTTCCAGAGGCTGGGACCAGGACATTACCAGACGGGGGATGCCGGCGGCCTGATGGGCTGCGATGCACGTATCCCACCAGGCCAATGCTTGCTCGAAATGGCCCGAGGCGAACTCTTCACGAGTGAGGGGGCGTGTGGTGTGGGAAGATATCAGAGGCAGTCCCGCCTCTTTCAGGATTCGAGCGAATGATTCGGGAGCGAGCCCGGAGAAAAGGCCATTCTCATAGCTGGCCGCTTCACAGGCAGTGTATCCCATTTCCGACAGGCGGGTGAGGACATAGTTGTGGTTGCGGGCGAACAGTTCCGGCGTTCCAATCAGCGAGCGTACGGAATAAAGTTGCACGGCCATCTCTTTCCGCGGAGCCGTCATCTCTTCGGCCAGGCGATAGCGGATGAATGCAAATCGCTTGCTGTCAGGGCTCCATGAGTTCACGTTCAGACTGCCTTGTCCGCCGAAGAACTCCAGCAGTACCTGCGGCTCTCCGCCTCCGGCAGGAATCATCCGGAGTTGGACGTTCAAGTCGGCGATATGGTCGCCGGGGTTCACTTCATAGTCGTGATAAGCCAGATAGACCACTTTTTTCCCGTCAGGCGAGATATGCGGGAACCAGGAATTCATATCCGAATCGAATGTCATCTGGGTCTGGTCCTTACCGTTGGCTTTCATCTTCCAGACCTGCATCCGTCCAGTACGGACGCTGTTGAACCAGATGGTTTTGCCGTCCGGGCTGAACTCCGGACCATCATCCAGGCCTGGCGCATCGGTGAGGCGCTTTTCGGTTCCTCCTTTCAGTGGCATCACATACACGTCCTGCTCCATCTGCGGCCCACGGAATGCGCAGTAAGCGGCCAGCTTTCCATCCGGACTGATCCCATGCAGATAACTAGGGCCCTCTGGGGTAATGCGACGAGGGTCGCCGCCCTTGAAAGGCACGACATACACATAGGAATTGTAGGAACGGGTATTGGGCTCATTGCTGCTGAGACCGATCCAGCGGCCGTCGGCAGTAACCACATGGTCGTTGTTGCATTGCACGATGGCTCCTGTAGGGATTTCCTGCAAATCAGAAGAGCCGTCTGCTGCCAGCTTGAACAGCCGTCCACCCTTGTTGACGACCAGCCATTTCCCGTCCGGCGTCCAATTGGGCGCTTCCACGACATAGGGGAATTCCCTGACAATCCGGTGCGCCCCGGTCTCCACGTCGTAAACCTCAAGATAGCTGTAAGATGCTTGCGGATGCTGACCGAAAGACAACATCGTCTGGACCAGAGCCGTCATGACAATAAGGAGTTTTGTTTTCATAACGCAAAGGTAACGCTTTTGGGTGATTAGCTATCGCGATTATTTTTTATCTTTGGCGGGAAAACCATGGATAAGCGATTCTTGCAGAAAACGTTTTTAATACTGCTATCGGCTTTCGCATTTGTCTTGACGACTTATGCGCAGCATCAGGACGACATGCGCCAGACGGTGGAATATCTGGCTTCGCCTGAACTAGGCGGCAGGTTCCCCGTCACGGCCGGTGACACTCTCGCTTCTGAATATCTGGCTGGAGAACTCCGCAGTCTCCGGCTCAAGCCTGTCTTCCGGGAAAAGAAGAATAAAGGTTTTTATCAAGATTTCACCTTCGGGAAGACGGAGCAGAAGAACGCCCATAACATCATCGCCGTACTACGCGGAAAAGACAGGCGACTCCGCAACGAATTCATCGTTGTAGGGGCGCATTATGACCATTTGGGCCTGGGTGGGGAAGGATCCGGTTCACGCCGCCCCGACACCGTAGCGATTCACCCGGGTGCCGACGACAATGCCAGCGGCGATGCGGTCGTGCTTCAGCTGGCCCGGCATTTCAAAAAGGTGCGGCCGTCACGAAGCATCGTTTTCATGTTCTTCGGGGCGGAAGAACAAGGTATCGTGGGTTCCCGGAGTTTTGTGGAATGGATGAAGCAGGCGGATGCACGTCGCATCAACCTTCCCGCCGATCTCAAGGGAATCGTTGCGATGGTGAACCTCGATATGGTTGGCCGCTTGCGCGACAGCGCCTTGAGTATTTCCGGAACGGGGACAAGCTCGGAATTCAAGACCATGGCCGAGGCCGTGGCGGAACGGACGGGCCTTCACATTACCTGTACACCGGATGGCTATGGCCCGAGTGACCAGGCGTCGTTCCTGGCGGCGGAGATCCCGGTCTTCAACCTCACGACAGGCGGCCATGTGGAGTACCACACCCCGGATGACCTTCCTTCAACCCTGAATTTTGACGGGATGCAGCAGGTCCTGACCTTCACGGAAGAGCTGGTCGCCAGGTTGGCCAGCCTGCCGGCAGCACCGGATTTCATTAATGTGCCGAGCAACTATACGATGAGCCACACCAAATTTAGGGTGACACTGGGCCTTATGCCCGACGTCACGGGAGCCAGCACCGTTCCTGGTCTTCGTGCGGACATCGTGATGCCGGGGAAACCCGCCCATGCGGCCGGCATGAAGAGTGGCGACATCATCCAGGAGATTGACGGAAAGCCTGTCCGTGACATCAATGAATATATGGAACGATTGTCGGAACTCAAGGCGGGCACCACTATTCCCGTGAAAGTGCTTCGCGGCGACGAAACGCTCCTTTTGCAAGTTGTATTAAATCCTTCCGAGAAATGAAAAACTGGCTCTGCTGGCTTTTGGCCATCATCCTGACATTGACGCTGAGCATCTACCAGCGCAAGACCGGTCCTACGAATCCCAGGCGGGTAACCATTGCGTTGAACGGGGACAGTTATCAGTTGAAACTGCCCAGGACCGGGCTGCGGGCCGACAAGGTCGTGCGCCTTGCGGGCGTGCCGTCAACGACGGATGCCCAATTGCATTATCGCCGCTATCCTACGAGTGATGGATATACCACTGTTGATTTCAGTTGGAAAGACGATGCGTGGCAGGCATCGCTTCCTGTACAACCCGTAGCCGGAAAGCTGCAGTATTATATCACAGTGGACGGAACGGATTATTGTGCCGACGATCCGCCCGTGATCCGTTTTCGCAACGATGTCCCGGCCGGCATCCTGATTCCGCACATCCTGTTCATGTTTGCGGCGATGCTGTTTGCCGTCTATACGCTCCTGCGTGTCATTACCCGCAAGCAGTACAGCACCTGGCTGATTATTACAACAGCCACGCTTTTCGTGGGTGGATTTGTCCTGGGGCCGCTCGTGCAGCACGCGGCTTTCGGCCCATGGTGGACCGGATTCCCTTTCGGTACCGACCTTACCGACAACAAGACCCTGGTGTCTTTCCTGCTGTTCGTTGCGGCCGTAGCCACGCTGAAATGGAAGTACAACAAGTGGGTGGTATGCATCGCCGTACTGTTGATGATGATCATCTTCAGCATTCCTCACAGCCTGTACGGATCCGAGTATGATTATTCCGCGCAGGGCGAGCCCGCGACCTATGGCAATCCTTATTTGCCATTGTGGGAGCACATTCCCGACGGTGAGCCCTATGTGTTCGAGGATCCTGACAATCCGGGCAGGGAGCGCGTGTATATCTACGGCTCGCACGATATCGAGCGGACGATGTATTGCGGCCGCGACCAGGTGGTCTGGTCGGCACCGGTGGACAGTCTGTGGAACTGGCGTTATGACGGTGTGATCCTTTCTGTCACGCACGATCGTGACGGACGTGAACTGAACGAAAACGGCCAGGGCGACGTGTTGTATGCGCCGGATGTCTGCTGCGTGACGAATGCGGACGGTACCAAGACTTGGTATCTCTATCCCAACGATATGGGGTGGCGGCGGAACTCTCTGGTTGCCAAAAGTTCCCGACCGGACGGTCCCTTCGAGCCCTGCAACTGGAGCCAGGAGGATCCTGCTGTGACCGACGGGATTATTGGGTTCGATCCCGGTGTACTGGTTGATGACGATGGCCGTGTTTATGGCTACTGGGGTTTTTCGCAGTCGTTCGGCGGTGAGCTGGATCCCGCCACGATGGCCTCGCTCAAGCCGGGAACCCGGGTGGTGGAGGATATGGTTTCCAATCTCAACCAGGAGGGGATCTTCCGTTTCTTCGAAGCCTCCAGCATCCGCAAGATCAAGGATAAGTACGTATTCATCTACAGCCGCTGGACTGCCGACGGCGAATTCGGTCTCCCGGGTACCAATTATACGCTAGCGTATGCCTACAGCGACGCACCTCTGGGCCCCTGGACCTATGGCGGCACGATCATCGACGGCCGCGGACGTGAAACCGGCGAGCAAGGCGAAGTCATCGTATCGGCCACTCCGTCGGGCAATACCCATGGCAGCATCTGCGAAATCAACGGCCAGTGGTATGTGTTCTATCACCGCCAGACAGGGCGCAACGAATATGCCCGCCAGGCGATGGTGGCCCCCATTACCGTCGATGTGGAAGAAGGGCCGGGCGGCAAGGTTTCCATCAGCGAAGGGGAATACAACTCCGAAGGCTTTGCGCTGGCGGGCCTGAATCCCCTGGAACGCCATTCGGCCGGCATTGCCTGCTGGTACACAGGCCCGAAGCCATGGCGTCAGCCCGGCGACGATTTCTACTCCGGTTCTTATCTCGAGCCTGGCTACGGCACGGACGACCGGTTCGACGCGCCCTACGATCTCCGCAACAATATGAACCGGGTCATCCACAACACCGCCGGTTCCATCGTCGGTTACAAATACTTCAATTTCTGCCAGACACGGGGACGGGAAGACGTCCGCCTCGTCATCCAACTCGTTCCCGAAGGAGTCGATGGAACCATCACGGTCTGGGCGGACCGTCCTTGGCAGTCACAGGGCGGCAAAGTCCTCGGAACCTTGGACCTGACGGCGGATATGCCCCGTGTTTCCACTGAATTGGCCATCCCGCTTCCCGAACTCGGAGCACTCGACGGCAAACACGCACTCTTTCTGTGTTTCTCTTCGCCGGTGAAGGATCAATCGCTCTGTGCGCTGGAATCGCTGGTATTCGAATGATGGTCTTTCTGTTCCGGGCGGGACAGAAAGAGCGGAGGTTCCCTGACCGGTACCGATCCACTTGTTGACAACCGTGCCGCTGTGAGCGACAAGGACTGGCTGGCTACCTTTTTGCTTTGCTGGTTCTTGGGCGGTTTTGGCATTTGGGTCCTCGTCGATTGGATCATCATCCTTTGTGGTGATTTCAAAGATAAAGACGGGAGAGTGATTAAACGCAGATAAACTGGATCCGCCAGACCGTTTTTGCCTGGTTATTAACTCCCTGAAGGATAGAAATTTTACCGCTGGTACAGGATGGGGTCCTTGGGCCGCTGCGGATCGAAGACCGTAGCAGCATCAATCAGGTCGCTGACCAGGTCCTCACCGCCGTAGATTGCTTTGTATAGCCGGTAGCCGTCGAGGTTCCTTCTGCCCATCCTTAAGAAATCATCGCCGATCTGGACGAAATACTTCGATGAGTCGACATTGCAGTATATCGAAAAGCCCTGGCTCTTCAAATATTGGAATTTCTCGGTCGAAGCGTAATCCTCATCCCAGGAAGCCAGATCCTGGCCGTGGGCAAAGATAATGATATCGGTTCCGCCGATCAAAGGGGCGACTTGCTCGAGCCATTTCTGCGTATCCGTCCGGACCCATTCTATGCCAGCGTCTCCGATCCTGATATGGCCCCAGGTATGGCTTGCGAAGGTCCATCCGTCATCCAGGATCGCCTGCGCAACTGTTCTGGCGGCTTCACATTCCGCATTCCAGTCAAAGTCCGGATTGGCATCCAGGAAGGCCTGCTGATCCTCGTCAAGATTCACGTGATCGCGGTAACAGAAATCGGTCCTGTATCCGAAAATCCCATTATAACCGGTAAGTGCTATCGTTCCTTTTGCCCCTTTATAGGAAAAATCCGGATGCTTTTCCAGAAAAGCGTCTAATCTCGGTATGCAGTCATAAGGTCCGATGAGGGTCTGTCCGGAGGCATCGACATATTCGCAGGTCGGCTTGCCGTCTTCACCGACGATCATGCGGGTCGCACAGCCGCGGCCGTCGTAGCTGTGATAATAGGAAAGATCGTCTATCGACAAAACGAACGGAGTCTTTCCCCGGGGAAGATAAATCTTCTTCGGGGCTACATGCGCTACGCCGTTCTCGTCCTTCGTAATACGGACAATGTCGTAAAGGCTGACAAGCACATAGCCTCTGTCATACAGCTGCTGCAGGATCTGGTCAAATTCATGGACAGTGGTCATCCACTGGCAGAAACCGGGCGTCGCTTCGTTCCACGTTTCATCGTCTGTCATGGAAAAGCCTCTGGCAGGATCTACGACCAGCGAATGGAAGAAAACATGAGTCACGCGATAAGGAGACCTGGCCACAAAATGGAATTTCACCAACCAGACCGCGACGGCAAAAACGATGAGGGCTGCCAGCAAGACCGTTTTCAGGATCACCGCGTTCCGTCTTTTATTAGCCTGTTTGTTCATCTTCATTTGCATAGACTTGGCGGTTAACACTTTTTTCAAATTTTAAATATAGCTATTTCGAACAATTATTACAATTATTTTGCAATCGCGACAATGCCTGTGCACGCACGACGGGATTCCGTCATTTCGCTCCGATATCCCTACCCGCTCGTGGGGAAGACCGTACATCCATAATCTGGGCCGTTTTTATGGATAATCCGTGATAATGATAGGGTTTGTCCATAATGTCGGCCTTGATTATGGATGTATTTTTTATGGTTTTTCACAATCTTTGTACGAAAGGGAACTCATAGACTAGGATACAGATTAAACGGACAATATATGAGGCCCCCTCCACAAAGGTTATGTTCGAAAGGGTATTTGACTCGGCCGCGAAGCTGCGGGGGTATAACGCTCGTTGTAAAACAAAGGAAAGCCGCGTTTTTTACCGCGGTCCGGATTGCTCGGCATCCTCGTCGTATGTAATCCTTCTTTATGTTCCGACAGGGATAGAAAGAAACTAGCAATACATTTATAATCAAAATGTTAGAATGATGTATGCCGTGTTCCGTCCTGTCATGGCAGCAGTATTCACGAAAATGCCGTAAATACAGACGCGACAGGACTGCCACACGTTCCTGAATCCTGTCGCGTCCGAAATCGGTCGGGATTGTGCTCGCCCTGGCGGGCTGTGCATTCCCTGACCGCTCGCCGCGGGGGTCCTTGCAAAGCGTTGATACACAGCTGCCGACCCTGCGGGCCGTCTGGCTGTTTTCGTTTCGCCTCCTTACGAGAGCAAGCTCTCGACGGAAGGCAGTAATGAAAGGGAGAAGATCATAGGCCGACTGGAGTTACTAGTGAAGGTAGCGCCGACGCTTTAGTTGGTGTCCCATACCCGATACAAAATGTCATTTACTTGATACCATTATTTAAGGAATTGGCCCAGAAACTCCTTCCATACCGAGACAATAGAAAGCCTCTCATTAATTGGATTTACGGCAACCTTCAGGGTTACATCGGCATATCTGCCTGAAAAAAAACAAAAATTCACCTCATTTATCCTAAAGGGGGTGTAGTCTTTTTTATTATATTTGCAAACAGAGGGAAACATGAATGGCATGTGACTTTCTTACAAAAAGTATTACCCATCAAACATCCACCCATATGAAACGTCTCCTTCTTTCTCTTTTTGCGGGTACAGCCGTGCTGCTGGCCGCCGTTTCCT
>JAEEGF010889272.1_pt1 | contig 76735 bp, 69 predicted proteins | sample 9134171 | NCBI WGS metagenome assembly JAEEGF01 (sample SAMN16246542, study PRJNA631951) | gut metagenome | biome: gut microbiome; feature: rumen; material: AP-attached | host: Bos | place: Iran: Karaj | collected 2018-10 | reverse complement strand
GGTTCTCAGTCGAGCCTTTGGTGCCGGTAGCCGGAGTCGAACCGGCACGGTGTCGCCACCGGTGGATTTTGAGTTTTTTGGGGGAAGAGGTCCATTCCGGAAACTAACGGAAGCTACAACCCTTTATTTCCCAACAAAATCAGCCAATCTTTGGTCCTCGCCTTTGCAAAAAACGCGAAATTATTAGGTTTTACAAGCGGTACAGGGCATCGAACTTTCCGTAGGATTTTTTGGAAAAAAGAGGTCCATCGGAGGTCCATGCTCGCGTATTAGATTAAAAATCCAGTGTTGAGCTGTGTACGAATCACCGCCCCTTACAGGTTGGAGCGGGTGCCATTGACAAAACAACTATAACACACTGGAGGTCAATATGCAAGACAGGAAAATATATGAGAAGAGTCTTTCTGATTATCCCGATTTGCTCACCACCGAGGATTTGTCAAAGGCTCTCGGCGGACTCTGTAATAAGACGATCCGTAACATCTTGAAGCGTGGCGAAATCATACGCCTCAGAGATGGAAACCGTTATCTCCTTCCAAAAGAGTCCGTTATCGACTTCATGCTTTCAGACAGTTACAAAAGGATCATGCAAAGGAAGATGCTTATCAAGCAAACTGTCGAACTTGAGAGAGACATGATCCTGCATCGGAAGCGTCTGCTGGAGTTCTGCTATACTCCAAGATCGAAAAAAGAAATGATGCTTTTTCTGAATCTGAGCAGCGTCAAGATATTCTATCGTCTGTTTTTGGACCCGCTGCTGGAAACCGGAGAACTGCGTCCAACGATTAAAAATCGCACCAGCATCTCAACCCAAAAATACATTCGAGGAATCCGCGTGATATATTGACAGGCCGGAGCCAAATCGACGAGGAATTGCAAATCGCACATTTGCATTGCTTTCCATTGCAATGTAGAATGGTTCCAGAGGAGGCGATGAGTCATGGCACGAGATAAGCACTATATTGAAATGACGGCAGAGGATTGCCGCTTGGCCTATATCGCTATGATGCAGTTCCGTAATGATGTGATCGCAAAGGGCGTCGATCCGGTTGACATCAACGATCTGATTCTTCGCCTGGTGAAGATGCAAAAGAAACTCGCTTCTTGAGGAGGGTACGAATGGAAAAACTGAAGGTGTGCCGACAATGCTTGTGCGCCATCGAGAGTCGGGAGGGTCCGCAAAGAACAACAATGCTGATCGTTTCCCCCGACGAGCCGGAAGAATCCTCTTGCGCCTGGTGCAAAGAAGAAGGGTTCGACACACTGTACCAGCTCGATTAGCCCGACGCTGCAAACATAAATGAACATCGAGAATTTGCCCCATACTTCATCTTTTGAACGTATGGGGCTTTTTCTATATCCAAAACAAAGAAAGGGGTCCTGAATTTACATGAATCACAGTTTGAAACGAAGGGAGGAGTTCGGTGGAAGGATGTAAAGTCATCGCCATCACAAACCAAAAGGGCGGCGTGGGCAAGACAACGAGCACCGTCAATTTAGGTGTCGGTCTTGCGCGGGAGGGCAAAAAGGTACTGCTGATCGACGCAGACCCGCAGGGCAGCCTGACCGTCTGTATGGGTTTTCAAAACCCGGACGGACTGGATCAGACGCTTGCTACCGCGATGGATGCTGTTATGAACGACAAGTCGTATGACCCGTATCAGGCGATTCTTTCCCACCATGAGGGTGTGGAGCTTCTGCCTGCAAACATCGAGCTTTCCGGCGTGGAAACCAGCCTGTTCAACGTCATGAGCAGGGAGTTCGTTCTGAAAAACCTGGTGGACGGTCTGCGGAAGGACTACGACTACATCCTGATCGACTGTATGCCGTCTCTCGGCATGATGACCATCAACGCCCTGGTCGCCGCCGACAGCGTAATCATTCCCTCTCAGCCCAGCTTTCTGTCCACAAAGGGTCTCGGGCTCTTGCTGAAATCCGTGACGAAGGTTCGACGCGCCATCAACCCGCGCCTTGCGATTGACGGCATTCTGCTGACAATGGTGGATCGCCGCACCAACAACGCCAACGAGATCATTGCTTCCCTGCGGGAGAGCATCGGGCGGCAGCTCAATATCTTCTCCACAGAAATCCCGCGCTCCGTGCGGGCGGCGGAAGCATCCGTCACGGGCGGCAGCATCTTCGAGTACGACAAAAACGGCAAGGTCGCCCTGGCCTATGAGCAGCTTGCAAAGGAGGTGCTTGGTCTTGAAGAACGGTCAAAAGATCGACCTCGGACTGACTGGGTACGATGAGCTGTTTATGACCGAGCGGGAGCGGATGGAAAACCAGCTCCCGAAGATCTACGACATTCCACTCAGCGAGATCGACGATTTCCCCGACCATCCGTTCAAGGTGCGGCTGGACGAGGATATGGACCAGCTTGTCCAGAGCGTCAAGGATCGCGGGGTCATCGTTCCTATCACCGTGCGTCAGAAAGAGGACGGCCACTATGAGATTGTTTCCGGCCACCGGCGAAAGAAAGCGTGCGAGCTTGCCGGATTTGATACGATCCGCGCCGAAATCAAGGATTTGACGCGGGACGAGGCCATTATTTTGATGGTGGAATCCAACCTCCAGCGTTCGGTCATTCTCCCCAGCGAAAAGGCGTTTTCCTATAAAATGCGGCTGGATGCAATGAAGAGAATGCCCGGAAGACCAAAGAAAGAAAATCTGTCCCCAGTGGGGACGAATTATCGATCAGACGAACAATTAGCTCAAGAGGTTGGAGATAGCAGAAACCAAATCTTCCGGTATATTCGTCTGACGGAGCTTATCCCAACGCTTCTGGACATTGTGGATGAAGGCCGGATCGGGATGCGCCCTGCCGTTGAGTTGTCCTATCTCACCAAGGAAGAACAGTCCACCCTTGCGGATGCCATGTCCTACATGGACGCTACGCCATCCCACGATCAGGCGATCCGAATGCGGAAAATGTCCGGCGAAGGAAAGCTGACACCGGAGGCCATCGAAGCGATCATGGGCGAAGAAAAGCCCAACCAGCGGGAAAAGATCAGTTTTCGGGCTGATCGCCTGCGACAATACATTCCCAAAAACTTTTCCCCCAGCCAAACCGAGGATTATGTGATGAAAGCGCTTGAACATTATTCTCGTTATTTGGATCAGGTCAAAAGGCGGAACGAGGCAAGATAACTTCACCTCCAAGGGGATAGTCTGTCTGTTTGGAGGCAGGGATTTACAGCCGTCCCCCTCTCACACTCTCCCCCTCTTGACCAGCAGGACCAACTGAAAAGAAGAAGGAAGGAGGTTTTCTGATGGAACCGAAAACGATCATTGCGATTTGCCTGGTGGTATTCATTATCGGCGCGATTGTGTTCCTGAAGCTCCGGCAGAGGAAGAAGTGAAAACGCACAATTGCGGAAGCTCCAGTTCTGTCGTATAATGAGCGCAGAAGAAAGCTGACGGAGGTGCTCAATATGAAACGATGGAACATGCTGATTGCGTTCCTGCTTATGCTCGCATTCCTGTCCGGCTGTGGACAAGCGCCCGCGATGCCGGCCACCGCTGCTTCGACCACGGATGTCAGAATGGAAGCAACTACGGCAACCCCGGCTGCTGTTCATACGGACGTCGAAACGGATGTCCCGACAACGGCGGCTGCCGAGGCAGAAACCGAAGCTGCCATGACGACGGAGCCAATCCTGGAATCCCAAAGCACAGAGCCAGCCGAGCAAGCGCAGTCAGAGACAGACGCACCGCAAGAAACGAAATCGCCCGATGCAACACCTTTCCCCACAAGCCCAAGCAAGCCGCCCGAACAGCCAAAACCACCGGAGCCACCCGCACCGCCTGCCACGCAAGCCCCGGAGGAACCGACACAGCCAGCCCCCGAACCCAGCTCTGAACCTCCTGCCCCTGCGCCGACAGAAGCACCGACAGAACCGCCATCGGAGCCACCCACGGAGGCTCCGACAGAACCGGCTACTGAGCCGCCGACCGAAGCGCCAACGCCAACGATTGATATTGCCGCATTGGAGGCTTACGGAAACCAATATGCCGCTCAGCTTGGATTCCAGGTTGATTATTCTATGACGACCGGCAATGCGAGCTTCTTCCCTCCGAACAGCGCGATCCTGAATTCCACGGAGGATGGATACAGGCTGGTGACCGAGCAGGTGTCGGTTACCCGAGAGTTTCTGATGGCCTATGTCGGAAGCATTGAAGGAGCAAGAGCCCGCGTCCTCGTAAGCAAAGACAGCAACGGTTGGTATACCTGCACTGTTCTATACGGCTAAGCACACACCCCCACCAGGCACGACAGTTCAAAGTAACTGCCGTGCTTTTTTACGCAAAAAACGAATAGGAGGATCAATGAAAGCAAAAACAAGAATTCTCATGCTCCTGCTGGTAGTCCTGGTGCTGACGACGACCCTGCTGCCGACCACCGCTTTTGCGGACAGCAGCATAAAGATCACCAAGTCCAACGCCATCAACAGCAACTACTACTATTGGGGCGGGCAGATGATCCAGTACACCTTCACCTATGCGGACGGAACGACAATCACCACAAACCACGGCGGTTTCGCGCTGCACTATGCGGGTGAAAACCTGACCAGTATTGTGGGAGCACAGGTTGCCTACTGTATCGAGCCCGACACCGGTTCGACCACCGGCACGACCTACAACGGCACCGCAGCCGAAAACAGCGCCTACTGGAACAACAAGCTGTCCCCGGCGCAGCGGGAAGCGATCAAGCTGATTATGCTCTACGGTGCGCCGAACGGTTTGCAGTCCAATGACGCCAATACTCTTTTTGGCTACGAAGGTGCCACGCAGATTCTCATTTGGGAGATTGTCATGGGGCTCAGAAGTCCTTACGCCCCCTACACGCTGAACGACTCCCGAATGAAAAACAACTTCTACAGCAACAGCGCGTTCCCCTCCACCAAAACGGGCTACGACACCATCGTCCAGAAGATGCAGAACCATCTGACAGTACCGAGCTTTTCCTCGACCTATCAGAATACGGCACCGACCCACACGCTCACCTACGACGCAGCATCCGGCCTGTTCAAGACGACCCTGACGGACAGCAGAGGTGTTCTGTCCCAGGACTACACCTTCACCGCGACAGGCGTCACGTTTTCCAAGAGCGGAAACACGCTGTATGTTTCGGCCCCTGCCTCCGCGTTTGCGAACGGCGACGTTCTGGCCTCTGCGACAGGCAGGTCGTTAAATGTGGACAGTATTGGGCAGATGATCTGGACGCTCCCTGGAAAGCAGACCGTGACGACCTTCACGGCCAGCCCTGACCCCGTAAAAGCGTACTTCAAGCTCAAGCTGCCCACGACCAGCCTGGACATCGTGAAGCAGTCCTCGGATGGAAATGTAAGCAATATCACGTTCACCGTTACTGACAGCGCCGGTCACACCCTGTTTACGGGAAAAACCAACAGCCAGGGCAAGCTGAATGTGCCGAATCTGGCAGTCGGGCAGACCGTCACGGTAACGGAAACCGTTCCCGACAACTATGTGGCTGACCAGCGTACACAGACGATCACCCTGACTGCCGGAACGAACAGTCTTACGTTCAAGAACTATCCCAAAGGCACAATGACCATTCGGAAAACCTCGGATGAAGGCGACGTTGAGGGTTACTGCTTCAAGCTCTATCAGTGGTCGGTAAACAAGTCCTGGTACGGCAAATCCGACGCCAGCGGCAATGTCTATGTCACCGATCAGAACTACGCCGCTTCCGGCACAAAGGTCTACACATTTAACGGCCTTACCGATGGCAAGTACACCTTTGTGGAGGTTCTTTCCAAGCACGGAAAGGATGAGGTGTTCCCGGACAGCATTCGGATCACGATCACGAATAAGGGCTCCACGAAGTACGACCACACCTTTACCGGCGCTGAGCTTGAGGCGGACAGCAACGGAGACTGCCGCATTAATCAGGTTCAGCTTACCGGCCTGTCTGATGGCGGCGTGATGAGCATTACCGTCCACAACAAGCCGACCGACGCTCCCGTAGAGATTGTCAAAACCTCTGTGGACGGTGTGGTAGAAGGAATCAGCTTCAAGGTTGAGCAGTACGAACCCGATGGCGGCATTGGCTGGTGGGAAATGGGTACGTTCCAGACGGACGCCAGCGGCAAGATTCTGCTTGATCCGCTGCCTATCGGCACAAAGCTCCGCATCACCGAAATCGTCCCGACCGACTACATCTGCCTCAGTCAGAATCCGCAGACGATTACCGTGGAGGCCGATGGAAACCGAGTTTCGTTTGAAAACAAGCCGGTTTCCCGTCTCGAACTGATTAAGACTTCCGACGACGGAAATGTCAAAGGGCTCACCTTTACCATTGAGGAATACGAGCCGGAGGGCGGCATCGGCTGGTGGACAGTCGGAACCTATCAGACGAACAAGAGCGGAAAAATCAACGTGGATCTGAAGTACGGGTACAGGTACAGAGTAACCGAGACGGTCCCCGAGGATTATGTCTGTGACAACCGTGTGCAGGAGTTCACTGCTAAGAAGGGTACGAATATCCTGCGCTTCGCAAACCATCCAGTTTCCCGGCTGGAGATTATTAAGACCGCTGACGATGGGAATGTGAAAGGCATTACCTTCACCGTGGAGGAATACGAACCGGACGGCGGCATCGGTTGGTGGACGATGGGCACCTATCAGACGGACAGAAACGGCAAAATCAATGCTGACATCAAGTCCGGCTATCAGTATCGAGTAACCGAAACCGTCCCCGAGGATTATGTCTGCGAGAACCGTGTGCAGGAGTTCACCGCTGTGAAGGGAACCAACACCGTTTCCTTCCATAACCGTCCCGTCGCCACGCTGGAAATTGTCAAGACCTCTACGGACGGTCGCGTTTCCGGTATCTCCTTCCAAGTGGAGGAGCAGGTTTCCGGCGAATGGAGACTGCTCGACACCTACGTTTCTGACGAAAACGGCAAAATCCACGTCGAGGGCTTGGAGGTTGGCAAGCAGCTGCGGATCACCGAGGTCGTTCCCGAGAATTACATCTGCACCACGAAGAATCCCAAAACTGTAACGCTGGTAAAAGGGACGAACAGCGTTTCCTTTACCAACAAGCCTGTTGTCACTCTGGAATTGCTGAAAACCTCGGATGATGGCAAGGTCGCCGGGATCGAGTTCACGCTGGAACGGAAGGGCAAAAACAACACCTGGTCCGAGCTTGGCACCTATGTCACAGACGAGGACGGCAGGATCGTTGTGGAGGATCTGAAGGAAGGTGCAACCTACCGCCTGACCGAAAACGTGCCGGAGGGCTATATCGGAGAAACCCCTGTGCAGGAGTTCATCGCCGCGCTTGGGACGAATGAAGTCAACTTCTCCAACCGTCTGATTCGCGGCAATCTTCGTATTGTCAAGTTCGATAAGGCAACCCAAACGCCGCTGCAGGGCGCGGGCTACCGTGTGTTCAATGCGGCCGGCGAGGTGGTCGCGGAGGGCTACACCGATGAAAACGGCGAAGTCTCCTTTGACCAGCTTGCCTACGGCGAATACACTTATCAGGAGTTTGAAGCGCCGGAGGGTTTTGTGCTGGACGATACGGTTTACAGCTTCTCCATCCTTCAGGACGGCGAAGAGATCGTCAAGCAGCACGATAACCAGCCGAAGGAAGGAAGCATCACGATCTACAAGGTGGATGAGGCTGGCAGACCGCTTCCCGGCGTGACCTTCCTCCTGGAATTCTCGGTGGACGGCGGTAGAACTTGGTCGCCGATCCAATACCGCGAGCCGACAGACGACGTGCAGGCCGGGTATTGCACCAGCGAAGGGCTGAACGAAGGCAAGCTCGTGACCGGAAATGACGGGTACGCTGTATTTACCGGTCTTTGCATTGATACCCAGCTTGGCGAGGTGCGCTACCGTGTGACGGAAACCGCTACCAAGAACGGGTACAGTCTGCTTGCCGACTATGCCTTCAACGGCACTCTTTCCGAGAATGCGGAAATCGAGGTCAGCTTCACGGTCGTGAATCAGCCCGAGTTCAAAATGCCCGCCACAGGCGGCAGCGGATTCGTCGGAACCGCTGTTGCGGTATCCCTCGCAGGAATTGCGGCGGCCGCGCTGTTCCTTGCGCTCACAAAGAAACGGAGGACTACTGCGGAATAATCCTGACCTCCTTCTCTCTACCACCGTGAAATGAGGTCCGCCATGATCAACAGCTTCTATCGCAGCAGGGATGCTCCCTGCTTTTTCTTTTGCCCAAATGAACCGAAACCAACTACAAATCTTACTACAAGAAAGGAAAAAACTGTATGAAGCATTCTATCAAGCGCTTTGGCGCACTCCTGATGGCCCTATCCATCCTGTTCTCTTTTGCCATCACCGCCAGCGCCGCCACCGTCCCGGAGGCGACCATCGACTTTGAGCGCACCGGCTCTATCGACATCTACAAGTACGACCTCACGAGGGCGAATGCCGACGACGCTGCGAGCGCCATGATCGACAGCTACGTTTCCACCGGCGTCCGCGATACCGCCTTGGAAGCGGTTCTCGACAACGGCACAGTGAACAACCTCGGCAACGGCCAGCAGAGCTTCGGTTATGCTGTAAAGGGCGTGGAATTCAGCTATTTGAAGGTCGCAGACATCTGCACCTACAGCGAAACCGAGGCTGACGGCACCCACAAGGATATGGTCCTCTATAAGTTCGACGATAACAAGTCGGGCGATCTGCTTGCCGCCATCGGTCTGACCAACAACGATGCCTATCCCGTTACCGCTGCCTTCGCACAGTCCGGCTATCATTTCTTTGTCTCCGACACCCTGATCGACGCCCTGAATGCGGCGCTTGCCGCCAATGCCACCGGTGTGAAGGATGCGCTGGAAAGCTACATGGCCGCGCAGAACGCCGCCAAGTTTGCGGAAACCGACGAACACGGTCACACCTCCAAGGACGGTTTGGAGCTTGGTCTGTACCTGATTATCGAAACCAAGGTTCCCGAAATGGTGACCGATACTACCAACCCCTTCTTCGCGTCCGTTCCTATGACCAGCGTCAACGGCACCAACGCCTCCAACGGCGGGCAGGAGTGGCTCTACAATATCACCCTGTACCCGAAGAACTCCACTGGCATCCCCACTTTGGAAAAGGTCGTCCGCGAGAGCCGCGACTGGACCGGCAAGAACAACGGCGGCGATTCCGTTGAGGACGGCTACGCCCACAACGCCACTGGCTCTACCGGCGACGAGTTCGAGTACGAAATCATTTCCAAACTGCCTGCCATCACCTCCGCAACCACCCGCCTGGCCAAGTATGACTTCGTGGACACGCTGAGTAAGGGTCTTGCCTACAACAGAGACCATGGTGTCGCGATTTCCTTCTACAAGGACGCCGCCTGCACACAGGAAATCACGAGCTGGTATGAATACGGCCCCACCAAGAATTTCAACGTTACCTACGGCGAAGGCGCTGACGGCGCTTCCACGATGACCATCACCTTGACCGCGAAGGGTCTTCAGGAGATCAACACCTCCAATACGGTCCATGCCTCCGGCTCTGAGGAGCGCGGCTACTCCAACTGCTATCTCAAAATCTTCTACACCGCGCACCTCGATTCTGTGGGCATCTACACCGATGTCGTCTATGGTGACGACGGCAATCCCAATACCGTCGTACTGACCTGGCAGCGCTCCAATATGTCCTACTTCGACACGCTGGTTGACGATTGCCACATCTACACCTATGTCCTCGATCTGACCAAGCAGTTCTCTGACGGTCAGGGCGATGCCACCAAGGTGCAGTTCAAGCTGTTCAACAGCATGGACAACTATTGGGTCATTGCGGACGAGGCGGAACCTGGCGTCTACTACGTCAAGAATTATCAGACCGGCGCGCTTGACGCCAATGAGGAAGCTGCTACCGTGTTCTCTCCCAACAGCGACGGCAAGCTGATGATCTACGGCCTGGAAGACGACACCTATGTCGTCACCGAAATCCAGACCGACAACGGTTATACGCTGCTCCGCGACGGCATTACCATCGTGATTACTGCCGCCGAGGATGCATCCCGTCCCTGCGGCATCTACGGCGAGGACGTTCTCGGACTCGTTCAGAATGATCCCCGCTACCGCAGCTTTGAGGGCTACCGCGAGCTGGCGCATGTTCTGCTGACTGCCTCCGCTACTGTAGACGGCGACGCGGTGCAGATGAAGCCCGACGGCAAGAGCACGAACGCGATCCTGCCGCTGACTGTGGTGAATACGCGCGGTCCCGAGCTGCCCAAGACCGGCGACGACGGCGTGTGGAGATATTCCGTCTATGGCATCCTGATGATGGTTGCCGCCGCTGCGGTGATCGTGCTGGCTGTTCGCAAGAAGAAGCCCGCGCAGGATCAGCAGTAAACAGTCATTCTCTCTCAAGCAGGGGCGCAGCCAGCGCCCCTGCTTCACAGGAGGCCTTATGAAACGAAAACTTCTTGTGATTATCCCCGCCGTGCTGCTGCTCCTGATCGCTGGCTGCGTCACCGTGTATCCACTCGTAGCCAACTACGTGAATGACAAGTATCAGTCCGTTGTCAGAACAGATTATGCCAGAGAAATCGAGGAAATGGACACCTCCACATTGGACGCGGCAAGAGCTGCGGCGCAGTCATACAACGACAATCTCTCCCCGCTGCGCTACAACAAAGAAGCGGTACAGCTTGCCTCGGTGGACTATGACTCACTCTTGAACCTGAACGGTTCTGGCATTATGGGCTATGTAGAAATACCAAAGCTCAATGTGAATCTGCCGATCTATCATGGAACCGGCGAACAGGTGTTGGAAAAAGGCGTCGGCCATCTGACGGGTTCCTCTCTGCCCATCGGCGGCGAAGGGTGTCACCCAATCCTGACGGGTCACAGCGGCGTCGCCGGGAAGCGGCTGTTTTCCGATCTCGACCAGCTCCACGCCGGAGATGTGTTTTACCTTCATATTCTTGGAGATACGCTTGCATATCAAGTTGCGGAAATCAACCAGGTACTTCCGTATGAAACCGATTTGCTTTCGCCGGTTGCCGGGGAGGATTTGTGTACCCTCGTTACCTGTTATCCGTATGGAGTTAACTCACACCGGCTGCTTGTGCGGGGCTCCCGCATCCCATACACGGAAGCTGCTGAAATTGAAGAGCGGACGGAGGACGAGCCTGTGAAGTCCACCTGGCAGGAACAATACCGCCTCGGCTTGATGATCGGAGGCGGCGCTGCGGCTGTTGCCGTCGCTGCGGGACTTGCCATCGCCTGGCTGCGGAAGAAACGGAGGGCTCGCCATGAAGCGTAAGCTCTTGATTGCTCTCGCTGCTCTGCTTTTGCTGGGCGGAATCGGCGTGCTTTTGTACCCTTCATTTAAGACGGCAATCTTCCGACAGGCTGAAAAAGGAACCATCCGGCAGTTTGAGCAGTATCGGTCTACCGCGCCGATTGCCACCATGCAACCCCCTGTTCCCGACAACCCGGAAAATTCAGAGGAACCTCCTCCTGCCGTGGAAGAACGACCATTTCCCGAGCTTTGGGAAGCCTGCGTTTCATACAACGAGCTGCTTGTCCAGACACAACAGGAACGGTTTTCCTCTGACGCATGGAAGAAAGCGTCCATTGTTCTGTCCGATTACGGCTGGGAGCAGGAAATCTTCGGCTATCTCTCCATCCCGTCAGCCAACATCGAGGCTCCGCTCTATCTTGGCGGCAACATGACCAACCTGAATAAAGGCGCGGCGATCCTTGGTCAAACCTCTATGCCCATCGGCGGCGCAAGCACAAACTGCGTCATTGCCGGACACCGAACATGGAACGGGATCATGCACCCCTTCGTGGGGCTGGAAAAGGTCGAGGTAGGCGATCTGCTCTATCTGACAAATCCCTGGGAGACCCTGACCTATCGCGTTGTCGGGAAGGAAATCATTTATCCGGATAATTCTGACAAGGTTCGGATTCAGGAGGGGCGGGATCTAATCTCCATTTTCACCTGCACCTATCCGAACACACGCCGGGTGCTTGTCACCTGCGAACGCATCATCGAGGAGGGATGAAATTGCACCCTATCATTGAATTTCGCCCTGCTACGGAGCAGGAGCGAATGTACACCTATGCGCAATCCCATGAAATTCAGATGAAAACCGGTATGATCGGCTACCTCCGAGGAGACTTCGGCACAAACGGAGGTCTTTTCTACACGACCTGGTTTGATGCTCCGGGTGGGGCAAAGACACAAGCATTCAAAGACGAATTTGATGCGCTGGTCAACGCTCTCCGTTCTGACCCGGAGTTCCACAGCATTCTCGGCTCCAGGAGTGCTATGTCTGCCTATTGCCGTACCGTTCCCGAAAGCGCGATGGAGGGCAATTACACCACGGAATACGCTTTCCGTGCCGACACGGATGCCCATGTCTGCCTTATGCGCCTGAACCCCACAAAGGGAGACTATAATTTCAGCTTGCACTGTTTTGAGAAAGAGTCGCTGGATCGGCATCTGACACAGTCGGCAAAAGGCATTCGCTTCATCACACCGAACTATGCAGATAAATTCCGTATTCCGGACGGCGACAAGATTCGTATGATTCGGCCGGAGGGAGATTATATTGACCGCACCGTGCGCTACATCGACGATTACCACTTGGAAATCGGCTACGGCGTGGCGGCAAACCTCTACCACATTTGCGAATTTGCCGAGCGTATGGAGCAGAATGGAACAACGGTCATTCCCCTCCGATCCTCGCTGCCAGACAAATGCTATAGCATTCTTCCAACAACTGGAGAAGTCATTATCATCAAGAAGGGCGAAAGCGGCTATTACAGAACGGATCTTCCAAATGAGGGCAAGAAAGAAAACCGGGAGACCGTGGACGCCTGCAATAAAATGGGCGGCGTGACCCGCGCACAGGAAGAAGCAATGCGGTTCGGCTCCATGTTCGGCTGGGATTCGCCGTCCGCCGATCCCAAGAACTACACGGAGGATGGGGTTCCCATCAAGCCGTCTGAGAGAAATCGAGGTGAGGCGAGATGACGGATACCTGTGTCTGTTGTGGTGAACCCGTCCCGGAAGGCAGAATGGTCTGCCCGATCTGTGAGGCTGCCGTCTATGAGAAAGCCGGAGGTGAGGCCAATGACTGACCGGGATCATCTGATCTGGAGCGATCATGCTCTGGACTACGAGGATTGGCGCGCCGATCTGGAGGAAGAATTTCCTGACCTGACTGAAGACGAGCGTTATAGGATGATGTATGAACGCAATGCCGACTATCTGGACGATGAACGCTGTAATCTGAACATCCTGCTCGGGCAGCCGATTCTGGTGATTGGCGATCTCGGCCTGTGGTATGGCAGGCGCTCCGGATACAAGGAAATCCCCAGCGGAAACATCCGGGATTGCCTCTACAGCGACTGTGACTACAATACCTGGTTTGTGGATCGCCTTGGGGATCTGCGCTGTGATGCTTACCATCACGACGGTACAAACCACTACCTGTACCGGGCATGGAAGCCCGGAACATCCGAAGCCCAAATGGACGGGCTCAAAAACAAACTGTATGAAGGAACGGCGACGCGGGCGGATATTACCCGCGTGACCCGACGCCTGGGGGATGAAATCGGCAAGGTCTACGGATGGACCTTCCCAACACCCACAAGAACCGTAAAAGCACAAGAGCGATAAGGAGGAAGCTATGGATCGACAGACCGCAATTCGAGAGTACCTGAGAAAGAACCACACCGGCAGAGATAACGCCATTCACAGCCGCGAGCTTCAGCGGTTGTTTTGTTTGGACGGGCGCACCCTGCGCAAGAAGGTCCACAATCTGAGAGCAGACGGCGTACCCATCTGCAGCGACCAGGACGGTTACTACTACGCCGACACGCAAGCCGAAATCAACCGCACGGTTGGACGCCTGAACACCCTGGTCACGAAGATTTCCAACGCCCGCACCGGGCTGTTGTATTCCTCTCTGTTGGACTGCGGGGACGGGATTTCCCTGCAAGTGTCCGTGAAGCTCGTATCGGAGGGATGATATGCCAAGCAAGTACGAGATTACCCGAAATGCGGCGGAATGGCTGAAAACCGAGGTGCTTGCCTCCCAGCCCAAGTATCTTGCTTTTTTGAGGACCGCCGCCAACAACTACAAGTACAACTTCGTCGAGCAGCTCCTGATTCACGAGCAAAAGCCCGACGCCACCGCCTGTGCGGGAATTGATCTTTGGAACCGCCTTGGCCGCTGGGTCAACAGAGGCACCCACGGCATCGCCCTGTTGGACACCTCCACCCCGCAGCACCGCCTTCGCTACGTGTTCGACATCAGCGACACGAACAGCTATGCCGGAAGAACGGTTTCCATCTGGCAGATGCAGTTCCGGCATGAGCTTGCGGTAATGGAGGCCTTGTCCGACAGCTTCGACGTTTCCAAGGAGCAGATGCAGTCCTTTCCGGAATTTCTGGAGAAGACGGCGGACGTTCTCGTGGAGGACAATATCGCGGACTATCTCCGCGATTTGATCCAGAATAAGGACGGCAGCTTCCTGGAGGAGCTGGATGATCTCAATATCGAGGTTGAGCTCAAGCGCACCATGCGGAGCAGTATCACCTACATGCTTCTGACGAGGTGCGGCTACGATCCTTCGGTCTACGACGATTACCTCGATTTCGGTCATATTCTGGACTTCAACACGCCGGAGGTTGCCACGATTCTCGGCAACGCCGTCAGCGACGTGTCCGAAATGGCGCTCCGTGAGATCGGCGTCACGGTCCGCGCACTGGAAAAAGCCGAAAAAAGCCAGAATCGCACATTTGCGGAAAACCCTACTTTCGGCTATGATGTAGCCGAAGGACGAAACAACCAGCCGAAAACGGAAAGGAGCGAGAACCATGACTCAACTGACCTACACCCAGCGGGGCGATTACCTGATTCCCGACCTGGAAGCGCCGGAGGCCCCGAGAATCGGGAAGTTCGGAACGATGCGTCATCAGTATCTGCGGAACCAGCATCGGGGAATCTTCGACGGGATGCTCCTGAAGGGGACTCTGAACAGCCATCTGGAGCAGATCGACCGGCAGGCCAACGATATGCTGGAGCGCCTGACCTCTCAGATGGCGAAAGCGCAGGGCGTGACCGAGCAGCTGAAAGCGACCGATCAGATGGCTTGGGTGGGACGGATGAACGCGATCAAGGCGCAGGCGGAGGAGATCGTGACGCGGGAGCTGATCTTCGCGTAGAAGCTGACGCGCCGTCTGCAGACCCGGAACTGCCCTCTGAGGAAGAACAACAGAACAGGATCGCAGAAGCGGAGGTAGAAAAAGCCTCCGCTTTTGTCATTTCTCAGGAGGATATTGACGCCGTTCTGCTTGGCGGCAGCCATGTCAGCGAGGGTAAATTCCGCATCTACACGCAGTTTCTGAAGCAAGAGCCCGCCGCCGAGAATATCCGCTTACTGAAAAGTGAGTATGGCATCGGAGGTTCCTATCCCGCCGTCGTAGGGCGAAACATCTCCGAGGATCACGACGGCAAAGGAATCCGGCTTCGGCTTGGGAAGCTCACCGAGCCTGACGCCGAACTGCTTTTGACTTGGACGAAGGTGGAAAAGCGCCTCCGGGAGCTGATCCAAGCTGACCGCTATTTCAATCAGGCGGAAAGAGACGCTTTTCCGGGATGGCAGCGGAAACAGGCTGAACAGGCTCAACGTGCTGAAATCGCTGAGTCGTTTATATCCGTAATTCGGGATTACAACGACTTCCAGACGCAGTTGGGAAACACCGACGCCCTGCTGAACCAGTATGTTCTCGTAAGCTGCGCCCAGTCTCTGACAATCGGGGAGAAAACGACCTCCACACTCTCGGAAGGCAACTACATCCTGCCTCTGATGCGGGATGCGCTTCGGCAGATCATTGCCGAGAATACGCATCTGACTGATCGGTGCAACGAGGTGCTGGAAGCTCTGAACCGGGACATTGTGAAACCGCTGGAGCCAACCTACGACGAGCTGAACCCACCGCCTGCTCCCAAGAAAGAGTATCGTTTTTTCCTCGGCGACACGGTGTATCTCGGCACACAGCAGTATGAACTACTTTTCCTTGGAACAGATGAAGTTCGGCTGTACGATCCCACCTTCCCGCTGATCAACAAGGAAATGCCCCGTGCGGATTTTGACCGCATGATCGCGGAGAACCCACTGAACGACGGGCATTTGCAGGTGGTGGAAGCGCCGGAAACAGAGTCCGCACCCGAAGCAGCCCCGCAAGAGGCAGATGCTCTTCCTGAAAACGTTGAGTTTGAGGCTGGCGATATTCTCCAGATTGGCGAGGACGGCGACGCGCCGGAGTACCGGGTCATTCACACGAAGCGCACCGCTTACGATGAAAACAATCAGCCGGTAACGATGTACGGTTTCACAGCCTATTGGGATCGGGAACTCCAGCATGAAAAGCTCTCCAACACTGCAAGATTGCCGGAGGATCAGCCGATCCATCTGATCGGACGCACCCTGGCGGCGCGGCTGGTGGATTTCTTCCATACCTACCAACCGGGAGAAAACGAGGCTCGGAGCGAAGCGACCGTTTCCCGGATGGAAGGCGATCTCAAAAACAACGGCATGATTTCGGATATGGTCGGACTGATCGAGCTGATCGTCCCGGAGTCCGTTGTAACCGACGCAGGAAAAGCGGAGGCGGATCAACTGCTCCGTGATCTGCTCCAGATTCTTCCGGAAAACCTCCGTTATTCTCTGTTCGACGAGAATCCCTCTGAGCTTGCCCGCCTTGGATTCCCCGTTCCGTCACCGGAAGAGCTTGACCGTATGCGTCAGGGTGCCATCTTTGCTCCTCTGGCAAAAGAGCTTGCGGATCGCGCTGATGCGCCGCAGGCAGACCGTGCGGACGAGATGATCCAGCAGGCGCTTTTTGCGGCGGAGCTTTCGGAGCGAACCGGGCAGAATGTGTTTGCCTTTGAGGAAGGAAACCCCAACCCCGTCAATCTCCCGCAGTCTGTTGGGCCAGCTCCCGAAACGGTCAAACCGGCTGAAAAAGCAATCCCCGCGCCTCCTGCTCCGGCAAAACGGCGCAATCTTCGCCCGACCGTTCTCCATCCGGAAATCAAGGACGCTGCCCGCCACGATTATCAGATCACGCAGGACGACCTCGGTGTCGGGACGCCGACCGAACGCTACTACAACAATGTTTCCGCGATCCGGCTTCTGAAGCAGTTAGAGGCGGAGAATCGGCTCGCCACGCCGGAGGAACAGCAGATTTTGGCGCAGTATGTCGGCTGGGGCGGCCTTGCCTCCTGCTTTGAGGAAACCAGCAGTCACTATCTGGAGTTGAAGGGACTTCTGACGGAGGATGAATACAACGCCGCCAGAGAATCCACGCTGACCGCGTTCTATACGCCGCCCGTGGTAATTCGCGGGATCTACCAGGCAATGGAACAGATGGGCTTCCGCAGAGGCAATATTCTGGAGCCCTCCTGCGGCATTGGCAACTTCATGGGTATGCTTCCGGCATCCATGCGAGACAGCAAGCTCTACGGCGTGGAATTGGATTCCATCTCCGGCAGGATCGCCCAGCAGCTCTACCAAAAGGCTTACATTGCCGTGCAGGGTTTTGAAACGACTGACCTCCCGGACAGCTTCTTCGACGCTTCGATTGGCAACGTCCCGTTCGGGCAGTTCAAGCTCCTGGACAAGCGGTACGACAAGCATAACTTCCTGATCCACGACTATTTCTTCGCAAAGGCGTTGGATAAGGTCAGACCCGGCGGCATTATCGCCTTCATCACCTCCAAGGGTACGCTCGACAAAGAAAATCCCGCTGTGCGGAAGTACATCGCGCAGCGGGCCGACCTGTTGGGCGCGATCCGATTGCCGAACGACACCTTCAAGCGGGCAGCGGGAACCGACGTCACCAGCGACATCATTTTCCTCCAGAAACGGGATCACCTGATCGACCACGAGCCCGATTGGGTGCATCTGGATACCGACGCCAACGGCGTCCGCATGAACAGTTATTTCGTTCAGAACCCGGACATGGTTTTGGGCGAGATGAAGATGGTCAGCGGCCCCTTTGGCCCGGATTCCGCCTGCGTTTCCTATGAGGATCAGTCCTTGGAAGACCTTCTCTCCGCGGCGGTGCAGAACATTCATGCGGATTACACCGCCATCGACCTGGAGGAAGTCACCGACGAAGAAGCAGATCTCACCATTCCCGCCGACCCCAGCGTTCGGAACTTCAGTTACACCCTGGTGGACGGTAAGCTCTACTACCGCCAGAACAGCATTATGAAGCCGGTAGAGGTCTCCCTCACAGGGCAGAACCGCATCAAGGGCATGATCGGTATCCGGGACAGCGTGCGCCGCGTGATCGACTACCAGACCGAAGACTTCCCAGAAGAGATGATTGTGCAGGAGCGTGCCGAGCTGAACCGCCTGTATGACGCCTTTGTGCGGGATTACGGCATTCTCAACGCCCGGGCCAACAAGTCCATCTTTGCCGACGACAACTCCGCCAGCCTGCTTTCCTCGCTGGAGGTGCTGGACGACGAGGGCAAATTCGTCCGCAAGGCGGATATGTTCTCCAAGCGGACGATCAAACAGCGTGTGGTCGTCACCGCTGTGGACACCGCATCGGAAGCACTGGCCCTGTCACTTGCAGAAAAGACAAAGGTTGATATGGACTACATGGTCCAACTTACCGGGAAAACGGAAGCTGAAATCGTCCACGATCTGGAGGGCGTGATCTTCTTGAATCCGCTGTACGGTTTTGGCGGCAACGGCGGCGAGAAGTATCTTCCTGCCGACGAGTACCTGTCCGGTAATGTGCGGGAAAAACTTGCCTGGGCAAAAAAGAGCGCAGAACTCAGCCCTGCGGATTACCGTGCCAACGTGGAGGCGCTGGAGCGTGTGCAGCCCGCCGATCTGACCGCTTCTGAGATTTCCGTCCGGCTTGGCGCGACCTGGCTGCCGCCTGAGATTGTGGAGCAATTCATGTTCCAACTACTCTCTACGCCCCGATACTGTCAGTGGAACATCAAGGTTCGCTATTCGCATTACACCGGCGAGTGGAATGTCGAGGGCAAGACCTATGACAGAGGCAATGTCAAGGCAAACAGCACCTACGGCACTTCTCGAATCAATGCCTACAAGATTATTGAGCAAACGCTGAATCTCCGGGATGTCAAGATTTTTGACTACTTCGAGGATGCGTCCGGGAAAAAGGTTGCCGTCCTTAACCGGAACGAAACCGCCATTGCACAAGGCAAACAGGCGCTCATCAAGGAAGCGTTTGCCGAGTGGATCTGGCAGGACCCGAACCGTCGCCAGAAGCTGTGCAAGCTCTACAACGAGAAGTTCAACTCCAACCGACCCCGTGAGTATGACGGCTCGCACCTGAACTTTGTCGGCATCAACCCGGAAATTCAGCTCCGGCCGCACCAACTGAACGCCATCGCCCATATTCTCTACGGTGGAAACACCCTCTTAGCGCATGTCGTGGGGGCTGGGAAAACCTACGAGATGGTCGCTGCCGCGCAGGAGAGCAAGCGGCTCGGCCTGTGCCACAAGAGCCTGATCGTCGTTCCGAACCATCTGACAGAGCAATGGGCTGCTGAATACCTCCAGCTCTATCCCGCCGCGAATATCCTTGTTGCGACCCGCAAATCGTTTGAAACCAAAAACAGAAAGCGTTTTTGTGCTCGCATCGCAACCGGCGATTACGATGCGGTCATCATCGGCCACAGCCAGTTCGAGAAGATCCCCATGTCCGCCGAGTGGCAGCAGCGCATTTTGCAGGATCAGATCGACGAGCTGATCAACGGCATCGCGGAGGTCAAGCGAAATCGCGGAGATAATTTCACGATCAAACAGCTGGAAAAAGCAAAGAAATCTGCCGAGGTCAAGCTGAAACGACTCAACGATCAGAGCCGGAAGGATGACGTGGTGACCTTTGAGGAGCTGGGCATTGACCGCATTTTCGTGGACGAAGCGCACTATTTCAAGAACCTCGCCGCGCTTTCCAAAATGCGGAACGTGGGCGGCATCAGTCAGACCGAAGCGCAGAAATCCTCGGATCTGTATATGAAGTGCCGCTATCTGGACGAACTGACCGGAGGCAGGGGCGTGGTGTTTGCGACCGGTACGCCCATCAGCAACAGCATGGTTGAGATGTACACCATGCAGAAGTATCTGCAATACGGCGCGTTGGAGCAGCAGGGTCTGCTCCATTTTGACGCCTGGGCATCCACCTTCGGAGAAACGGTTACGGCGATAGAGTTGGCGCCGGAGGGCAGCGGCTACCGAAGCAAAACCCGGTTTGCCCGCTTTTATAACCTTCCGGAGCTTATGTCCATGTTTAAGACCGTAGCCGATATCCAGACGGCGGATATGCTCCAGCTCCCTGTGCCGAAGGCCAACTACCACAACGTGGTCCTCCAGCCCTCGCAAGTCCAGCGGGATATGGTGAAGGGACTCTCCGAGCGCGCCGAAAAGGTCCGAAACAAGATGGTTTCGTCGGAAGAGGACAATATGCTGCTCATCACAAACGACGGCAGAAAGCTCGCCCTGGACCAGCGGCTCATGAATGAGATGCTGCCCGACCATGAGAACAGCAAGGTTGCCGCATGCGCCAGAAACGTCTTTGAAATCTGGCAGAGAACCGCTGATCAGCGATCCACGCAGATGGTGTTCTGTGATCTCAGCACACCACACAACGATGGAAAGTTCAATTTCTATGACGATCTGAAAAAGAAGCTGGTGGGTATGGGCGTTCCCGAGGAGGAAATCGCCTTTATCCACTCTGCCGGAACGGAGGAACAGAAAAAAGAACTGTTCGGTAAGGTCCGCAGCGGTCAGATTCGCGTGCTCGTCGGCTCCACGCAGAAGATGGGTGCCGGAACGAACGTGCAGGCAAAGCTCATTGCCCTGCACCATGCCGACTGCCCGTGGCGGCCCTCCGACCTCCAGCAGCGCGAGGGCCGCATTATACGTCAGGGCAACGAAAACCCGGAGGTGGAGATTTACACCTATGTGACGGAAGCGACCTTCGACAGCTATCTGTATCAGCTTGTAGAGTCAAAGCAACGGTTTATCGGGCAGATTATGACGAGCAAGAGCCCTGTCCGCTCGGCAGAAGACATTGACGAGCAAGCCCTGTCTTATGCTGAAATCAAAGCTCTGTGTACGGGAAATCCGTATATCAAGGAGAAGATGGATCTGGATATTGAGGTTTCCCGGCTGCGGCTCTTGAAAGCGAACCATCTGAGTCAGCGCTATTCTTTGGAGGATCAGATCATCCACCACTTCCCGAAGGAAATCCGTTCTTTGAAACAGCGTGTCGAGGGTTATACCGCAGACATTCAGCGCGTGAAGGACAACACCAAGCCCAACGAGGATGGCTTCTCCCCAATGGTCATTGAGGGTACAAAGCATATCGAAAAGAAAGCGGCAGGCTCCGCAATCCTGGAGGTATGTCAGTCCATGACCAGCCCCGATCCCGTTCCCCTGGGCAGCTATCGCGGCTTCGACATGGAGCTTCATTTTGACACCATGAGCCGCGAGTACAAGATCACCCTGATCGGCAGCCTCCGTCATGTGGTCCCGCTGGGTACGGACATCTTTGGCAATATCCAAAGATTGGACAACACGCTGGAGGGCTTGTCTGGCCGCCTGTCTGCCACGCAGGACTATCTGGCCAACACCCGCCAGCAGCTGGAGGAAGCGAAGCTCGCTGTGACCAAGCCCTTCCCGCACGAAGCCGACCTCGCCGCAAAGTCCGCCCGCCTTGCCGAGTTGAACTCCATGCTGAACATGGACAAGCCGGAAAACGAGATCGTGGACGGGGAACGCGGGGACGATGACGCCGCGCCGACTCCCAGCCGCATCCAGACAAGATGATTCCCTTGCTTCTGCCCCGGAGCCCGAAAACTCCGGGGCTTTATCCATACCCAAAACCAACTGAGAAAGGAGAATTGCATGACCAACGAAGAGATCAACCAACACCTGTATGAAAAGCTTGTCAGCGCCCAGGATCGTTTCAGGCTGGAACTCCTTGCGTCCACACCGATTGAAATTCTTCGACATGCCAAAGAGTATTTCGCTCGTGAGGACATCATACTCTGCCTGGAGGACCATAACCTTCCTGATGCTCAGGCGCTGGCGCTTTTGAAATCCAAGGACCCGCTTGGGGACATCTACGCCAGATGGGAATGTACCGGAGATCACCACATGGACGATATTCGGGACACCATCCATGAGTTTTCCGCTGAGCTGGCTCGCTACAGCCGAGCTCAGCAGCGGAATGATTCAAGATGATCGAGAGGGACTGTATGGAAGGACACAAAATGAATGAGCGATTGCTTGCTAAGATGGAGAATGAGCAGAGTGAATTTCTGGCTGCTCTGATCGAGGCCAATCCAATCGAAGCGCTCTCAATGAGTAAACGCTATCATGTGCAGGAAGCGATTATCCACGCACTTCGGATTGAACCGATCTCTGAAAAGCAGGCATTGGCACTGCTTAAATGCAGCAGGCCGCTTTCTTCTGTGTATCGTCATTGGGAACGAATGAAACATCGGCAGCAGATCATGTTCCTCAGCACCTTGGAAGAGTACGCCAATCATATTATCCAGCTCAGAGAATTGTGCCGAAAAAAAGAAGGCGGGGATGATGAATGAGCTACTATTCCCCCGAGGACATTCAGCGGGCAAAACAGATTGACCTTCTGACCTATCTGCGACAATGCGAGCCGCAGGAGCTGGTTCATGTATCAGGCAACACCTGGTGTACCCGAGAGCATGACAGCCTGAAGATCAGCAACGGCAAGTGGAATTGGTTCTCTCGCGGGATCGGCGGCAGATCGGCGCTGGACTATCTTGTAAAAGTCAAAGATTATCCTTTCACCGATGCGGTAGGCATCCTTTTGGGGCGGGCGGCGGAAATGCCGCCCGCTTCCGCTTCCAAGCCGCAGGAGGAAGAGAAGGTGCTGCTGTTGCCTGAACCGGCAGCGGGATACCCCATTCATGTAGTTCAGTATTTGACCGGGCGAGGAATTGACAGGGCGCTTGTTGAGGCCTGTATTCGGAAAAACCTTTTGTATGAATCCGAGAAATACCACAACGCCGTCTTTGTCGGCTATGACGCGGACGGCATAGCAAGGTACGCCGCCCTGCGTGGCACGATAGGTTCCTACAAAGGCGAAGCGACCGGCAGCGACAAGCATTATTCCTTCTCCCTGTGCCTTACCTCGGATGCAGAGCAAGTACACGTCTTTGAGTCCGCGATTGACCTTCTGAGCTACATCACGCTGGAAATGCGGGCAGGCCGCCCCTGGAAACAGGACGCGCTCCTGTCTCTGGCTGGCGTTTTCAAGCAGAGGCACGAAAAGGTCGTTCCCGTGGCGCTGACGCAGTTTTTGTCAGATCACCCGTCGGTTTCCCGTATCTGCCTGCACCTCGATAACGACGAGGTGGGGCGAAGCGCGGCAAAGGGCATTATGGAAGGTTTGGCGGACAAGCCCTATGAGGTGGTCAACCAACCTCCGAGGTGTGGCAAGGATGTGAACGATCAGTTGCAGTGGGACCTCCTGCGCCGACGAAGGGATGCACGGGAACGATGAACAAGCCAAGGAAGTATGTCGTTTCACTTTCTGGCGGCAAGGACTCCACCGCCATGCTCCTGCGGCTGGTTGCGGAAAACAGGCCGATTGACCTGATTCTGTTCTGTGATACCGGCTTGGAATTCCTGCAGATGTACGAGCATCTAAAGCGCCTGGAGGCCTATATCGGCAGAGAAATTACCATACTCCGAGCAGAACACAGCTTTGAGTATTATTTCCTGACCTATACGCCCAAGCGCAAGAACCCGGCTTTGGAGCAGTATAAAGGAATGAGCCGGGCAGGTCCCCGAAACCGCTGGTGTACCGCCATGCTGAAAACACGGGTAATTCGCAAGTATCTGCGCGAGCTTCGACGGCAATTTGATGTTGTGGAGTACATCGGGATCGCCGCAGACGAGCCAAGGCGCATTCGGGACGCCTGCTACCCGCTGGTGGAATGGGGCATGACCGAAACGGACTGCCTGCAATACTGCTATGACCGTGGTTTTGATTGGGGTGGGCTCTACCGCATCTTCAAGCGCGTTTCCTGCTGGTGCTGCCCGCTGCAAAGTCTCGCCGAGCTTCGGAAGCTGCGAAAACACTTCCCGGAGCTATGGGCGCAGCTGGAGGAGTGGGACCAGCAGACTTGGCGGCAATTCCGTGCGGACTACTCCGTTCACGATTTGTCGGTTCGCTTTTCAATGGAGGAGCAATGGCAGGCGGCAGGAAAACGAATCCGCAGCAAGGAGTTCTTCTCGGCGCTGCGGTCACAACTGGAAAAGGAGAGATTACTCGTATGTTCATAAAACTGTATCAGATCAACATGAGCCGCGACAAGGCTCGTATGTGCTTTGAGTCGATGGAGTTCATCAACGCCTACTGCGAAACGATCCATCCGGAGAGCTACGATGAAGTCTTCAAGGGAATCGTAGACTGCAACAACCTGGAGGACGTCTACCGTATGTTCAACGCCGACGACCGCCCCGGCACAGATCAGTTCCGCTCCATGTCGGTTTCGGATGTGGTTGCCGTCTGCGACCCCGATACCGGCGATGAGCGCTATTACTTCTGCGATTCCATCGGGTTCAAGGAGATCGAATTCGACGCAGGCAAGGCTAAGCCGCTGCAGGAAAACACCATCCGGGTCGTCCTGGTGGAGCCGGGAAAACAGGCCAGAATCGCAGACATTGAGGCGTCGCTGGAGGGGTACTACCGTGCCATCGGAGCCGATACCATTCAGGCTGTGTATCCCTTTGAGGAGGAGGTCTGCATCATTTGCGACGACGAAGGAAAGCTCACAGGCCGAAAGCTGAACCGGGCGCTGCGAGACGAGGATACCAAGGAGGTATACGACATCATAGCAGGGACCTTCTTTGTCTGCTCCTGCAAGGAACCTCGCTACACCAGTCTGAACACCGAACAGCAGCGCAAGTATCTGAACCTCTACAAGTGGCCGGAGGCTTTCTTCAACATCAACGGAAAGATTGTCGCTGTACCGATCAAGCCCAAGGATCGGGGTGAGGCAAGATAGAACAGCTCACTTTTCTGGACCTGTTTGCCGGGATCGGCGGCTTCCGCAGGGGCTTGGAGCTTGCCGGTCACAGGTGCGTCGGTTTCTGCGAATGGGACAAGTTTGCTCTTGCCTCCTATATCTCCATGCACCTCCTGACCGAAAAGCAGAGAAACTATCTCGCCTCGCTGCCCTTTAAGGAACGGCAGACCGAGATACGGAAGGAGGTGTATAGAAATGGCGAATGGTACGCGGAAGACATCCGCGCCGTCCACGGAGATACGATACCCAAGGCCGATCTCTGGTGCTTCGGCGCTCCGTGCCAGAATTTCTCCGTCGCGGGAGATCGTGCCGGACTTGCCGGAGAACGCAGTAGTCTCGTTCGAGAAGTATTTCGGATTCTTGGGGAGATGGAAGAAGCAGATCGACCCGAGTGGCTGCTCTACGAAAATGTTAAGGGCATGCTTAGCTCACGCGCAGGGCTCGACTACCTTTCCATTCTCCTTGCGCTGGAGGAATTGGGGTATGATGTCGAATGGCAGGTTTTCAACTCAAAGGATTGGGCAGTTCCCCAAAACCGTGAACGGGTCTATACTCTCGGACATCTTAGAACCCATGGTGGATCGGCAATTCTTCCTCTCGCGCCAGCAGATGGAGAAAATTGTTCTGTCATAGCGCAAACAGGACATCTGGACGGTTCCATTGACAACCCGAACGCTTATCGGGTGTATCAGTCGTGCGGCATTGGTCCTTGCCTGACCGGAAAAAGCGGCGGCGGTGTGGAGCCCAGCGTTATGGTACGAATGGCCGAATCAATCAAGCCTGGTGCTGAGATCGACATTGTGGGACTGATCGGCGGGAGCCGCTCGGAGCATGGATTCGGAGAAGATGAAAACCGGGTTATGTCCGCGTCCGGTATCTCTCCCACTGTGAAAGCTCATGCCAATAAGGACCCACTCAAGGTTGCGCTTCCAATTTTGAACCCCGAAAAGAAAACGACAAGGCAGAACGGATGCAGGGTAAAGGACAACGGAGACCCCAGCTTTACCATCACGACGCAGGATTGCCACGGTGTCGCCGTCAATGTCTATGACGCCTACAACAAAAACTGGATCGGCGCAGAAACCTGCGGCACCCTGACAGCCAGCGGAAACACCAATGTTACCTCTGCCGGTACGTTTTGCCCCGCAATTCCTGTCCCGGAAAAAGATTGCGACGAAGCGCATCCCGGCATCTATGTCCAACTTTCCAATGAACTCATTGTTTACGCGATTTGGTATGAACGCTACCAATGCTACATCGCAATCCGAAAGCTGACGCCGAAAGAGTGCTTCCGGCTGCAGGGCTGGACGGACGAGTTCTATGAACGCGCGGCGTTTGTGAACTCAAACAATCAGCTCTATAAGCAGGCTGGAAACGGCGTCACCGTGACGGTGGTCTACGCGATTGGCGTCGCTCTGGCAGAGTCTGAACCGGAGGAATGATCGCAAATGTCCCTACACAACAGCAAGTACCAACAGACCGCGCACCCCAAAAAGCTCCTTCAGCAGCAGCTCGCCGCGAAGAGAGCTTTTCTTTTCAAACCAACCAAAAAACACAACAACCAACTGAGGAGGAAAAGAAAATGAAAGAACAGAAGCTTTACCGTGTTTCCGTCTACGGAACCTTTTGCAAGGACATTCTCGTCTACGGCGAGGATGAGGAAGACGCCATCGACTATGTGCAGGACATCTGCGACAACACCAACCTGATCAAGTTCTCCCACGGGGAGCTTGTGGATCTCTGCGCCGAGGATGCTATCGACCTGGAGGACGAACGCTGCGACCACGACTGCGACAACTGCCCGGCCGGAGCGTGCGTCCCCGACTTTGAGGGCAGCATCATGCCGAACAAAAAGCCGACCGGAAACACCGGCACCGGCGCGCCGCTGCTCCATGTTCCCACGCAGGACCTCCGCAAGAACACTCCCTCTCAGCCGGCCCGTGCTGATGAAAACGGCCCCAGCTTTGAAAGATTCGTTGAGATCATGAGCAAGCTCGTTGATCTGTTTACCGCAACCTGTGAGGACTTCGACGAGCTCCGGGATACCGTCTACACGCTCCTGGACGAGTATTCTCAGCAAAGCATGACCGATTGACGACGCCGGGGTATTAGAGTGGCGTTGTCTTAGCAAGCAACGAATTGTTATATAACAATTCAGCTTGTTAGGGGGAGGCCCCTAATACCCCTGCCAAGAAAGTGTGATTCTCATGAATAAGCGCACACACGGAATGCTTGTGTTCTATACTGAGGACGAGCTTAATGCGTTGCGGGAAAAAGCAAAGCAGGCCGGGCTGAGCGGTTCTGAATTCGTCCGCCGAGCGGTTGCTGGGAAGGAGGTCAAGCAGGCCCCGTCCGCCGACATTCCGATCCTGATCCGCGATATTCGCAGGGTGGGCTACAACGTGGATCAGCTCCTGAAGATCGCCAACGCAACCCATTTGCTGGATGCGCCGCAGATGCGAAAGGTGTTGGTACAGACCTACCTTGCGGCGGATGCCGTCCTGAAAGCATACACAACGGAGGACTGAAGAATGGCTGTAACTTCGATTTGGCCGATCAAGTACCGGCTGGATAAAGTGATCCGCTATGTGGAGAACCCGGAGAAGATCACGGAAGAATACTATTCTGAAAACGCCGCCATGCACATCATTGACGGGGTGGTGGAATACGCCGCAGATGATACCAAGACGGAGCGGCGGGAGTATGTGACCTGTCTGAACTGTAACGAGGGTCATGCGGCAAGAGAGTTTCAGGATGTGAAGAAGCTCTGGAAAAAGGATGACGGACGCCTGTGCTACCACGGATATCAGTCCTTCAAGCCGGGTGAAGTCAACGCGCAGACTGCCCATGCCATCGGCGTGGAGCTGGCGACCCGGTTGTGGGGGGATCGTTTTCAAGTGGTCGTTGCCACGCATTGCAACACAGGCGTTTATCATACGCACTTCGTAATCAACTCCGTATCCTTCCGGGACGGGTACAAGTTCTACAATTCTCCGGCTGACTATCGGCAAATGCGGGAGGTATCGGATCGGATTTGCCGGGAGTATGGAATCTCTGTGATCGAGAACCCGGACAGACACGGAAAGAACTATGGTCAATTCTCCGCCGAGCAAAACGGCAAGCCGACCCATTCGCAGATGATCCGGAATGACATTGACCGCGCTGTTGCCGCTTCGCTGACGGAGCAGGAGTTCTTCCGCACGATGCAGGAATTGGGCTATACCATCACGACGCACGGCGCGAGCGGAGCGCCCTTAAAGCATCCGAAGCTGACCCCACCGAACGGAAGGAAGAACTTCCGCTTTGATACCCTCGGTGAAGAGTACGCGCTGGAAGCGGTGCTGGAAAGGGTTCATCAGAATATGCGCCGCAAGCCGCTTTTCGAGGTGCCGCCCGTCAAGCACTATCATGCGAAAATGACCCGGAAGCCGGTAAAGAAACTGACCGGCCTCCGGGCATTGTATTTCCGATACTGTTATGAGCTTGGCATCATCGTCAAGCACCCAAACCGCACAAAGCGCGTCTCGTATCTGCTTCGGGATGACGTGATCAAGCTCGACCGCTACATTGCGGAAGCCAAGATGCTGCTTGCCCATCAGATTGAAACCATCCAGGACCTTGACGCCTACCGGGAAACCCTGACTCAGAAAATCGACCGTTTAGGCAATGAAAGAAAAGAATTACGAAACCGGCTGAAACAGGCAACCCGCAGGCACGACGTGTCCGGGATAGCGGAAATCCAGAGCGAAATCAAGCGCGTATCCAAGGAACTGAAAAAGGCGCGGAAAGAGGTGGAATATTGTGGTGATGTAGCGGAACGCTCTGAGCAGGTTCATCAAAACCTGCTTGAACTGAACCACGACAAAGAAAACTTGAGAAAGGAGAGATATCCGGATGAGTACCCAAGCGGAAGCGGCAGATCAGGTCGTGAAGATTTTGCTGGACGGCTCGGAGCACGCAATTAGAATTGCCGGTTCCGGCGCAAAGCATGTTGCGATGCTGCTCTATGCGCTTCTCAAAGACCAAAAGCGAACGAAGGGTAAGGTGCGTCTGACCAATATGCTTCGCTCCGGCAAGGAGCTGCGGATCTTCCCCGTGAAAGCAGACGATCTGAAAAAGTTCTGTAAGGAAGCGAAGAAGTACGGCGTCCTTTACTGCGCTCTGCGCCAGAAGAAAGACAAGGACGGCGTGATCGACGTCATGGCCCGCGCGGAGGACGCAAGCAAGATCAGCCGCATCTTTGAGCGACTCCAAATTGCCACCGTGGATGTCGCAAGCGTCCGCTCGGAGGTGGTCAGGAGTAAGGACGGGCCCGCCTCCGACAAAGAGGTTCCGGAGCGCGTGGCTCCGGAAAAAGATCCGGCGGATAAGTTTGTGGACGAGTTGTTTGCCCCTGTTCCGAACAAGGAACAGCCCCACACCGCAAACCCTACTCTGGCGACCGGGAGCGACCCAAGTCGGTCCGCGCCTTCCTTCAGGAAAACGCAGGAGCGAAATTCTGAGCCTGAACGGAGCACCCCAACCTCCGGTAAGCCTTCTGTCCGAAAGGAGCTGGAGGCGCTGCGCCGCGAACAGCAGACCGGCCGCAAGAAAACCGAACCCGAAAGAACCGTATACCCGGAGCATAAAGCTCCCAGGAAAAAGCGAAAGGAGAAGAACAGATGAGTCAGAACTTTGATGACCTCCTGATGAACGCACAGGAGGAACAGCCGAAGCAGCCTGCCAGCGCCACGCTGGAGCCTTACGACAAGGAGGCTTACGTGGAGCGAAAGCAGGCCGAACGAGACGCCGCCTACCGCCTTGCCGACGTGACGGCGGAGCGTGCCGCATCCAGCCCCGAAGCCTATGCGACCTACCTGAATGTTCAGGCCCGGTTCAACCGGTACGCCGTGAACAACGCCCTGCTGATCGCCGCCCAGCTCCCCGACGCCACGAAGCTGGCGACCTTCGAGGAGTGGCAGGCAAACAACGTCCAGATCAAGGCCGGCGCGAAATCCATCATGCTTCTTGCCCCCGGCAAGGAGTATGAACGGGAGGACGGCAGCGTCGGCGCAAACATCAACGTGAAGAAGGTCTTTGATATTTCTCAGACCTTTGCCACCCCGCAGCAGACTGAGATTCACCGGGACCAGCGGCTGATGATGAAAGCGCTGGTTTCCAACCCGCCCTGCCGTCTGGAAGTGAACGACGCGAAGGTTCCCGCAAACGGAGCGGCGCTCTACAGCCCCTCCGACAAAACGATTTATGTGCGCCACGGTCTCGGTTTCGACGATATGTTCCGCGCCCTGGCGCGGGAGCTGGCCTTTGCCCATCTGGACAAGGGCGGCGAGTTCAGCCGGAACAACTGCGAGTTCAAGGCAAAGAGCATTGCCTATCTCGTCTGCGCCAGAAACCATATCGTCCCCGAATCCGTTTCCGTCCCTGCCAGCTACTCCAATCAGGAGGCAAAGCTGCTCAAGGCGGAGCTGGGTCAGATCCGCGACGTTGCCAACACCATGCACAACACGATGGAGAACGTGCTTGGCAAGCAGACGCAGCAGGAAAACGCGCATTCCCGTCCGGCAAACCCTAATCGGCGGGACGCCCGGTAAGGAGGCGTCCCGATGTCCAAGGATAGCCGCGTCATCGCCGTGGACGACTATGAGCATCGGCTGATGGTGGCCGGACTCAACGACTTCCGAAATGACCTGATCCAAGGCGGCAAGCCCACCGAGGACGTGGACGAGCTGCTTTTGAAGGTCATCGACGCCCCGACCAAAAAGAGCAAGCGAAAGGCAGACCGTGAGGCAAGATAAGTTCTCCGGGCAGCGGATTCTCCTGTACTGCCTTGGCGCTGTTCCCGTCGTATGGCTTGCTCTGCTGATCGCGCCTGCTATGGAGGGCGGGGTTCCCGGCTTGCTGCGAAACCTTGGCTCCGTGTTCAATCACCCGTTTCAAATCCAATGGGGCGAGTACAGCTTGAAAACTGTGCTCGCCCTGTTGGGCATCTATGGTCTGGCAATCATGGTCTATCTGTCCACAGACCGGAATTACAGAAAGCGGGAAGAACACGGCTCCGCCAAATGGGGAAACCCGGCGCAGCTTTCCAAGAAGTATGCAGACAGGCATCGGACGCAGAATAAAATCCTGACACAGAAAGTCGCCATCGGGCTGGACGGTAGAAAGCACAGACGCAATCTGAATGTCCTGGTCTGCGGCGGTTCCGGTGCCGGTAAGACGAGGTTCTACGCCAAGCCGAATATTATGAACGCGAATACCTCTTTCGTGGTGCTTGACCCGAAGGGCGAGCTGCTCCGGGATACCGGCGGGTTGCTCAAGGCCAAGGGTTATGAGATCAAGGTGATTGACCTGATCAACATGGAGAAAAGCCATTGTTACAATCCCTTTGTGTATTTGCGGGACGACAACGATATTCAGAGGCTGGTCACGAACCTGTTCAAGAACACCACGCCAAAGGGCAGTCAAACGCAGGACCCGTTCTGGGATCAGGCGGCAACGATGCTGCTTCTGGCGCTGGTGTTTTATCTGCACTACGAGGCTCCCCCCGACGAGCAAAACTTCTCTATGGTCATGGACATGATCCGCTACGGCGAGGTCAAGGAGGAGGATGAAAACCACGTCTCGCCGCTGGATATTCTGTTCCAAAAGCTGGAATATCGGTGTCCGGAGCATATCGCCCTGAAATATTACAAGGGCTATCACTCTGGTAGCGGCAAGACTCTGAAATCCATCCAAATCTCTTTGATCTCCCGCTTGGAGAAGTTCAACCTGGAATCCCTCGCCTCAATCACCCAATATGACGAACTGGAGCTGTCCTTGATGGGGGAACGCAAAACGGCTGTATTTGCGGTCATCCCGGATAACGACAGCTCCTTCAATTTCATCGTCGGAATGCTCTACACGCAGCTTTTCCAACAGCTCTACTACTCTGCGGACATCGTGCATGGCGGAAGGCTCCCCGTCCATGTCCACTTTGTCATGGATGAGTTTGCGAATGTGGCGCTACCGGATGAGTTTGACAAGTTGCTTGCAACGATGCGCTCCCGCGAAATCTCCGTCAGCATCATCATTCAGAACATGGCGCAGCTCAAGGCCCTGTTTGAAAAGCAATGGGAGAGCATTGTCGGCAACTGCGATGAGTTCATCTACCTGGGCGGGAATGAGCAATCCACCCATGAGTACGTTTCCAAATTGCTCGGCAAGGAAACCATCGACACGAACACCTACGGCCGGAGCAGAGGTCGAAACGGAAGTTACTCCACAAACTGGCAGCTCGCGGGGCGTGAGCTGCTGACACCCGATGAAGTGCGTATGCTGGACAACCGCTACGCGCTTCTTTTTATACGAGGCGAGCGCCCCGTTCAGGACGACAAGTACAACGTGCTTCATCATCCGAATGTTGCGCTTACCACGGACGGCGGTGCCGAGCCGTATTCCCACGGCGAGGACACCCACAGCGTCGGCATGATCACCGTGGATGATCGGCTGATCGAGCAGGCGCAGACTCTCGCGCTTCCGGAGGGCGACGACTATGAGCTGCTCACGGAAGAAGAACTCATTGCTGAAATCGAAAAGGAGGAAAAACAGCATGAAGAAAAACAATCCGCAAAAGCACGAGCTTCCCACTAAGGTCCGCAGGGGCTTCCGCTTCTACTGCGCCTTCGTCCTTGTGATCGCGCTCATGGCCGGTCTGTCCGTTACCGCATTTGCGGCTGGCGATCCCATCGGCGTCGTGAACAATCTGAGCGACTTCATCTTCGGCCTGATCCGTGCGGTCGGCCTCATCCTGCTTGGCTGGGGCATCGTCCAGGTCGGTCTGTCCTTCCAGTCCCACGACCCTTCCCAGCGTTCCAACGGTTTCCTGACGCTGGCCGGCGGCATTGTGATTACCTTCGCCAAGGAAATCCTGACCCTGATCACCGGCTGATTTTGGTTGTCTGGCTTCGAGGGCGGGGCTGGTGTAACGGCCTCGCCCTCAAAGGAGGTGCGAAATCTTGTCAGATAACTGGATCGTAAGAAACATCGAAAGCGCGCTGGAGATGTGGTCGGAGAAGCTGGCGGAAATCTGGCAGCTTCTCACGCAGTCTCCGGAAACCTTCAAGGGCGGCTCCATCTGGACCGTTATGCAGAGCGTACACGGTGCGCTGCAGGCCATCGGTTACGCCCTGTTGGTGCTGTTCTTCGTAGTCGGCGTCGTGAAAACCTGCGGCAGCTTTGCCGAGGTGAAAAAGCCGGAGCATGCGGTCAAGCTCTTTGTCCGCTTTGCCATCGCAAAGGGCGTCGTCACGCACGGCATGGAATTGATGCTGGCGCTGCTCAGTATTGTGCAGGGTATTATCAGCTCGATCATGACCGCAGCCGGCTTCGGAACGCCGCAGGCAGTTACCATGCCGCAGACGATGGTGGACATCATCGAGGATATGGGTTTCTTTGAATCCATCCCTGTCTGGGCTGTCACGCTGATCGGCTCCCTGATTGTCTGGATTCTGTCCTTCATCATGATCCTGTCCGTCTACGGAAGATTCTTCAAGCTCTACATGTACACCGCAATTTCGCCCATCCCGCTGGCGTCTTTCGCAGGTGAGCCAAGCCAGAACATCGGCAAGAGCTTTATCAAGAGCTATGCGGCGGTACTGTTGGAGGGTGCCATCATCGTCCTTGCGTGTATCATCTTCTCTGTCTTTGCGTCGTCGCCGCCTGCAATCAACACGTCAGAACCGGCAGCGACCGTTGTCTGGACCTATCTCGGTGAGCTGATTTTCAACATGCTTGTCCTGGTCGGAACGGTGAAGATGTCCGACAAGGTAGTGCGTGAAATGCTTGGACTATAAAGGAGGAAAGCAATTTGGAAGTCAGAATTAACCGGGAAATCCGGAACTATACCGAAAGCATGTTTTTCGGTCTGTCCCTGCGTCAGATGGTGTTTTCCGTTGCAGCAGTCGGCGTTGCCGTACTGCTGTATTTTTTGCTGAAGCCCTATGTGGGGACGGAAACCGTGTCCTGGATGTGCATCCTCGGTGCCGCTCCGTTTGCGGCAATGGGATTTGTCTCCTACCACGGTATGCCGGCAGAGAAGTTTCTCCTTGTGTGGCTGCGGTCTGAAATGATCGAGCCGAGAGAAATTCGCTTCCTGCCCACCAATTTCTACTACGAGGCAGTCAAGGATGTGTTGGCCGCCAAGGAGAAGGAGGAATACAAAAAGCATGATGAAAAGCATTAAGTCGATTCTGAAATCCGACAAGGAACGATACACCGTTCCGAGCCGGGTGCAGGACCTGATCCCGATCAAGCGCATCTGGTCAAACGGCATCTTCCTGGTGGGCAACAACAAGTTCTGCCAGACCTTCCGTTTCACCGATATCAACTACCTGGTGGCGAGTCGGGAGGACAAGGAGAAGATGTTCCTGTCCTACTCCGCTCTGCTCAACAGTCTGGACAGTGGCGCAACCACCAAGATCACCATCTCCAACCGCCATGTGAGCCGGGAGAACTTTGAAAGCTCCGTGCTGATGCCCATGCGGGGCGATGAGCGTGACGTTTACCGTGCCGAGTACAATCAGATGCTTCTGGATAAGGCAATCGGAGCCAACGGCGTCACGCAGGAGAAGTACATCACGATCACGGTCGCCAAGAAAAACATTGAGGAGGCAAAGAGCTACTTTGCCCGCATCGGTGCCGATCTTGCCATGCACTTCACCGGCCTTGGCTCCAAGTGTGAGCCGCTGGACGCCGCCGCAAAGCTGCGGGTTCTCCACGATTTCTACCAGCCCAAGGCGGCAGGCACCTTCCGCTTCGATCTGAAGGACGCCATGAGAAAAGGGCATGACTTCAAAGACGCCATCTGCCCCGGCAGCGTCGAGAAGCACAGCGATTATCTCCAGCTCGGAAACCGCTATGCCAGAGTCTTCTACCTGAAGGACTACGCCAGCTATATCAAGGACAGCATGGTGGCCGAGATCACCGAAATGAACCGGAACCTGATGCTCTCCATCGACATTATGCCCGTCCCGATGGACGAGGCGGTGCGGGAGGTCGAACAGCGTCTTCTCGGCGTCGAGACGAACATCACGAACTGGCAGCGGCGGCAGAACTCCAACAACAACTTCTCTGCGGTGGTTCCCTACGACATGGAGCAGCAGAGAACGGAAGCAAAGGACTTTCTGAACGACCTGACCAGCCGCGATCAGCGCATGATGATCTGCGTCCTCACGATGGTACTGACGGCGGACACCAAGGAGCAGCTGGACGAGGATACCGAAGCTCTGCTTTCCACGGTACGGAAGCACATGTGCCAGATGGCGGTGCTCAAGTATCAGCAGATGGACGGCTTGAATACCGTTCTTCCCATCGGCACCCGAAAGATCGACGCTTTCCGGACGCTGACCACCGAGAGCCTTGCGGTGTTCATGCCCTTCAAGGTGCAGGAGATTCAGGACAAGGGCGGCATCTACTATGGTGAGAACGCCGTCAGCCACAATCTCATCATGGTCAATAAAGCCAACCTTATGAACCAGTCGGCAATTCTTCTCGGTGTTCCCGGTTCCGGCAAATCGTTCTCGGCAAAGCAGCTCATGATGTTCCTAATGCTTAACACGGACGACGACATTATCGTCTGCGACCCCGAAGGCGAATACGCCCCGATGGTCGAGGCGATGGGCGACAACAACTCCATTATCCGCATTGCCGCAGGCGGCAGGGACCGGCTCAACGCCATGTATATGGTCGAGGGCTACGGCGATTCCGACAGCGACCCGCTTGTCACCAAGAGCCAGTTCATCCTTTCTCTGCTGGAACAGATCGACAACCGCGGCGTCGGCCCGCAGGAAAAGTCTCTGATCGACCGCTGCGTGAAAGCTGTCTACAACGAGGCGGAGCAGTCCGGGATGGTGCCGACGCTCTCCACGCTTCGGGAGAAGCTCCTGCAGCAGCCGGAAAAAGAGGCCCGGAATATTGCTCTGGCGATGGAGCTTTTTACCACCGGTTCTCTGGACATCTTCGGCGGCAGCTCCACCGTGGATCTGAACAAGCGAATCCTTGTGTTCGACATTCACGATCTCGGCGCGCAGCTCAAGCCCACCGGCCTGCTGGTTATCACCGACACCATCCTCAACCGAGCGACGCTGAACTGGAAGCGCGGCAAGCGGACGCATATCTTCATCGACGAGTTCCACGTACTCTATTCCAACGAACACAGCGCCAACTTCTTTGACTCCGCATGGAGAATGTTCCGTAAGCGCAATGCTTATCCCACTGCAATCACGCAGAACGTGGAGTATCTGTTGGATTCCGTGCAGGCGTCTACCATGCTTTCCAACTCGGAGTTTGTGGTCATGCTGAACCAGGCCCCGTCCGACCGGATGCGGCTGGCGGATCTGCTGAATATCTCGAAGGAACAGTTGAGCTACATCACTAACGCAGACGCCGGTTGCGGTCTGATCCGCTACGGCTCCGCCCTGGTGCCGTTCATCAATCGTTTCCCGAAGGATACGAAGATGTACCAGCTCATGACGACACGCCCCGGCGAGGGCAGCTTTGCGGGAGGTCATGCATCTTAGCATGACCTCCCCGGAAAGGGGGTATCACTACGCCTGAAATCAAAACGAAAGAGACTGTCCATGACATTAAGGTTTTGGATCGGAGCAAGGTGATCGCGGAGCATTTGAAGAAGGTCTCTGTTCGCACAAAGGACACCGCACAAAACCTGATGGATGACGGGCAGATCACGCCGGAGGAGTACGCCTCCGATCAGATGAAGTACGCTGCGCAGGACACTGCCGAAACCGCTGAGCACACCGTCAAGTCCGGTGTGAACAAGGCAAAGGAAAAAGCCAAAGAAAAGGTCAAGGACAAACTCGAGGAACACCGGCAGGAAAAGCTGGAACGCCGGGAAGTTGCCGAAAGGCAGCCGGATGCTTCGCAGTCTGAACCGGCTCCCCGTCAAAGCGGCGCAGCTTCCAATTCTGAGTACCGAGCCCGGACGCCCGCCCGCTCTCCAGAAGGAAGCACACGGGAAAACACGAAGATCAAAACCCGCGCAGAAAAGAAAAACCGTCCTCTCCGCAAGGAGAGAACGATTCGGCGCGCAGAGGAGCAAAAACGGTCCATCAAGCAGACCACAAGGTCGGCCGGAAAGCAGACGATCAAGACGAAGGATGCTGTCCGAACGTCGGTCAAGACCGCTGAGAAAACCGGCAAGCAGATCAAAACCGCTGCGAAGACGGCGGAGAAAGGGATCAAGACCGCCGAGAAGTCCGCACAGGCGGCGAAGAAAGCGGCCGCCGAATCCTTGAAAGCAACGCAGAAGGTCGCTGAAATGGCTCGTCAGGCGGCGATAGCGGCAGCCAAAGCGGTCAAAGCAGCGGCAGCGGCCATTGCCAAGGCGATTAAAGCGATTGCTGCGGCAGTCAAAGAATTGATTGCCGCGATCATTGCCGGCGGCTGGGTTTCCGTAATTATCATCGTTGTCATTCTGATGATCGCTTTGATCGTCGGCTCCATCTACGCGATCTTCTTCTCAGGCGAAGACACCGGAACGGGCATGACCATGCGGGACGCTGTCCAGCGGATCAACTTAGAATATCAAGCGGAGATTCGAGACATCAAGGATACCTACGCCCATGACGATCTTGTGATGACAGGTACACGGGCGAATTGGCGGGAGGTTTTGTCTGTTTATGCGGTCAAGCTAAACACCGATCCCGACAATCCGCAGGAGGTCGCCAGCATGGACGAGGACAAGCTCCAGATTCTGATCGGCGTATTCTGGGATATGAACGAGATCGACTTCCGCACAGAAAGCTATACGGAAACGGTTATCGTAACCACCGTTGACGACGAAGGCGCTCTTGTAGAAACTGAAACCACGGTCACACGGACAAGGCTCTACATCACCGTCACGCACAAAACCGCTGAGGAGATGGCAGACGAATACGGGTTCTCAACGGAGCAGCGAGAACAGCTCTCGGATTTGCTTTCCGATGAAAACGCCAGTCTATGGAGTGCCGCTTTGTATGGGATCGACTTCTCCGGCGATATTGTGGAGGTCGCGTTGTCACAGGTCGGCAACTCCGGCGATACCTATTGGTCATACATGGGTTTTGATTCCCGTGTAGAGTGGTGTGCATGCTTTGTTTCCTGGTGTGCCAATGAGTGCGGGTATATCGACGCAGACATTATTCCCAAAACCGCTGGGTGCGTATCTGGCGAGAGTTGGTTCAGAGCCCGCGATCAATGGCAGGACAGCAGCTACACCCCAAATCCCGGCGACATCATCTACTTCGATTGGGATAAGGTCGAAACCAACGGTCAAGATGGGATCACAGATCATGTCGGTATCGTAGAAAAGGCCGAAGGCGGGTACATCTACACCATAGAGGGCAACAGCAGCGACAGGGTATCCAACAACGCCTGGGCTGTTGGCCATTATGAAATCTATGGGTTTGGCGTCCCGGTTTACTGAGGCATATCCAGCGAGGGGATAGAGACCATCCCCTCGCTGGATTGATCACTTGGTCTAATGATTATCTATTGAAATTCAAAATATCGACCATTGAGATAAAATAGTTTCTGTTTCTTCTTCATACTCAATTCCAACAACATCATAAGCAGCGTCATAAAAACGAGCAAACCATGAATTGCTTTGCTCCCATTTGTGATTCTCGCGATCCCTTCTATACCAAAGCACGCCATTTTCGACCTTTACCACACTATTTCCTAAAGCAAAGAGGTAATGTTTTACCTCACGCTTATCTTTTACCATTTCTCTATTCTCCTTATGAGCAGTAAACGGGCTCATTCAAAATCCAGTTTCCACTATTAATTCAAGGTCGTATAGTATTGCTTAACGCAAATGCTTGATCTTTTCAAGCTAATTAAATCTTGCTGAAAAAGCTTTATAGTTATACTGATCTTCGCTGTTGTCGAGTACGGCAAAGTTGATAATGCAAAAATCGCTGCACAAATTGACAGGCGGTTCGCAGTATTCTTTTATACATTCTTGGAAGATTTCTGAAACAATCTCAGCGTCATTTCCAAAAGCGCCGCAACCAAAAGCACCTAAGACTAATACACGGTAGCCTAAACTGGCTGCCACGCCCAATATTCCCGCGATTCTCTCTGAGAGCAGACTACGATATTGCTCCTGGGACATTTTTCTATCGCCTTTTCGGATGATGGGCGCTGCACATGTTAATACCGAAACTGTTACTGGAGCTTCCAATAGATTTCCTTCTGCGTCCTTGATAATTTGCACTTCCGGAGAAAGAATAATGGAATCTGAACTAAATGGGCTGCTTAGTTGCTGATGATAGGAATAGTACGGCTTTGCAGAATCGCTTTCAAGTGAAAGCAACAGAGAACTTTTCCGGCACAGATCCTCTTCCTGCGCTCTGGCACCAGAGCGGACACCCCCACCAGGATTGGTCGGGTTCGCAAAGTTCAACACCAATACATTCTCTGAACTCTTCCTTGAGCTATAGTATTTACCAACATAGGGTGCAAGTTTAATTGCTGCCGAAAAAGAGTCCATATTCTCGCAGAAAATGCTACAATTGTTGGCAAATCTGGGGTGTCTTTTCTTGATGCTGCGCAATTGTTTTATATCCTCTGGGAAGAAAACCGTAGCTTGTGCGAGTTTTTTGGAAGGCAAACATTTGATAATACCACCGTTTCTCTGATAGAATCCTTTCTGAAAAATACTGAGAGTATCTTTTAGCATCGCTATATTGGATTCTTTGTACGAGAAAATGTATTCTGTCTCTGGTTCTGTCAACAGTTCTGTCTCTGGTTCTGTCTCCGAGTCTGTCAACGGTTCTGTTTCTGGCTCTGTCAACAGGTCTGCTTCTGGCGGCAATAATCGTTCTGTTCCCGCTGTTAGTTCGATAACTTTGTCAGCTATCTGCTGCATGCCCTGCTTCGTCGGGTGAATGCCATCCATTGAATCGTATCTGCACTCCGCACGATACAGATCTACGATTGTGATCTGGAAGTCTTCATGCAGTTTCCTGATCACATTGTTGTATTCCTCAATGTGAATATTGGCAAAAGCCTCAGGGAATGTAAAACTTGGTTTTTTAGAAATGTAGGTTCTGGGAAGTGTGCAGCACCATATCTCAGCTTTTGGATAACGTGTGGTTAGTTTCCTAACCATCGACTCATAAGCTTCTTCAAAGGCGTCATAATGGACAGGGGACAAGAGTCGAGTTTCGTCTGAGTCAATAGGTGCTCCGTTTGACCAATCATTGAATCCCAAGAAAACAATGATAACATCAGGAAGGGTACTTCCCATATGTAACCCACTTGTCCTCTCGTCGCTGCATCCAGAGGGAAACAAGCAGCTTCTCCCGGGCATCGCAGTCACGCGACTGCCCGACCATGAATTGTTTACAAGAAGCGATCCAGCATGAGCATCTATCACTTTTCCCCACCAAGTATCCTCTACTGAGAAGACACCACTTTGATCTCGCATTGACCCAATATAGTAAACAGAGTATCCCTCCGGATTATAACTACATAGTGTGCTGATTGAATCTCCTAAGATTGAGAATCTTCGATGGTTCATCTACTTCATGCCTCCTCAGAGAGCACGCCGACAGAAATGCTCTGTCGGCGTGCTGGCCTAGTTAGTTTTTGTTTGGGATAAACGCCGTAAAATAGTGTTAAGATACGATTCCTTGTTGTCTCTTGAAATCTGATACTATTTGATCACATCTCGATGCGTTTTTGGTGTCACCCAGTCTTCTGTAGCATTCAGCTGCAAAGCTCATGACGTATGTGTTAACTGCATTCTTTTGATAAGCCTCTTCGTAAATACGAATAGCCTCACTATACAACTTCTCTGCAGTATTGGGGGCGACCTGTCCTTCGCAAAAAGCTCGTAGGTAAAGCGCCGAGTAATACGCTTTTGTGAATTGCTTTGCCTCGACGACAAGACGCAAGAACTCTAATGCACCATTGAAATCTTGCTCCATGATAAGCAATGTTGCAGCAGATATAGCTGCACTTTCAACCCCAAATCGTTCATAGAGTAGCTTGTTCGCCATTAACGAACGATCAAAATCTTGCAGATCAGATGCTATCTGTGCCTCTATACGTGCATATTCAAGCGAATCCTTATCAATCTGTTCATGGTGTGCTTGCCAGTATTGGTCAGCATCTGAGGCCTTTTTTAGGAGGAGAAGCGTGCTGGTATAATCCACAACATACGCCGATGTGGTCATAAATCTCGTATCAACGGAATCAAGGTACGATTTTGCCGCCTCGTATTTGTGCTGGGCAAAGAAGGCAACAAGCATAGAATGATACCCCAGATAGCTCCACGGCAATGCCTCACACAAATCATTTGCAATCTTCTTTGCCTCATCAAATCGAGACTGCTCCATATAAAGGGAGTACAGCAATACTTTGGGCAACGCGCTCGCACGTTCATTTTCGTCAGCTTGTTTAAGCAACTTTTCTGCCGCTCTTCTGTGGCCGAGAGCTTTTTCGACCAACGCAAGGGCTGCAGCAGTTTTTTCCTCAGAGAAACCCAACGACAAAGCTTTTACATAATACTCCTTAGCCGTTTCAATCTGATTAAGTGCTACCGAGATATTGCCCATTAGATAATAGGCTTGTCCGCTTTTAACTTCTGCGTCAATTATTGGCGATAAAACTCGCTTTGCTTCATGGTAGTGATTGTGTTTTGTCAGCAATTCAGCGATGGTTAGCAAGTCTTCACAGGTTTGAGTTGAAATAACTTCGTTTGTTAAGAGTTCATTTAGGTTGTTCCGTGGATTCTTGAGCTCTTCCTCAATTTGTGCAACCAATTCATTCATAGACTATTACCTCGCAATTAAGCTGCAGTAAACAGCCAAGGCTGAACCCAGTCAATTGCATCGTCAACAATATCTTTTGCCTTTTCTGCAATACCCGGAATATCAAAGCCGCTAATGAACTCCTCTAGACCAGTACCCTCATCAAATGCTTTTGCCCAATTGTATATTGTTTTCGCGTTTTTCCAGAATCCTTTCTGGTTCTTTGCCCAGCCGATAATTGTCTCATTGTTATAGTCCATGAAAGAGAAGCCCATATCTTGGAAGAACAAATCTTTGATGTAAGCCCATTTGGTTGTATTACTCAGAGTCCCGCTACCAAGCACCTTCGCAGCTTCTCCGGCGTCGCCGATAAATCCCTTGGCAGTGCTGACAAATCCAACTACCTCTGCTCCAAGATCAATCGCCTCACAGCCTTTTACCATCCACTCAGGGCAGCCTGCCGCTTCGAGCTCAGAGGACAAGCCGGTTCGTGCCTGCATTTGGTCTGCCTCTCCGATTGCATAGAGACGGTAACTTTTTTGCCCTCCATTGAGGCCTGAAATCAGTTTGCCAAGGCCAACTTCTGCCAAAGCGCAAAGATCCTCGCCCGTTGTGAACACGTCATTAATTAAACCCCAACCGTCAGCAGCGGCACCGGGGATATTTCCCTTTGCGACATTGATCGTAAAGCCGAATATATGTGCTGGCACAGAGAGCAGGTCACCGATTAAACCCAAAGCAGCATCCTTGGCTATTTGCTTTTCCCGCATAGAAAGCGACTCGTCGTATACGACGTCCAGCTTATTCGCCGCATCAGTCATCTCTTGCGACATTGAACCTAATTTGGCTTGTACAGCAGATGCCGTGAATCCGAATGCAGTAGGATTTATCAACTCGGTCATCTGCAGCAGGAAGCGGGAGTATGTATCCATGGTTGTATTGATATCCTGCACTTTTCCACTATAGGTCTGGTCAACAGAATGTACGGCTTCGAAGATTCTTTCTAGATCCGCAACAGAAGTGTTGTGCTGGTCAAGCACCTTTCTGTGATAAGATGACACATCATTCAGATAATTATCTATCCTAAGAACTCCAATCCAGGATTGAAAAGTATACCACAAATCACCTAAAGCATCGGTGATGATTGAGAAATCGGAATCGTTGATTTCCCTTATTTGGCGCTTAAGCTCATCTAGCGTCGCCGCTGAATAATCTCGATACATTCACATACTCCCTCCAGATACAGAAATAAAAGCTGCGATTGAACAAGCACATTCAAGAAATTGGCTGATACACCATCTTTGTTAGTTTCCAACCATCTTCTAATTTTGCACAAAAAGCATAATTAGCACTATCCGGCCCTTCTCTGATTGGATCATCCTCAAAAAACGCAGTGACAACAAATGTGCATTCAATATCATTCAATGACTGAATCTCTATCGTGTAGTCTCTCCATGGGACAGGCATTCCCGCAAAAGACGCTTGAGAAAGATCAACCTTAAGAACGCCGTCTTCATCAAGATACAAGGGATTTCCGTCAATATATTTGGTAAGGATCATATTAACTTCTTCTTGCGTATAAGTCTTGACCAAATAATTGCGGAGATCCTCTACGGATTTGAATTCAGATGACTGAACAGTCGCGCACTTATCTTCCGAATACTCAGATGTATTATACGGTAAAACCCCATAATAAAACATTGTGGTAATGCAAGAATAATTACCATCAACTAATTTACGCAGTGTCTGCTCCATCTCGTTTTCCCCCTGTGGAAGAGTTATTTCTTTAATACTGGTAGAATTCTCTTGAGTTGCTTCAGAGTGAAAAGCAGTTCCTTCACTATTACTCGCTCCATGATGATTCGGACTTGTCGTCGACGATACGTATCCTTGCGCAGAGCAACCGCAGATACATACTACCAACATCGCAGTAAATAAAACAATAATCTTTTTCATCTTCTTATGCCCTTAATGGCAAATCACATAACCAGAGTGATTTGAGTTATACTGCTTAATATCTGACAACTTCATTTCAATCTTTTGCCCTTGATGACCGTTGCTATACCAGCTACCAGAAAAAGGATCGTTTATCTTGGCCATGTATTCCCCATTTGCATTCTTATAAACGCCAGTCACCACAAAATAGTGCCCGCCAGTACTGTACCCAAAACCTGTACCCTTAGGGATGCTTGCAACAACCTCAACAGGGTATCCGGCTTGAATGCTCTCAGAAATACGCTGATAATACTCATCAAGGGAATATTGGTTTGTGTTAACATATTTGTATACATCATCACCAGCAAAGTGATTTAGTGTTTGAGCAATGCGGTAAACATATGTTCCCTTACCGCCACTATTAGCATAGCGCCAAAACTCTTCCTCTGAGACCTGAAATCCAAGACTTCTAAGCATCATGCTTCCTGATGCCGATCCACAAGTATAATTAGTGTGTTGTCCTTCAAGATCAACATCGAGACCTGTGCGAATAATCCCCCCGGTAGGGGTAACCATCGCAGTTGTATCATTGCCTAAAACGGCATTTCGATACTTCTGGAAGAAATCCCTTGTATACTCGATTAAAGAGACTAATTGTCTTTGTGCCTGTTGGAGTAAAGAATACGCCGAATTAATCTGCTCGTGCGTTTCTCCCATGTCAGCATCAGACGTAAGCTGGGAAAAAGCTTCCGCGGGAAACTCCCCCAGAAGAGTCGTCAGTGCTTCTACTTGAGTTTGCAAAGAATCAGTATCAACTTTGTATTGTGTTCCCATAGCCTACACCTCAACATCGGTATGTTTTTTATACACAGTTTTTATACACTGCCAAAACGCAAGTCGGCAGACATTAGTGCTTCAACTTGACTCTGTAACGAATCAATATTTATTTTGTACTGCGCTTTCAGAGATGCGCCTCAATAGATATACTCGTCGGCACTGTCTATCTCTCCAACGAAACAATCAAGCGTTACATCAGAACAGCCGGCCACATCATCAAACTTGCCTTTCAGTGTTTCTGCCATCTCATAAAATGCTTCTGCCGCATCATGCGTTTCGCCCAACGATATAGATTCAGTTTTAATCTTATACAAGATTCTGCGATACTTTAGAAAAGCATCTTCGATTTCCTCATAAAGAGCACGCAGATCGTCAGAAACCTCTGCAACGTATTGATCGTCGACGATGAGATCGCCTCCGAATCGAAATCCGCCTCCACCACTGGCCATATTCATCCCTCGCTTTCAGCTGCTAACAATGCAATAGATTGTCTGCATGAAGAAATTTTGTCTTGATTGGCGTTGATTTGCCTATAGCAGTTCTCGATTTTTTGCTGTAATTCGTCAATCTTTCTGTAAACGCTGCGCATAGATTCTTCAACGCTCGAACAAGAACGGTTATACTCTGGTCCAGTATAAAGCGCTTCCACCGTTCCAAAAAGTTTTCCTTTAAGCGCTCGCCCTGCTGCGGCGAAAGACTGCAACAGGCGATTAATTTTTCCAGTACCAGAATTCGATGCCGATGACAGAGCGTCTCCCACTTTTTGAAGCCTGCTAGCCATAGACTGCAATTCTTCTATTTCTCTATTGCATTTATTAATCTCAGCGTAACAGTTTTGAATGTTTTGCTCGCTGACCCTTATTTGGTATTGATAATCGCTTTCTGTCATAACGAATCCTCCTTACTTGAGTGAGGCGCAGCCCAAATGGGTATCTTGGGCTGCGCCCCCGCTCCGCTGTTTAGCCGAGGCTAGCTGCGCCAGCGGAGTCTTCCTCAATTCTTGCGGCCATGTACTTCGCGATGTAAGAAGAGATGTCTGCCAATGCTTCGGCAGCTTCCTTCAGTGCGGGGGCATACTTCTCGTTGTACATGTTGATGAAGGCTCTCGCTGTGTCGTTCTGCCAACCGTTCTGCAGTTCGTCGTTCATGCTGGCCAGCGAGGACATCACATTGACAATTGCCTCAGACTGGTTGCTGTACACGGATACGCCGGACTCAAGAACCTCATAGTTGACATAGTTGGTGCTTCCGCTCATTTAGATAACCTCCTTTGTATTGTGAGAACGGGTTGCCGTTACTCTACATATTTGATGGCTGTGCAAAATGAATCATACGAACTTTCTGCACATCATTGTTGGCGAAGAAGAACACGTCGTTTTCATTTCTCTCGCCCTTAAGCTGTCGTGTAACCGAGGGATTGATATCAATTACTTTCAGATTCTGCAAGCTCTCAGCAACAACAAACACGCCGTTTTCTTTTACGATTTTCAACACATCCGCACCCATGACTGGAGCACGAGCATTTTCAATCCCAGTCAAGACAAAAAGGAAACGCATAGATTTATACTTGCCAACAATCTGCTTGAAACAGTCAAGAGCTTTTCGATCTCCGCTGACGCTATTGACAAATTCTGCGCTGCTTGCAACCAGAGCAATGAATGGCATTGCCTGTAATGCGGAATCATTGCCTTCCAAGAGCATACGGTAGCGGTTTTCTAACTCCTGCAAAATCGTTTGCAGCATTTCAGCGTATTGTGATGAGTATTTTGAATAGCTCTTCGTATTTACGATTGCTTGATACTTGCTTAATGAACCGGAAATATCATCTGCAATATAAACATCAGAAGAGGATGCTTTCAAAGTCCCAAATAAACCGTTCAAAATGTTGTTGTTTTCTGCTTCATTGGGGCAGACAATTCCCAATGTAGTAGTTTTTGAAAAAGGCACCAAAACCGGCATAATCGTGTTGTAGTTGACGCCAACCACAAATGTCGCTGCACTCTCCAGGCCAAATTCTGCTTGCATATACTGCATTGTGAGAACATCTGGAATACTTGGAATCCTTCTTGCCTGACTTGTACGGTAGTTTTCGTTGGTTGATTTTACGAATCCTCTAATCCTTTCAACGCGCTGGAATTCTTTCTCACCCTCAAATGCCATGTAGATATGGCTTTCATAGACTTCCTTGTCAATTGCGACCATGCAGCGTCCTGGAGTATGGAGAGGGCTTAAGCGGGAATTGCCAAACAACGTACTGTAATCCGCTGCTTCATTACAATGAAAGGCCATCTTAACATCAAAATTGGATAAATACTTATACCCAATGCCCGATGTCTGAACATTTGTTGCCACTACACTGATACCAACAGAAATACCTTCTCTGCAAATCGGAAGAAGGGGGTCCACATCCATTAGATACAATTCACGCAGAAGCCCAAGGTTGTCAATCAACAACACTATCTGCGGCATATCAGTTTTGCCGGATTCTAAATACGCTGCAAAGGAAGAGACGCCCGCGTCAGCCAAACGCTTTTTCCGTCTAGTAACTTCTTCGCTCAACAGCTTGAAAAGGTTCTTAACCTTTTCAGGATCATTCGCGCAAGCAACACCGCCTACATGCTTTAGAGCGTCGAAGTTTTTCAGCACCATTGATCCAAAATCTGCAACGTAAATGGTCGCTTCATTAGGAGAATACTGTTCAGCCAACGCGCGAATTATAGTTTGGAGCAGATTTGTCTTTCCTGACTGCGGCGCTCCGATTGCAATCACATTGCTTTGTGTAAAGTTCAGGAAAACATCTCCCTGATATTGCATGTCGGGATCGTCATAGGTTCCGACACTTACACCGACTCCATTCCGTACCTTTTTGCATGTAAACGGAATGCTAAGCGGTAACGCAGGCAGGCAAATGTCCGGCAGCTTGTTAATGTGAGCCTTATCGCAATAATCATGCACATATCGAACTATGGCATCCAACTGCGTCGCACTGTTATCGCCGGACTTCTGGCGTCTCTGTGCAAATACCGGTATCCGCTTCCCAGTATCTTGCAGCTCATAAACTGTAAACTCCTTGACGTTGCCCTCGTCGGCTCGTTCGGACGCTCCGCTGTAGGCGGACTGGAACAGTTCAAAAATCTCATTGTTGCCAACCTGGAGGTAGGCACGACCTGGCTCTTTGATTTCCGCCGCAAGAGGAGACTTCAGCACTTCATTGGAGTCCTCTTGTGTCTGCACCTTCAAGCAGAGTTTAAATCGAGAGTTGGACCAGATCTGTTCGTTCACCTGACCGGCAGGTTTTTGTGTGGCAAGGATCAGATGCACGCCAAGGCTGCGGCCGATACGGGCTGCGGAAATCAATTCCTTCATAAACTCTGGCTGTTCCGCTTTTAGTTCTGCAAACTCATCCACAATGATAATCAGATGCGGCAGGGGAATCCGAACTTCTCCAGCTTTATATTTCTGAATATACTTGTCGATGTGATTTACATCTGCTTCGGCAAACAAACGCTGCCGTTTTTGCAGCTCTGCCTTAATCGATTTGAGTGAGCGGTTAATTTCACGGCCATCGATGTTAGTGATGGCGCCCATAAGGTGCGGAAGCGTTCTAAACTGATTAACCATACCGCCACCCTTGAAGTCAATAATCACAAAACCAACTTCATATGGGGAAAACAATGTGGCCATGGAAAGAATATAGGTTTGAAGAATCTCGGATTTACCGGAACCGGTAGTACCTGCGACAAGTCCGTGCGGTCCATGATACTTATCGTGCAGATCAAGGCTGACAATGCCGGTTTTTGACACGCCAATCGGCGCAGACATAGACTTATAAACCTTTGTGCTGGCCCATCTCTTTGCCAAGTCAAGATCATCGACAGCCAGAATGTTCAGCAGTTGGAACAAGGAGATATTTTTTGTTAACGTGCTTTCCAAAGATATTTCCTCTGTATAGACCGGGGAAAGCAACGCAACAATTGAATCCATTGTTTCATCGTCTATCGGATTAAAAATGAACCGAGTTGAATGGTTTTTATCTTCTGTGTCTACGAGAATGCCTTGCCGCATATCCTGAACTTCAATGAGCGCCCCACAGCCTTGGGCTATATCTGCGCGCTCCTGCCCGAAGAAAACGAAAGATACGCCGAGATCCTTTGCTTTGTTAACAAACTTTGATATAGGATGGCTATTAAACCCACACTCGTCCAAAAAGAAAACCACCACATGATTGTTGTAGGACTTCTTTTGCTCTCGAGCAGATAGTTCCTTATAAAGATACTCAAAAATAAGGTTCTTGCTCTCTGCATTACATACGATATTCCTCGTATGAAGGAGGTCGTTATAAACATGTGGCAACATGCGGTAACGCCAAACATGCTCTCTGTTTTTATTTTCAGCAACAAAGACCAGCTTTACATCCGTATGGTACTGCCTTGCGACAATATCCAGTACCATATTCTTAAGCATGGAAAGCTGACAGCCTATCGTACCAGTAACGCCTACAGAATTGACCGCTTTTAGATCACAGATGACAGGCGCTCCATGCACGTTGAAGTAATCCTCCGCAAGCTGCGCAGGCATAAGCTGGAGGTCGTCTTCGATCTCCAATCGTTCTTGCTTTTTGTAATTGATAACGCGCCTTGCAGCAACATCTCCCGTCCCGAGCCTTATGCAGAGGAAATCTTCATCTGCTGTGCTACGGTCAAACAGATTGTACGCAAAGTTCGTTAAATTATTTCGCTCAACTTCGTCAGAAACATACAGTTCTTCCAGAACGGTACGCTCTTCTTGGCGAGCTTGCTCGATTTCTACGCGTTTATTTGAAATATAGGTGGAATACTTCTCAAGACGGTCTTTTGTCTTCTGCTCGTATTCTTTCTTGCCCTCTTTCATTCCAATGACCGCTGTTACGATTGCCATTACACCGGAAACGCCTGAAAAGATTAGCATCATAGGACTTCCGATGAATGCCATTACGCCAGCAGCAATTAGCATTCCCATTGATGGAAGCAGCCTCTGCAACAAGTTTGTCTTAGGCTTTTCCGGTTTTGCGGGAGGATCAAGAATTTCAATTTTTTCCTCGGATGGAACGACCTTTACGCGGGAATTTCGTTTAAATCTTGGATATGCGCGTTGGGTATCTTCATCGGAGTAACTCAGTCGATTAACCCTTACTGTTTCAGAGTTTTCTGTCCAAAGAAGGCCGTCTTTGTAATAGAAAATCGCATCAGAAACAGAAAAGAAATCGCCGTTTTTGATGACTTCGCCATTTCTGGCTCTTCGACCGTTAATGTAAACTCCATAAGTTGTATTACGGATATTCAAAGTAAGTGCGTTGCCGGATTGATTTAGGAGCAACGAATCATTTTTAACATAGCGGCTGACTAAAACGATTTGGTTCTCGGGGCCAGCTCCGATTCCAAGAGTAGTTATTCCTCGAATATCAATGCTCCTGGTGAATATTTTGCGTTCATTTTCAAAATCGATCAAGAACTCAATAGAGAATAGCTCGTTGTTTGATTCTTGATAGTATACATGAAAAATGTTGCCATGTGTCAGCCTAAGCGTAAACAGCTTTCTGGCGTCACCAACATTCAAATACAGATTATCCGAGCAAAGGACTGACCAAGATCCATCAGTCTGAACAAAGGTTAATTCAATCTGCCCAAAAAACAGAGACCTGCGCAGACGAATTTCACACTCTGTTGCCGTGCCTAACCGAACGGTTTTCATGTCCGGGGATAATTCAGCTTCTTTGTACAGATTCTTTCCTGTTACTATGATACGGTATCCGTTTTCCATGCCGATCTCCCGTTAATCTGAAAATGTAATCGTTGTTCCATTGCGAATTCCGAATTCTTCCAGCGTTCGATTGCCTCTAAGCAACGCGATTGGTTTTTCGGCCTTCAGATAGCAGCTTTTGATATCTTCCGTATTAATCCCAAGGCCATAGGCTGTGTTCAGTGCCAACACAAGTTCATTCGCGGTGATGTTTAGAGGCACCTCAAGGTCAACGGTTTTATTTCGCTTAACCATGTTCAAAATGATGATAACGGTTTCCTGCTCCATGTCATTCTCCTAAATCAGCAAATAGGCAAGCTTCTGGACATCTTTTTCTTTGGAAAGTGCTTCCAGATTCTTTTTATCAAAGCCGAAGAAATGCTGTAGGTATTCATTAACCGAAAAGCGAAGTCGAATTCCGGCATCAGCTAATGCGTTATCCATATCTCTGTTAAAATCGTTGCAAATATATAGGAACTTCTCGTTTGATGCTCCACTGATGCTTTCGTATAGACGATTTGTTGCAAGAACTGCCGCTTTGCTCTGTGTCGTAACTATGATTACTCGATCCGCAGCATCAATCAAACGGGTTTTTCCTTCATCGAACGAGCTGTCCGCATCAATGATAACAAAATCATAGGCTTTTGATTGTTTTGCAGAAAGCGCGATTTGCTCAAAAACTCGATAGGAAAGGCCTATCGACATGAGTGCTGCTTTAAAGGGAGGAAGATACTGAAATCCTTCTTCGCGTACTGCGTGCCTGATATCAGCAAAGATATTTTTGCTTCCAGTTAGCAGCTTGGCGTAAATATCATTTGCAGTGATTGGGGACGGATTTGTCAGCTTCGACTGGAAATTCTGTAGGCGGTCAGCGTTGATATACAGAACACGTTTATAGTTCTTCGCCAGTGCTGCTGCCAGCCCCATTGCAACGGTCGTTTTACCGACACCCCCAGCAGCAGATGTGACTAAAATCACCTGAGAGGCTTGCTTTTTCTTGTCATCCTCTATGTCGAAGGTAGGCGCACTTTTTCCAACGATTTCAGTAAATATTTCTTTGATGCTGGAGTATTTTGCAATACGGTTGACATTCAAGGATGCTGTAGACTCAGCCTCATCCAGCTGTTCCTGCATCATGAACATATGTGCTATGCTATGCCTTTGAAGACTGTCGCTATAAAGATCTTCGGAAACAATCAACACATCCGCAGCTTGAGGAGAAGAAAACAGCCTTTCAAAGAAACTCGCCTGCGTTATAATCTCCAGATCGATTTTATTGAAATATTCCTCAACGAATTTGAGTTGCAGAGGAATTGTGTAGGCGGCGTCGGTATCCGCGATAATCACTCTCGGCTTTTTCAACGGATATCCTCCTATCTGATAGCAACTTGGAAATCACTGTTCGCAAGTCGCAGAATGTCTCCGCTCTTCAGTCCGTAGGGCTGCTGAGGCTTCAACCGGCTTTGATTGATGAAAGTGCCGTTTTTGCTGTCAAGATCAATGACAGAGAACCCTCCCCCGTTTCGGACAATCTTGCAGTGAATACGGCCAATGAATTTGTTAAAAGTCACTACGCCATCCATATCCGGGTGCTTTCCGATTTTGAATTCGTCGCGGTCTACAAGCAGCTGCAGTGGTGCAGGCGCATTCAATGCCGTGATTACAAGCACATGATTATGATTCTTCGGCGGATCTGTCGGCGGAGGGGGAGGCGGAGGCGTGGTGGTTCCACTTATAATATTCTCCAAAGAAAGCGTAGCGTTAATGAGTGCCTGACGAAGCCTTGATAACTTTGGACTGCTACCCGGAAGTTCGTCGATACGCTGTACAAGCGTGCTGCGAAACTCATTTTCAAACGTGACATCATCCGGATAGAACCGCTTGTCAATCGGAAGGTAAACCAAACGAACTCTGTTCGTATGGAAGTCTACAAATACTTTTTGTAAAGCGCTGTCAATGTTCGTGCAAGACAGGAAACCAATGTTTTTTAACTCAACGACGCTTCTAATCAACGCTGCGATTAAATTAGCAGCATTGTCCGGACCGGAAGAAAGAAAGACGCTCAAAAAATTTTTCATTCCGGTTGTAAGATAGTATAGCTGGTCCTGCCCGTTGTACTTCATCCGCATACATCTTACCAGACAATTGACGTTCGGATTCTGCATTACCTTATACTCTGTGGGCTGGACGTTAACTCCGTTTGCAAGCACATAAGCAAAATTGCCGCCGCACTGCATTTCTTGGAGCATGCCATTATCGGTTAAGGAGCTCACTTGTGGTTCCTCCTGCATTTGATTTATCACAAGCATCAACGCAGATTCTGTGTAGATGCTTCTAATAAGTCTCTGTGTGCCCCCTCCTGCGGGCAAGCCCGCAGGAGGGGAGATGGTTCAATTCGTGGGTTTCTCGTTAGCCGATTTTTGCGGTCTTCTTTTTCTTTTTCAGTGCAACCAGCGCACCGAGTCCGCCAAGAACCGCGAAGCCTCCGCCGATTCCGCCAAAGAACAGCGGCTTGTTTGCAAACCAGCGAACGAACAGATTCGTAGATACGGTGACGTCTTTCTCCAACGCATAGGGAACAGAGAAACCTTCCGCATCGGATTCCGTCACATTGCCAGCCTTATCGGTCAGGACAAAGCTCACATGCTGCGCACTACTCTTTTCATGAATCGTAAACTTACCAGAATAGTTGCTTGCGTCCTCAAATTCTGTTGCTGTATCAACGACCTCACCATCAACCTTCACTACCACAGAAGCCAAGCCGATGGTATCGTAGACCGTGTAGCTGACTTCAAGCTCCGTTGCATTTACAATGCTCTCTTCCAAACCGTTTACACTGGTGAGCTGTGGCGCTGTGCTATCGACAAAGAACTGAATATCGCCATCGGAGTTTTCGCCAGTATTCTCAACGGATCTGGTCAAATCGGAGGCATCCTTCGTCGAGACGGAAACGGTATAGACACCATCCTCCGCAAAGTTGCTCTTTGCGATAGTAACCAAATAGCTATACCAACCGTTCTCGTCGGGAGTCGTTTCGGTAACTGTAAAAACAGCATCTACAGGTCTGCCGTCTCTTGTAATGACGACAGATACGTTATCCGGATCAATCGGGCTGGCGTTATAGATCGTAAAGGTCAGGTCTTCGTCAACGCTTTGATTATAAGTGCCGCCGTTCTCAATCAGGTTCATCAGGTTATCGCTGTATTCGTAGACTGAACCGAAACGGTTAATCGTGAATCGCACGGACTTCTCATCGTGATTGTCTGAAAGGTCTGTGCTTCTCACGGTTAACGTATAGATACCATCCAAATCGGCCGACTTCGCGAACACGTCTGCCTTTACAGTTACGGTATTTCCATCGAGCTTAACCATGTCGAGAAGCTGAGGTGTCAGATCCACTTCTTTTCCGCGCTGATAGCCCTTTATGGTGATTTCGTATCCTTCAAGGTTATCGTCCGAAATCGTAATGTCGGGAACGACTGTGTCATCGTATGTGTACGCTTTCCCTTCGACAATACTATTCGGCTCAATCGTAATCATTTCTGGCACGGTATCGATTGTGAATTCCTTGGGAGCAGCAGAGTTCTTGTAGTCCACATCACCGCTCTTGTTTTCAGAAACATCAATCGCAGACACATCAAAGGTGTAATCGCCGTCTGCAGTAAATGTGACTGTTGCGGTATGCGTATCTCCGTTGCTTGTCCATGCAGAGACAACCGGCGTTTCAGCGCCACGACCAGCAGCATTTGCAGAAACAGTAACCTTATCGGAATTAAAGTTGTGTTCGACAATCGTGATTGTTGCAACGCGGCCTGCCTTGAAGTATTTCTCGTTGCCCACGTTCTTGTTGAAGTAATTCTCGTTTGTGAGATCGTTATTGTCGTAGCTAACGCTGATCGTGGGAGCAGTCGTATCAATCGTAATGCGATCAGAAGTAAATGTTTGCATCTTGTTGCGACTACGATCAGTATAGTTTACCGTCACTTTATAATGACCGTCAGCTCCGCCGCCAGCAGGCGCTGCAAAAGAAATTGTCGCCACATGCTCATCTACGCTATTATTTACCCATGCCACATTCGCTTGGGCTGTTCCGCCGCCCTCTCTTTCAATTACGATCTGGACATCTTCCTGGAAGAAGTTTGCTTCGTTGATCGTAAGTGTCAGAGTTGCAGGGTTATTGTAGTATTTGTCGGAACCAACAGTAGCGCTTGGCGTGCTGTATGCGATGTTTGTAATGCGAGGCGCAATGCTGTCAACAACGAGAACTGTACCGTCGTCAGTTACGGTCTGACTCTTATTGTCTTTCTTGTCCGTTGCAGTGAAATAAATGTTACCACGAAGCTGATTTGCTACATCTCTCGGCAAAGCAATTGAAGCGGTGAACTTCGTCTTGTCTTTACTGTCCTGAACAGCAGTCAGCGTACCGGAATCTGCTTCGAGGTTAACTGTACTGGCTGCATTTTGACGATTGTAGCCCCAGTCAAACTGCTTTACACCGGAAGTTACATCGTATGCAGTGAATGTGACCGTGACCTGCGGCTGGTAGAAACCGAGCGTAAGGGCTGCCGCTATGGTATCCTGAAGAGAATCAGAGTATGTGATGGTCATTCTTGCATAATCCGGCGCAGTGTGATCGACGGTAAACTGCTCGTCCTTGGAGTCCGCAGGATTCGTCGCAAGATCGGCATAATTAAACTTCAAGTTATAATTCGCGTCAGCAAACTGCTCGATTGTAATCGTATGCTTGTCGCCGTCATTTGTCCAATTATTTGCATTCCGGATGAAAGCGAGAATATCTGTTTGATTTGTCGTCACATCCTTGCCTGCAATATCCTTTGCAGCAAAGGTTACGTCAATATCGGCGGCGTTGAAGTTATGCTCAGTAATCGTAAGTACGAGCTGCTGGGTGTCAGAGTTTGGGTTCTCATACTTTGTTTCAATTGTCGGTTTTGTAGTGTCTACGACGAGAGTGCCGGTCGAATACTCATAAGGCTCATTCCCGGATTTATCGGTATACGAAACCTTGACGATATAGTCCCCGTCGGTTGCCGGTACTGTGAATTTACCGACATGAATCTCAGGAGATGTATCCGTCCATGAGACAGTTGCATCCTTGTTGCTAATCGTCACCTTGACGTCTTCAGCAAAGAAGTTGTTTTCAGTAATGGTCAAAGTAAACTCAATTGCGTTGTTGAAGTACTCTTTACCGTTAAACTTCTTGTCTGGTGCAGTATAGCTCACCGTACCATTCGGGCTGATGGTATCAAGGACAAATCCGTTCTCATCGGCACTTTCTTCACTGCTGTGACCGGCTGCATCAACGGCGATGGCAAAAATCTTGCCGCGCATCTGGTTGTACTCGCTCGTGGAAAGAGTAATCGTTGCGGTATATCCCTTGATTACAGTGGTGATTTCGCCTGTTTCCTCATCTTTTATTTCCTCTGTTACCGGGACAGCCTCAACCACTGCGTGCTCTGTATTCTCGGCGTTTTGGTCGCTGACGCCGTCTTCTCGGACATACCACCATTCAAAATGGTCAACGCCGGAGGTTACATCGTCAGCGGTAAACGTCACTTCAACGGACGCCTGATAGAATCCGAGAGAAAGAACTTCACCAACCGCGGCCAGAGCAGAAGGCTCCTCATAGGAAACAGCACAGTCAGTCGGCTGAACAGAGTCAATGTTCAGATTTGCATGATCCGGCCACTCAAGCTTCACCTTGGCGCTGATGCCGCCGGTTTCATTATTTCTGAGGTATACGTACTTTTCCGCAGTGCCTTGTTCATCAACGTAAACGTATTCTGCAAATCCGTTTGCATCCTTGTTGATCTCACGGCAGATGCTGAATGTTGTCGCAGTCCCTTCTTCGCCTTCAGCCGGAATGAATCCAGGAATTACATACACAGCTGTTTTGCACCAACCGTTTTCTCCGTTGGGTCCATCCATTGGAGTTTCGCCCTCAGCGTTCTCCTTCATTGTATACGGTGTAGCAGGCTTCAGCGTATCATAGGAGATTGTAATCGTGTAATAATCAGTATCTTCTTCGAATTTTATGGTTCCGTTCCAACCATATACTTTTTCTTTATTTGCAACAACTATGACACTTATTTGGCCGTTTTCTTCTAACGCTGCGTTGAGCTTTGCGTAGTCAGATATTCTAACCTCAACTTTTTTCTGATTGGTATGAGAAATAAGCTTAAGGCCCATTTCTTCTGCGCTATTCGGATCTCCAAATGTAAAGCTTAATTTTCCATTATCTCTGGGATCTGCAAAATGGACAACTTCCTCTGAGACCAAACCATCCTCGGTTCCGAATGTGTACAAAACGGGATCATCAACATCGAACTTGATCAAGCCATTATTTTGTTTGAGTGACATCGTATGTGAAATGGAGGCCGCTTGGAAGTTTCCATCGCCTGCTTGTGTAGCGGTGACAGTTACCGTTCCTGCAGCGGTGAAAGTCAACAGGCCATTTTCATCTATCGAAGCAAAAGTAGGCGCATCGTCTGATTCTTCATCCTTTATCGAGTAAGTAATCTCTCCAGCGCTACCAGATTCAACAATAGCTGCGAAATTATACTTGTTACTATCAGCGTCACCGTCAGGGGAGAAAACCTCAAATGTTACTTGACCATCGACATATCCCTCTACAAACTTCAGCGTTTGTCCTGCTTTAGAAATTGTTGCGGAAACAACTACATTTTTGTCTGCGTAGTTCTCTCGGGAAAGAGTAACAGTTACCTCGTAGGTACCAACGTCCGTTTTGACCACATCGGCTTCGTTTGTATATACTTCGTCTTCGCCGGTGATTTTGAAAGAATAAGTAAACAGGTTCTTGTCCGGACCGGTAATCTTAATCAGTTGCTGCGGATTGCCATTGTATATATTGTTTTGACCCGTAATCGTAACTCTACTGTCATCAATCACACCAAGCGTGATTTCTGAAGTATAATCCTGATCAAAGTCCTCATACCCGTTCTTCTCCGCATGGACATGGATCGTATAAGTGCCGACAGCGGAAATCTTGGGGATGGTATTAGAGGGCTCGCCGTCGTTGAGCTTATACGTAATGCTGTCAACAGCAGGAAGAGTTGCGCCGGACGCAAGCTTGATTGCGTCAAATGTTTCGCCAGTGTACGCTTCATTGATCCCCTCGTACTGAATCACAAGCGTGTTCTTGGAAATAACGGAAGTATAGTCCTGGTCAAAGTCCTCATACCCATTCTTCTCCGCATGGACATGGATCGTATAGGTGCCGACAGCGGAAATCTTGGGGATGGTATTAGAGGGCTCGCCGTCGTTGAGCTTGTAAGTAATGCTGTCAACAGCAGGAAGCGTAGCTCCGGAAGCGAGTTTAATCGCATCGAATTCTTCGCCGGTAAACGTCTCATTAATCCCCTCGTACTGAATTGCAAGGGTGTTCTTTGAGATGACGGAGGTTACGGTTTCGGAAAAGTCGGCATAACCCTCACGGCTGACATCAACTTTAACCTCATAAGATCCAACCTCTTTAATCTTCGGCATATTGCTGCCACTCGCATTCAGCACGGTGGGCGTACCATTAACCGAAACTGTAATTGTGTCCCCATTTTGTGTTCCGGTAATTGTAACAGCAGGGAATGATGCCCCAGTATAGTTTTCCAGTGTGGGCGTAACAGTGATGCCAGGGACCGGTTCTGGATCAGGTTCAGTCTCATCCTTTTCCATAGTAATAACGAAATCTTGCGTAGCTGAAATAATGCTTTGCTCGTTCAATGTGGCAGTCACATATTCATCACAAGAAGCCGTTGCGCTGATTTTATATACTCCTTCGGCAAAGCTCTCTTCAGCAAGAGCCTCGATGGTTCCATGTTCGTCTGTAACCTTGGTATCATCAATTGTGTCAACTGATTCACCCGAAATTACGTAGTGTACAGATGCTCCGCTGATAGCAGAGCCCTCAGAATCCTTGACCGTAATTGTCACGGCATTGGGGTGTTCGCTTGTTGCAGCTGTTACGCCCGGAATAGGCAGTATGCCCAGCACAAGAAGGATTGCCATCAGCATGGCAAACATTCTTTTCAAGTAGTTACTTTTCAAAGTGACCATGATGTTTTCTGCTCCTTTTGTTTCTTTGTGATAGTATGTGATAGTTTTTTCCGTTAAACAATGCGTGCATGTGAAGAAAGAATACGAACAGAGAGATACTTACATATGCAAAATATGATGTTTTTAACTCTGTTAGCATCGCTACCGCAAATAGAACGATGCTAATAAGTAGTCCTGCATCAAACAGCAGTGCGGGCACGTTTGAAATGAAAGATACCACACCGGGACGGCCCTTAATATGTATCCGCTGGTCTTTGCAGATGCGTTTCCGACTGATACTGCTGAGAACAACCGAAAGATACCCAAGTAATCCTGCGGCCCAGAACGTAACGCCAAGCGCAATTACGTTACTCCTTGTCCTGTTTTCACCATTGACCACAGCAGGCATGAAGAGAAAACACACGGACATTACGGAGAAGAAAAGAAGCGATAATACAAACGAGATGAAGAGTGTTCTACGTAGATTCACCGAACCACCTCATTTGTATGAATAAGGATTACTTCATCTATCTTAATCATTTCTATCTTTGGCCTATTCCCTGCAACCTTTTCAATGGTTTCAGGCAAGACGGAAGTTGCCTGTTCATCCAGAGATTCCGTTTCGGAGGCCAGATCAAGCACAAGCTCCTCTGTTGGGTCAAGATAAGCGGTATGGTTTTCCTTCTCGGCCAGAAGGCCGGTTTCCGGTCGCTCTCCTGCGGCAGATGGCTGCGGCTGTGCATTTTGCAGTTTCCCGGTTTTCTTTTTCGGAGGAGGAGATATTTCCACATGTTCGGTGATTTTCCCCCGTGCTTTATTTCCAGGGCTGGTCTGGAAAGAAGCAATTTTTGAAGCTCCGCCGGAAGACACCATCTGCTGAACTGACTTTTTGGCTGAACGGTTTGTGAAATAGTCAATGACTTTTGGTATTTTTAATGTGATAAACAAAACGATTGCGCCAGCAAAGAATACGCCAGCAAGAATGAATGCAACAACAGAAAGGTTCGATAATGTATTAGCCATCAGTCACCGCTCCTTTCACGTGCTGCATAGGCAGCTTCGATCGCTTCCCGGTAGGTGCTGTAATTGGTTCTCATTTCATTCTGGAGGGCCTGCGCTTGAGATTTATTCGGGTTTAACGCCATTGCTCGATTATAGACACTATCAAACAAGTTCAGTACCTGTGACTTGTCAACGCCGAGCTGTGCCATGTTCTTCCGCTCCATATAGAGCATATTGAAAACGACACTATACAGCGAGAGCTTATTATATGGGCCTTCCTCCTGAATGCTGCTAATCCTCCCGTTTATCTCACTAAACAACTGTTCATAATTGCTCTTGTCCGCTTCATCAACATTCAGCTTTCCAGCGTTAGAATCCAAAAGATAGGTGTTGTAGAAATAGCAAACCCAATAGAAGCAATCGGAAATAGTCTTGTGCTCATAGCTTGCGCTGCTGTTATAGTTGGCTTCAAAGAAAGGTAATGCTTGCTTCGCGCGAGCTCCGTCGCTATAGCTTCCATTTGCTTCGGTATAATAGTTGAAGTACATCGTGCCAATCTTATACCTCAGTTCGCAAACATCAGCGCTGTTAGAATCAAACTGATCGCTGTATTTATTGTAGAGATTTATGAATTCTCCGCTTTCTGTTGCGCTGAACCTTCCGTTGTCTTCGTAAGCGGCTAACAGTTTTGTGTATCCCCTTAGATCATTGGGATAAATGGAGATTGCCCGCTTATACCCGTCAACTTTTGTCGAATAGGGAGTAGAGGACTCAACGCCGATCAGGTTCTCGTAGTCATCGCTGTTGATTTTGTTAGAAGCACCCTTTAGGGCGAAACCAGCAATCAGCATAATGACGCTCAGCAGCAAAGCTCCGATAAATGCGCCAAGTTTACGCTTCTGTTTCTTCCGGTAATCGTGCGTCAGCTTGCTTGGATCATACAAGTCTCGCAACAGTTCATCGCAGTTTTGGTAACGGTTTTCCGGAGCTGGCTGCACACACTTGTCAATGATGATCTCAATGCCTTCCGAGAGCTCTGGGTTCCAATTTCGGACAGATGCGTATTGCTCTCCCTTGCGAGGATCAACGCCCGTAAGCAGATGGTGCATTGTCATGCCCAAGCTGAAAATGTCAGAGCGTATATCGGTGTGCCCGGCGTAATGCTCGGGGGAGGCATATCCTCTAGTGCCAAGCACGGTTGTGTCAGCGAGGTTCTTGTCCTTGAACTCTCGCGCAATTCCGAAGTCAATGATCTTGATGATGCCGTATTCGCCTTCGGGCTTTAGCATCAGATTCGCAGGCTTCATATCACGGTAGATAATGGGATGCGGTTTTTGGGAATGCAGGTAATTCAGAGCATCGCAGATCTGCATCGCCCAGTGGATAACAGTGTCCTCAGGTTGCGCACCGTGCTCTTCCAGGATTTTGTCCAGCGATTCTCCTTCGATATAGTCCATGACGATGTAAATCGTCTGTCCATTGTCGATGATGTCGACGATACGCGGGAAAGCAGGATGGTCCAAACGCTTAATCAGATTTGCTTCAGCCATCAGGCTGTTCACAACAATTTCGTCGTTTTTCGTAACACCCTTTTTCCGGACTTCTTTGACAGCCCACTGTTTATTTAAGCGTTTATCCATAGCGAGATAGACAACAGACATACCGCCTCTGCCAATCTCTGTCAGGATTTCATATTTCCCGTCAATTACACTTCCGATCTGAGTCATGCCGCCACCTCACTCTGCCTTGACAAGAATAACCGAAATGTTATCCCGCTCTCTGCGAGTTTTATTGAGATCAATCAAATATTTGCAGTTACTGTGCATCGCGTTTTTATTCACAAGATTGACCGGATTAAGGGACTCATATATTTCTTTTGATGTTATTTCGTGACGGAAGCCATCAGAGCAAAGCATATACGCGCCGGGGAGGGTCTTTCCGTAATACAACGCCGGTTCAACATTCCGAGACGCTCCGATACACTGGAGCAGCATATTTCGCTTTGGATCGACCTTTGCCTGCTCCAATGTCATTGTGCCTCGCATGACTTCCCTATGGACATAGGTTTGATCTTCAGTAAGTTGACGCAAATCGTTCCCGATATAATAAGCGCGACTATCACCAACATGGGCTATCAAATAGGAGTCTCCCCAAAAAAGCATTCCTGTAAAAGTTGTCCCCATGTTGCCACCATTTGCATTACCGAAACTCATGATTTTCACGTTGAGTTCTTTCAGCAAAAGGCTCCACTTGTTTCCAATTACTTGTAGGTTGGGTTCCACCAACTCATAAGGGAGAACCTTATCAAACCAAGCCTTGAAGGTGCGAATTACAGTTGCACTGGCGAGTTCTCCTTTTGAAAGACCACCCATACCATCGCAAATAACAGTCATCAAGACTTCGCCGGAAGGCGTACTCGCATGTTCAATTAAAACACTGTCTTGGTTGGTGCTTTTGGTATTGCCAATATCGGTATCGGCCGTAGCAATAAAATGCACGTTACTATTCTCCCTTCTATTTAATTTGCATGAAACTCAAATTCTTCGTTTGCAAGTTGGAGAACATCTCCATCGAAGATTTCGACTTCATCCTCCGGCGTCAGCATGTATCCGTTTCGATAGGTTTTGTTTGTTGAGTTTCTATCGCAAAGAAAATAACGATTACCTCGACTTATGATATCTGCATGGCTTCTGCTGATCGCATTGTTGTTGGAGATAAAACAGTCAACATAACTTCTTTCTTTTCCGATACGAAACACCGGCTTATTGATGCTAATTTTCTCATTTGACGATCGCCTGATCAGATATGGATACTGATCTGAGAAATCCCTTGATTGATACGCGCTGTCTTGGGATAAAAGTCCAGTTTCTCCGGGGTCTATAGAATCAGAAGCCGGCTCTCTGAAAAGTTCAGAATCGCCAAATGCCTCAGACAACAATCCTGTTTCTTCTGCCCATTGAGGAAACGTTTCTGTATCAAGGAGACCTGTATCCTCGTTCCATTCCGGAAATGTTTCCGTATCAAGTAACCCAGTTTCTTCGAGAGGATGTCGAAACGGTTCAGTCTCCGGAATCTCAGCACTTGAGGGATCGTCAAGCAAACCGGTTTCGTCATCAGATACTTCATCTAACAAGCCTGTTTCCTCAAATGCAAGGGAAGAATTAGGATGTGAATCAGGCAACAGGTCTGTATCGGGTTCATCCTCCGGGAAATTCTCAGTCTGAGGGCCGTCGTTTGCTCCATAGTGACTATAGTAGTCTGCTCGTTTGTTTGTGATAAACCCGCTTGCGGAGGTTTGTGTTTTTCTCAACTGTTCAGCAACTCGCTGATCATAGCGCTTGATATACGCCAGAATCTGGTCAGGTTGATATGCGGGTTGATTATGTATTAGAGAAACAAATCTGGGAGCATACTGCATATCTTCTTCTGGGGCCGGAATCCAAACACATGCGATTGAACTCATTAAGCTGCGAATTACAACGCAGGGCGTCCCTGTAGACAGCGGGAGGTAGATAAATTGAAGCTCTTTTGTATATGGATTAATAAACACATATCGGAGGTCTACAATCATGTACTTAATTGCAAGCCCGTTCATGGTGAGTTTGCGTTCAAGGCGAACAATTTGTGCCATGATATAATGAAATTCATACCCAGTTAAAGGTTGTTTGAGATAATCATAAAGGCTTGTACCTTGTGGACCGGAATACTCAAGGACATTTGGCTTAATTACCGCAGGCTTCAGCAACCCCCGAAAAGCTCTTTGTGACATCATTGCCAGATCTCGCTCTGCCAACTGCTCTCCACGCGATAATTTTACCTTGACAGTAAGCTTCGCGTTTTTGTTTTTTGCTTTTAGTTTAGGCATATTTACAATCCTCTCGGGGAATTCCTATTAGTAAACACGGTCATAAAAGAATTGCCATATGTTTTCGTAGAACTATAAATTATACACAAAAAGGGCGGAAAGCGTTGTTATGCAACGCTCTCCGCAGCTTCTTGACCAGAGTTTTGACCAGAAAAAACCTCCAGCTTTTCTATTGCTTCTCTTTTGAGTTTGTTAGAAGAATGAACATAGATGTCCAGCGTAATCTGAACGCCAGCATGCCCTAATACTTCGCTCAGTGACTTCACGTCCATACCGCACTCAATCCATCGGGTAGCGAACGTATGGCGTAAAGCATGAAATGAAATCTTGGTTATTCCCAACTGTGACAGCATCGCTTGAAAACGGTACTGAAGAGTTCTTGGGTTGAGAAAGGTATCTTTCCGCGGCGAAGAAAAGACATATTCCGAAGAGTTGAGTTTACGCTCTTCAGTGAGCAAATTCGTCAACTGCCTGGTGATTGGGATCGTTCTCTGTGACGTCTCACTTTTCGGCGGAGCGATTGCCAGCTGCCCGCTTTTGTTACGTATCACAGTACTGCGAATAGACAACATCTGCTCAGCGAAGTCTATATCGGGCCAGCGCAGCGCACAAATCTCACCGATTCGCATCCCGGTATGCAATGCAAGATAGATGGCGAGATTGGTGTCAATCGGAGATTCCAGAAGAAAAGCTTCCAGCTTCTTCTGCTCATTAGGTCTCAGTACGCTGACAGTTTTCTTTTCCACCTTTGGCTTTTTAATCTGAATCATCTCTTGGATGCCCATTTTCTTTTGGTAAGCAAATAGTAGAACAGACTGCAAGATAATGCACATTCCACGGATTGTGCTTTGAGACAGACCGCCTTTCCCGTCGAGCCTACCAGCCAACCGCTTCTGCTTCAGAAAATCATCAAATACAGCTTGTGTTATCGCTGAACACTTGATACTTCCAAAGTATGGGATGATGTGCGTATCAATACACTGTCGATACCTCCGGTATGTTTGCTCTTTGATGTCCGGTTCCTTTTCGTCAAGCCAAAGCCTTACTGCCTCGATGAAACATCCGTTCTTATATGAAACATACGTTTCCTTCATTGCCTGCCTACGTTTTTCTTTTGCTTCACTGTATGTGCTTCCATATACTGAGCGATATTTTGGTTTTCCGGTCGCCGCATCTTTCCCGAGCAGGTATCGGGCTTCCCAGCGGCCGTCCTTTCGATGAAATATACTCTCACCACGTCTTCCCATTGTCGAACCTCCGTATTGACGATTTTTTGACCACAAATAACTGTGATTTCTCTTGACACACATGGGATCCATAAATAATGCAACACGTAGAACGTTCGATTATTCGACTATTTTCTCCAGTTTTTTGCTCTTGGCATTGACTTTTTCTAGATCAGCTAATATAATTAGCATGTATGAATGGGTTAGTGTACCCGTTTTAGACTTTCAGATAATTTATAGTTCTACGAAAACTTATCAACGATTTTTATAATCGGTACGCCCTGCCTCACAGCATAAGCAACCGCCTCATAAGCGCCGCCGAAATCTCTGTGAACGGCAGAGATCACAAAATCGCTATTGTCTACCATCCAGCGGTTCCGTAAAGGGATCGCTGCTTTTTTATTTGCTCCGTCCAGCTCAGCGGGGAGAATTATTTCGTCATAGAGGGAAGGTAGCAGCTCGCGTTGATCGTTGAGGCGTTTTGTCAGATAGGGCACCACTAGGCACAGACGAATCTGCGGATACTGACCGCGTAGAGAATGGACAGTTTTCGAAAAGAGTTCGTCAAATTCGCCCATCCCGCCAGACAGGAAACGGGTCACGCCGTGGGTCTCAATTAGATTGCAGAGCACCTCACGCAACGGACCTTCCACATCAATCAAAACAATACGATGACCAAATCCGCAACAAGTTCTTCCCATGTTGATTCCTCACACACTCTGGAGCACCAATCCAGCCTAAAACACGTTTCTGACGGTTAAATTCTATTTTCTACTATAATTATAACGATATAATCGTTATTTTCAAGATAAATTCGGGATTTAATCGTCAGGATTCACGATAGAATTATTATATAATTCGTCGTGGAAGGGGCTGAGAGGTTTTGGACGACAAGTTTATTCGGGAGCGGATTTCTTTTCTTCGGACGAAGAAAAACGTCTCGGAGTACAGAATGAGCACCGACTTGGGGCATAGCAACAGCTATATTCACAGCATTGCTTGCGGAAAAGCGTTACCATCCATGGGAGAGTTCCTTTATATCTGCGAGTATCTTGGGGTCACTCCTCGTGAGTTCTTTGATGAAGAAATGCCTGCTCCGCAGCTGGTGCAGCGTCTTTACCAACTCACACAGAATATGTCAGAAGAAGATCTAAAAGTTTTGATTTCTACTGCCGAACGGCTGAATATAAAGAAATAGACGCAAAAGTGGAATCGCATCACAATGATACGGTTCCACTTTTGCGCTCGTTGTCGGCGTTGAAGTTCCGTTAGGAGGCTTTTAACCTGTTTGTTGCTTTCCAACAACGCCTATATCAACTTTTTAGAATTGCTTAAACTCTAGTTCACTTGATTGCCGGGGCGCTTTCTTCGTCATAGTTGCGATTAGTGTTGCTTATCTGATCAAATTGCAAGATCCATTGGGAGATCACTGATGTCTTTAAGCCTCTTTCCTTCGATCAGAACATTAAGCATCTCAATCGCGTCCTCCGCGCCTAATTCTTTGACTGCTTGGACAAGCTCATATAACGCAAAATGATAAACGCAATCAATATCGCCAGTGCCAAGTGCAAGAGACGCGATTCTTGCAGGCATTGGCTCTCCTGTCACGACCACAATATGAGGAAGGTTGCCTTTTCGGTTGCGAATTAGATTGAGAGCTTCGGTTCGACTGTTTTGCGCTCTGTCGCTACGCATTGTCCACTTTGCTGAAACAGATGCGTGAAGAATCGGAAGTCCTCCGTTGGAGGCTCTAAGATCCGCCATTGTGCAGATTGTGTCGTCAACAAATAAACAGGTTTCGTTGATTTCCTCATCCGGGACAGTCTCTCGGTAAACGACAACGTCCGGGGCAACCATATAGTCGTTGCCCATGCTGGCAGCCAGTTTCTTGTCATAGGAAGTAAGCTGGTTCAAATAGTCCAGATGCTCATATTGTGCAAAGCTACTTGTTTTCATGGCATTTCTATTGCCAAGCTTTGCAATATGCCATTTCCCTGGACGTAAATTCTGTAATTTTGGGAAAGTACGGCTCAGAAATTCCATATTCAACTGTTCAAATTTTGCTCCGGAGGTCTGACCAACGGCCTTATCCTGGATCTCTGCCATAAGTCTTTTGGCAATTCCTAAAGCAATTGCAACTGAAAGCTTCGATGATTTATCTGCGTTGCTTGGAATTCCATTCCTATCAATTGTAAGTACGCCTTCCTCAAGAAGCCGTTGATGATAGTTTCTGCGTTCAATCGCAAATACAGGTTCCATTACTCAAGCACCTCTCGTATCTTTTCTCCTACTGCTTGCGCAACCGGTGGAGGGAAAGCATTTCCAATCATCCTACACGCCGTGGTTTTTTTCTTTCCAAAGTCCCACTCATCTGGAAAACCTTGAATTCTTGAAAGCATTTGGGGCGTCAGCCGCGGTTCGCCAACAAAAAACTCGCTCGGAGCCTCTGTGGCTACGCCTTTTCCATCAACTCCCAATTCCAACCATGCTTTTCTCGCTCGGACAGGGCCAAGATCTGGACCGCCGTGTTTTTTTGACCCGCCAACAATCGTCGGCGCAATTTTGTTTGCTTTCGCTGCCCACTCATCGGCACCCGACCACCCGTTGGCCTGCATTAGGTCAAGCAAAGTTTGCCCAACGGTTTTAGTGCCTTTTGGGTTTGGCGTCGGATAGGAAAACTCTTTCTTGATGTCCTTCCGTATTCCGACGATAACAACTCTCGGTCGAAGCTGCGGAACACCGTAATCGGACGCCTGAAGTAACTTAATCTGTGGTTTATACCCCAGTAAATCCAGCTTGTCAAAAATCTCTTGCCTGTAGTTGTCAAATGCTGGGTCTAAAAAGCCACGAACATTTTCAATCATTACCGCTCGTGGTACGATTTCTTCAACAAGACGAAGCATTTCCGGAAACAGATCACGTTCATCTTCAGCTCCAAGCTGTTTCCCAGCAACTGAAAAGGGTGGACAAGGAACGCCACCGGCTAACAAGTCTATTTGGAGCCTATATGGCCACCCATTAAACTCCTTCACATCTCCGCAAATAACATTCCAGTCTGGCTGGTTGCGGAGAAGAGTATCGCAATAATCTTTTTCATATTCTACTAACGCAACATGGTGAAAACCAGCCCTGGATAATCCTAAAGCTTGTCCGCCAGCACCTGCGCAGATCTCAATGCTTGATAGCATAATCATGACTCCTTACATAAGGCAGCTTAAGAATTCAAACCGCACTACTTTTTATTCTACCATATATTTCTGAATAAATCCATACTGTATTACCGTTTTTGGCGAGTCAAGGCGACCATCATGCCGGTGATCCCGAATACAGCAACATCACCGAAGCTGTTCGTGATGGAACATGTGGATTAGCATAAAACTTGTGTTGCAAAAAGCGCCATTCCGTGATAATATGGTCTTGCGACACAAGTACATATTTATCGACCTTTTGTGGGAATATGTTTTTGCTATCTCGGCAAAAACACATTCTCCTTGTTTTCGTATTCCCATGAAGGTCGAAAACTTGTGTCGCAGCAATCGGAGTAGTGTGTTTTTCGGGCGTACACTTCGGTGTGCGCCCTTTTTGATTGCAAAGGAGGGTGCGACACGATGGAGATGGCGGTTTTCAAAGACATCCTGTTTGACCTTATCAACGAGAGCGATGACATGAACATTATAAACATTGCCTGGAACGAGGACGATAATCTGTTTGTCGTTCTGCTCTCTGATCTCTCGCAGTTCGTTGTTCAGATCAAATCCGCTGATGAGTTGACTGCAAGAGAACGCTCCGGGTTGGTCGGCCTGTCGGAATCCGTGAGCGGCTTTGCCTTGGGCGATGCGGAGCAGAGCCTGGAAGATGCGCTCAACGCTCCCAGCAAGGGCAACTCCGTAATTTCGATAGTACCACCAAAGCACAAAGGCTGATTCAAGCGACGCCCATCTTTTTAATCATGTCTCCCAGACTCTTATCATACTGGGCCTGAGAAATCGCATGACGAGCCAAAAACTTATCCAGCAGTTCTTTCTGATTGAGAAAGAGCTGCTTTTTCTTTTGTTCCGGCGTCATTGCTTCCCATCGGCGCTGCCGGGAAATCTGCTCCTGCAGCTCCGCTTCAACTTCTTTGGTCATGGCCATCCGTTCCTTTTTCTTTTTCCAGTATCTCGGAGCAGAGTTTTACGCATTCATCACAGATATAAACGTTGGCCGGAGCAGCCATCAAAACGCCGACGTCCTCCTTTGCCTTGCCGCAAAAGGAGCATGCTTCATCTCTGTTCGTGCGATGCTCATCGACTCTTTTGACAATCTCATCCAGCTTCTGAAGATCAAGCAGCTTATCCACATATCGAAGAGCGAAGATTTGATTTGCCGGATTAAGCTGTTGAAAGGCGGCAAGCATGTCTTCCCGCCGCTGAACCTTTTCTGTTTTTCTTCTTGACATTACTCTTCCTTTACAGTGTCCTTAATAGGTACACGCTCCACGATGTCCTCAATATTGCAATCAAGGGCCTCACAAATCCGCAGCAGAACATCTGCGGTGACATTCTCACATCGTCCCATCTTTGCAATAGATGCCGCACTTACCTCGCTCATTTTCTGAAGCTCTTGCTTCTGTAAGCCTCGATCTATTAATAGTTTCCACAAACGGTTGTAGCTGAATTGCGTTTTTAGCTCTTTTTTGTTTTTACTTGTCTGCTTCATCCTGATTCTCCTTATTCCAGGCCCAACCAAACAATTCATTGCCTCCCGGTGAGAGTTCCAATACAGCATTCGCCTCAAGAAGCTTTCGTGTACTATCTCCATAAGAATCAAGCGTGTCATATGCCATAAACACTTGCTTACCCTTATCTTTCATTGCTGCATATACCTGCATGATTTCAGAAAAAACCGGGCGTTCAATATTTTTCAACAACACAGAGTCATGGACTACAAAGGGAACTGGAGCCACATCCATGTTAGCTAAATCAAATGTAATCAACCCTCTATATTGGGCTCCTGTCCCTCCATCGTTTGGCGTATTGAATGAGCATTTGCCCAACTTCTCTAATCGCAATACAGGCGGCAAATGGGTAGCATCCTTAAGTATGGCAAAACTGATTTCACGCATTGCTTGATTGACTGCGAATTCAATCGCCAGAAGTTGATCGTGAATCACGGCATCTCTTGTTTCCGCATAATCAGCAGCCACCTTTTTCAATCGCTCCAGCTCGTCATAGTTTTGATTTGCCTCACGAAGATTATTCAATTCAGTAGTGATACGAGCAAACTCTCTCAGAATTGCCTGTGAAACATTCGGCACATTTTTTATTTCAGTAATCTGCTCCTGAATGCGGACAATTTCATTGTTCAGAAGTACAAAGGTCGTAGCCAGATCTTTTTCTGTTTCTGCGAACTCGTCAGCGAGGACCTTTGCCAACTTCTGGTGGAATCGCTCTATGTCTTCAAGAGTACGAAACTCCTCACCGGGGAAGAATCTCTCCAAATCAGTGAAGGTCCTCTTGAATCCTTTCTTTTGCTCCGTCATATCGCGGCGGATGGCGTTTAGCTGTGTCTGCACACGGGCCTTTTGCCTACGATAATTAATGAGTCGTTCTGTGAGTTCTGTAAGCCTCCGAGCTGTCATGCTATCAAGATCAAGAAGACCTTGATTGCTACTCTCTGCCAACTCACGCTCGCTTTGTTCAAGAACTATAATTCGTTCTTCATTCTCGGTACGTTCTTTTTCGTTTTTTGCAGCACGCACATGGTTATATGTTTGTGTTGTTTTACGGAATGCTTCTTTCTCGTCTTCCGCTTCAGCAGCCTGCTTAATTTGAGCTTCTACCGCTGCATATCTATCAAACAGCCGCATGTAATTCTTTATTGCATCTGCTGTTTTTTCGTCCTTTGAAGAACGAAGCGGACGCTCCTCATCCAAGGTGTCTCTTTTGTATACTCTGATAAATCTACCTACTGCAGAACGCCACGTGATTCCTTCTGCAGTTAAACCATAGTGTTCGCAAAGAAACTCCCAATACTGCTGAACTGAAAGCGGAGAACGATTATCGGCCGGTTTGTACTCAGCGTCACATGGGACAACCTTGTTATAATCCGTAGTGTTTCTAGAAAAGTAATATTTCTGACCGTCAAACTCAAAAGCAAAGTTAATGGTGTGGCTCTGTACGTTTTCCTGTACATCCGTGCACTTCTTGACATAATCAGAGCCGCCAAAAACAAAATCAAGGATCATCAGGAACGTTGATTTACCTATCGAGTTAGATCCGTTATCATCGCCTAATACAGCATTAAGACCAGCGTGAAATCTGATGGGCTCCCGGACCTGTCCATTTTTAATAAACTTATTGCATTGAACTTCGATCAACATAATGGAGCACCTCCTCTCGGATTTCGATTTTATTCATGGCGTAGAGGCAATCCAGCACCTCTACAAACTCTGCAATATCTTTGACCTTACTTTTCTTTACCTTTGCGTACAACTCATTAGGAGTCATATCATTCTGTTCCAACAAGGAAAGAATGATTGGAAACTTTGCAATGGTACTTTCTTTATATGGCGTTACCTTGCTTGGGATCTTCATTTGTGGAACACCTCGCAATTCTGTATAAAGAACGATACAACGATATTACAAGCTAACTGCTGATTTACGCTCAGACCGGCTTTATTTCTTATCCATTCAGATAACTGTGCAATTACATCTGCCTGTGACAGACCGGCCCTTTCAAGCTTCTGGGAGCCTATTTTAATTTCAGCAGCTATAGTGTCGAAATCGGCGTCAGATTCGGAGAAGACCTTTTCTATGTATCGGTAATACATTACGACCTGCACTTGAGTCTCATTTTTTAAGATGAAGTTTTCTGGTGTAAACTTTTCCTCTATGTGAAGAGCGTCATATTCCAGTTGAACAAGCTCGGATGCATCTCTTATCTGGCTAAGAGCATCCAGTACTGTGCGAATATCTTCTTCCAGCTGAATAGCATTAACCGCCGACTTCGCTGCAAAGTTCCGTGCGATCATTTCCTTGATCTCACGGAGCTTTTTATATTCTTCTACAGTCGGACTAAGGAGATATCGGTCAGAGCATTCCTCATCAAGAGCAATAAGATTATCCGGGCTGTCCAGTCGTTTAGGCGCAGAATAAACGTCATTAAATGCATCCGCAGTATCCGTATCAAGATCATCCGGGAATATCTGCGTGATGCGATATCGTTTTATTGCATGGCCCTTAATGGTATCGACCAACTTCTTATGACAGAGAGGACATTCATAACTTGCCTCTGCAAGCAGCGGAGCATCCTCATATTCGACAACATCATCAACTTTTTTGTTGGGTCGGTTGACAGCATACAAGAACACCTCTGCAAGGAACCGAGCATCGTCGCCTGATGTATGGAAAGTAATCAGGCTTTTCTTTTTGCTGCTAGGAATGGTTGGATCGACAGTAATGAGCCTAATGATGCTGTCGATAGTATCGTCCTTCAGATGAGGGTTCAGGTCCTTCATAACCTCTTTGCGAAAGTAATCGACAGTTCCATCGATTACTACCTGCAACATTGAGGCCTGTTTTATCACATCAGGGACTGGATCAAGCCTGCTTACTAAGCGGCTTATTTTTTTTGAGCTGAGATTATCCGTTCTATATCCGTTCAGGCCAACATAGTCCTGATCATTTATTGCGCTTAACAAAAATACACCGGCAGCCTCTTGCTTGTCATGCGTCATTAGTCCGAGCTGCATGGTTTGGATATAAGACGACATATTCAGTTCATTCATTCATCCATCGCTCCCTTCGCATGCCCCGGAAAAACACTGGCAAAACAGTGGCAAAACGGTGGCAAATACTTTCTTCCAAGATTTTTTATAATGTGAGTGTGACAGGAGAACTGCAAATCATCTAAGTCTATAATTCATCATAACACACTATCTGACAAAAATCTACGCTTTTTGATGAACTTTTAAGACATCGCTTAAGCTTTTCTTCTATTTCACCGGCATAGGGAGTCGATAAAAGCCCTCAGCGTACCAAAGTGATCGTTCCGAGTGCACAGAAAGGAACTGTTCGCCGCGGCGGTGCGGCTGACAACTGAATAAAAGCCAGCATGCGAACAGCTGGATGCAACTTGAAGCGGAGACATCGTTCTCCCGCATCGGGTGGGATTCTTGCGTCCATTTTCGCCGCTGGCACCCATACGGGCTCTCCGTTTCTCCACGCCAATCAGCGGTTGTGGGGCCGAAGGAGGGCCCGTTTTATGGCAAAAGATGTATATCAAGTCACCACCTTTGGAGAGTTGAAGCAGTTACTCCCCAGCACGGGCACAGGGAGAGTCCCTGGCATTAACAAGCTCAGAGAAACTGCTGTTATTGTTCTCCGTGCAAAAACAGAGAGTGGCGTTGTTGAAGTGTACGACAACGGGTTTTACACGTATACGGAGGACGAGTATATCACGGTGTACGCTGTGGACCGCTGCACGGTGCTGGAATGGTATTCCTGCACGGGAGAGAAGTTAACTTCCAAAAACGCTGATGTGAGCAAGCTTCCCTGGACGATGCCGTTGGAGATTGCAGGATATAACCGCTTGGAGCACAACAGCGACAGCCGTCAGGAAAGCAAGGCGGATTATTCTCTCAACGCACCTGCATCGGACAATAATCTGCTGTTCAGCGTCCGCCCGGAGCATGAAATCCGGGAAGAACGCGAGAGCGAAGTGGAGGCCCGTCAGAAACGCATTGCCCTTGTCAGGGAAGCCCTTAAAACGCTGACTCCAAAACAGAAGGAAATCCTTATTTTGGTTCACCTGAAGGATATGACACAAGAAGAAGTTGCGGACGCGCTTTGTGTTTCGAGGCGTACTGTTCGGGAGCAATTAAATGCCGCAGAAAAAAAGTTCAAAAAAGTTTTTGAAAACACACGCCATTTCACCCCCTGAAATCTGGATTAGTGAAGGGGTTGAAAAACTCCTTCCCCAATTGAACCTTGAAAACTGAATACCCATTCGTCAGGAATTCCCTTTCCGATGCGCAACCGCGCAAGCCAGAGCAGCAGAAGCGCCGAGACCCCTTCCAGCCGAAGGGCAGCGATTCATTCTGCCGCAAGTGCCGGCACGCCAGCCGGCATGGCGACGACAGTCGGAGAGTGTGATACACCGAGCCTTGAACGCGTCACTGCATTGGGCTGCTTCGTGAGAACCACGGAGGGGTGGAACTCCCGTGTGGCGGGCTTGGCAGCCCGCCGCCTGACGATTTCCCAGCGCACGGGGCGTCGAGGACAAATAGTGCGCTTATATACAATCACAGATTACAAGTAAAGGGGAAATAGAAATGGATTTTACAAAGCTAATTGAAAATGAGTTCATTTTGGAAATGAACATTGGCCGCTGCCTCAAAAAATGGGAACGCAAGAAGATTGCATCAACGGCAAGGCAACTGAATCGTGTGCTTTCCGTCGTCGAATGCTACGAGCTTATCCGATATAGAAAGATTCTCACGCCGGAGCAGCGCGAGCTTATGGAACAGCACGAAGAATGGCTCCGGGAATCCTATGAAGCTGAACGGATGGATCGGCAGAGAGAAAACTGGCTTTTCAATCGCAAGTTGTAATTCAGCAGAAATAGGAGGATCAAGTTATGGCATCTTATAGACAGCGAATTCATCGCGGCGAAGTTTACTTTGCCGCTTTTCCGCATACGACAGGCGCTGAAATCTGCGGTACGCATCCGGTTGTCATCGTCCAGAATGAAATTGGCAACTACCACAGCGGCACGGTAATCGGCGTCGTTCTGACCTCCAGCAACAAAAAGCAAACTATGCCGACTCACGTTATTCTGCAAGAACCCGGAAGCCCGTGTGACGGTTCTATGGCAATGGCGGAGCAGATCTTCACAATCGACAAGCAGCGACTGCGCGGCTATCTGGGGCGGCTAAGCGCCCTGTCTATGGCAAGAATTGACGAAGCTATACGGCAGAGTCTTTCACTCAGCAGCAGAGAACCCACAAGCACATTTTAAGCGTAGGAGGAATCACTTTGGAACAGCATATTTCAAATACTGCGGTGCAAGAAGCCCGCTATGGAGCGCCTGAGATGTTTCAGGGCTATCCCGACGTTCTCAACCTGGACGAGATGAGCGAGATTCTTCAGATCAGCACGAAAACCGGAAGGCAGCTTCTGAGCAGCGGGAAGATTCGCAGCTTCAGAATCGGAAGAAGCTATCGTATTCCGAAACCATACCTAATTGCTTTTGTCACTGGAACTCCTTTCCGTGAAGTGTCCTAATCAGGACCAGCCGGGGCATCGTAGCCGGAAAACGATGCCCCGGCAAAATATGCGACTTGTCCGAAAATAGTATAATCGCACATTTGGCGTTGTTACGGTGCCGTGTTATAATGGCATCGTCAATGGCAGATGAATACACGCCAACCGAAGAAATGGAGGTAAAAAATATGGTTGCAGGCCATCTGCGGGAAAAAAGAGGGATCTATCACATGGTCCTGAGTTACATCGACGAAAACGGAAAACGGGCTACCCCGACGAAGTCCACCGGACTGCCCGTGAAGGGTAACAAGAAGCGCGCCGAAGCCATGCTGAACGACTGGCGCAAAAGCGAAGAAATCGCGCTTGAAAAACGCAAGGCAAGCGGAAGCCTCAAAAAACCTGACCCGTCAAAGGAAATCCTGTTCACGCAATTTATGCTGGAATGGCTGGAAATGATGCGCAACAGCGTTGAGGTTACTACCTTCGCTGCCTATTCTATGGGCATCAAGAGCAAAATCAATCCATACTTTGACAAAAGGTTCCCAGCGCTGACGCTTTCTCAGTTGACCCCGAAGCACATCCAGGACTACTACACCTGGGAAATGAATGTGAACAACGTGTCGGCCAATACGGTGATCCACCGTCACGCCAATATTCGCAAGGCACTCCAATACGCCTTCAAAACCGGACTGATCGACATCAATCCAGCCGACCGCGTGGAACGCCCGAAGAAAGTGAAATATGTTGGCAGCACCTACAATGACAAAGAGCTGGAAGAGCTGTTTGCCGCCACGAAGGGCGACTTGCTGGAGCTGCCGATCATGCTGGCTGCATTTTACGGATTGCGGCGAAGCGAGGTGCTTGGCCTCCGCTGGGATGCGATCGACTTTGACAAGAAGACGATCACAATCAGGCACACGGTCACGCAGACCAACCTGGACGGGAAGAGCGTCATAATAGAGAAGGATCGCACGAAGACGAAATCCAGCTATCGGACGCTCCCGCTGGTAAAACCCTTTGAGGATGCGCTGCTTCGGAAGAGGGAGGAGCAGGAGCAGAACCGGAAGCTCTGCGGCAGGTCTTACGACAAGAGCCACCTGGATTACATCAATCTCAATGAGATCGGGAAGCTGATCACGCCGGGTTTCCTGACGCAGCACTTTCCGATTGTTCTGGAGCGAAACGGGATGCGGAAGATTCGCTTCCACGATCTGCGGCACTCCTGTGCGAGCCTGTTGTATGCGCACGGTGTCAGCCTGAAGGAAATTCAGGAATGGCTGGGTCACAGTGACATCAGCACGACCAGCAACATCTACACGCACCTGGATTACAGCTCCAAAGTGGCGTCTGCAAACGCGATTCTTTCCTTGCTTGGTCCGACGGAAGAAAATGCGGCCCTCCAACCCGAGGAGGTCCATACTGACGTTCCCGTTGCCGTATGACGCAGTAGACTTTTCGCGGCCCATAAACAGAGAAAACCCGCAAACCCTTGTCTCATAAGGGTTTGCGGGTTCAGGAAAATGGTGCCGGTGGTGGGACTCGAACCCACACGCCATCGCTGGCAACGGATTTTGAGTCCGCCTCGTCTACCGATTCCAACACACCGGCACATTATGATTTTCGATGAAAGCTCTGAAAACGACCTCTGGAAAAAGGAGGTCCATTCAGGAGGTCCATCGGAAATTTTGAAAATACGAAATGCCAAAAAACATAGGAATTACAAGGGTTTTCAAACTCTGACGTCGGCCAAAACGTAGTAGATTTTGAGTCCACTACGTCTACCAATTCCATCATACCGGCAGATATTGCAGGGGTATTATAATACAGCAGGGGCAGAATTGCAAGTGCAATTTTGCCCCTGCCGGTGATTTGGCGGAAAAACGGTT
>JAEEGF011961808.1_pt1 | contig 76849 bp, 67 predicted proteins | sample 9134171 | NCBI WGS metagenome assembly JAEEGF01 (sample SAMN16246542, study PRJNA631951) | gut metagenome | biome: gut microbiome; feature: rumen; material: AP-attached | host: Bos | place: Iran: Karaj | collected 2018-10 | reverse complement strand
TTTAAACAATCTGTTTTATTAATGCAATATCAAATAAAAGACTATAATCCAGAAGAATATGTATATATGTATATGTTAAATGCTATTTTAGCTGGACCAGAATGTAAATTATTATTCAATGAATTAAGATTAAAAAATGATTTAGTTTATAATGTAGAAACTGATTCAAGATCTAAAAATGGATTCTTTGAAGTATATGCTTTTATTTCTAATGAAAATCTAGATAGAGTAATAGAAAATATAGATAATATCATTAATACTTTAATTAAAGATGAAAAATATCTAAAAGCATGCTTTGAGAAAATATTAAAATCATATGAAGTAGATATGATTAAAGAAAAAGACAATGAATCAAAAGAAATAAATGATAGATTAAATCATGATTTAAAGAATGATACTCTAGAAGAAGAATACGAAAAACTTAAAAAGATAACTACAAAGAATATGATTAGATTTATAAATAAAATACAAAAAACAAATACTATTTTCTTAAGAGGTGGTTCTAATGATTAAAAGAGAGTATATACAATTAGACAATGGTCTTAAAATAGTATTAGTAAATGATAATACAAAACATGTACAATATGCAGATTTAAAAGTATTATTTGGTGGTAGAACTAAGAAAGTTAAAGTAGATGATGAAGTTATTGAAATACCTGATGGTATAGCACATTTACTTGAACATACTGTATATGAAAATACTATATATGGTAATTTAAATAATTATTTTAAAGAAAATCATATTGATACAAATGCATATACTTCATATGATACTACAGGATATTATATAGAAACTGTATTTGATTTTATAAAACATTTAAAAGAATTGATAAAAGCAGTTAATACACCTGTATTTACTGATGAAGATATAGAACATATAAAATTACCTATATATGAAGAAATAAAAGGTGTTAAAGATCAAAAATATAAGAAATTTGCAGATGCAAGAATACGTAATATTCTTGTGACAAATGATTATATAGATAATGTTGGTGAAATAGAAACTATAAAAGATATTACTAAAGATTATTTAATGAAAATATACAAAATATTCTATCAACCATGTAATCAAGTATTAACTATATCTGGTAATTATAATATTAAAGAAATAGTTAAATTAGTAAAAGATACATATAATGAATTAAATATAGAAAAAGTAGAATATGAAGTATTAGATGATATTAGTTCATTAGATTTTATTGATAGAAAAATAGAAGTAATAGATCCAAAATATAATGAATTATATGCAATAACATTTAAAGTAGATATTTCTAAATATTCATTTGAAGAAGTAAGAAAATTAAAATATTATGTTAATTATTACTTATCTGAAATATTTAATGATAATAAACCTGCTTTTAAAGAATGCTTAGAAAAAGGTTATACTAAATATAGTTTTGATAAATCATGTATGTTTGATTATATAAAAGGTTGTTTATTAATAGATATAGATTTAGAAACAACTCATATAAAAGAAGTTAAAAAGATTATTTTAGATACTATTAATAAGAGAGAATTAAATAAAAAAGATTTTAAATTAAAACATAAATTAGCTGTTATTGATAAAATATTAAAAATAAATAATATATATAACATAGTTAATGAGTATTCATATAATATTACTAAGTATACTTTTGATGGAATCGATACTGTTGAATTTGTTGATTCATTAAATTTTGAAGAATGTGAAAAATACATAAGAGAATTAGATTTTTCAAATTATGCTGAAATAATAGATAAAAAAGAATAAGAAATTATTCTTTTTTTATTTCTATAATAAAAAAACTATACTATAATATCTATAATAGGTGAGAATTATGAAAAAGAAAAACAAGAAAAAGAAGAATATAACATTCTTCACGAACATTAAGAAAACATATAAATATGCTAAACAAGGAAGAAAGTATTTATTTATATTTTTATTAACTAATATAATTCAAGCAGCTATATCAATAGCTATTCCAATTATTACAGCAAGAAGAATAATATTTTTAACTTCAGGAATATGGCAAGAATTATCTTTAGTAGCAATCGCAATATTTGTAATAGAAATATGTAGAAATATAACAAGATATTTATCTTCTTGGTCATATAATAAATATTATTTTGATGTTAGAAGAAATATGCAAATTGATTTAGCTAGAGAAACACTTAAGATAACTCAATCAGATTTAAATTCTAAATCATCTGGTGTTTTTATTGAACGTATTACAAATGATACAGATCAATTATCAGATATATTTGGAGAAATGATTGAATATATTACAAGTATAATTTCATCTACAGGTATATTAATAAGTACATTATTTATTAATTACACAATTTTTATTGCATATGTGATTTTTATTATATTAATATTCTTTGTTAATAAGAAATTTGCAGAAATAAATCAATCTTACAGAAAAGATTGGAAAAAATCTAGAGAAAGAACAGGTGGATTTATTACTGAAATAGTAAGAGGAGCAAAAGATATTAAAATATTGGATGCAGAAGAATCTTTCCTAGAAAAAGCAGATGATTATTTAAAAGAAACTAATGTAATATCATTTAAATATTGGATAGTAAGAGCTACAAATAGATTATTCAGAGGTAATATTCAAGATTTCTGTGATTTATTAATAAGTTTATTATTAATTAATATGTTATTAAAAGGTAAAATAATGATTGCAGCAGCATTAATTATTCATAATTATCATTATCAAATATTAGATTTAGCTTCATATTTTGATAATATATTCGAAGTAGTTAAATCATTTGATTTAGCTGCTAATAGAATATTTGGAATTATTGATGGAGACGAGTTCAGCAAAGAAAAATTTGGTGATAATGAATTAGTAAAATTTGATGGTAATATAGAATTTAAAAATGTATCATTCTCATATGATGATAAAGTACCTGTATTAAAGAAAATGAACTTCAAAATTAATGCAAATGAAACAGTTGCATTTGTAGGTTCATCTGGAGCTGGTAAATCAACTATATTTAATTTAATAAGTGCTGTTAACAAAGTTAAAAGTGGTACAATTACATTTGATGGTAAAAATATAAATGATTTGTCTAAACATTCAATAAGAGGTAATTTAAGTATTATTTCTCAAAACCCATATATTTATAATATGAGTATTAAAGATAATCTTAAAATAATTAAAAAAGATGCTACTATGCAAGAGATAAGAGATGTTTGTAGAATGGCATGTCTTGAAGATTTTATCAATGAATTACCACATAAATACAATACTATTGTAGGTGAAGGTGGTGTTACACTTTCAGGTGGTCAAAAGCAAAGATTGGCTATTGCAAGAGCATTATTATTAAAGACTGAAATTATTTTATTTGATGAAGCAACAAGTGCATTAGACAATGTTACACAAGCTAAAATACAACAAGCTATTAATAACATGAAAGGTGAGTATACTATACTTATAATTGCGCATAGAATAACAACAGTAAAAAATGCAGATAAGATATTTGTTATTGAAGATGGTAAGATTGTAGATCAAGGTACTCACAAAGAATTATTAAAGAATAGTAAAGCATATCAAAGATTATATTCTGAAGAATTAGAAAGTGAAAATTAATCACTTCCTTTTTTGCATAAAAGTATTAAATATGATAGAATATACACCCGTGTAAAGGGGTAAAAATATGGAATGGTATGATGTATTCAACAAGGGAATACCTTCTGACAAAGGAATGGGATTTACCATTGATTTAGTTGGGCTTAACTGTGCAACTGATAAAACAAAATTTGTAAAAGGATTAACTGAAGAGTTAGTAGTATTAAATGATTATTTACAAAAGTATAATAATATAATAATGTTAAGAAAAGGATTACTTGCATTAACAATTGATGAGGATTTAACTCAATATTTAACATTCAGTCCTCAAATATTCATATTAAGTATGTTAGAAAATCTAGATGGTGAGTATACTATTGAAGATCAAATGTATGAAACTAGATTAATAGAAATTGCTAGAAGAAAAATACGTGATTTAAGAAAGATAAAATATTCACAACAACTTGAAAAAGAATTTCCAACATTATATGAAAATTATAAAATGTTAGAAGACAAGTTTAATGAAATGCAAAGAATCAGAAAAGAATATGCAATTAGTTCAAAACTTGGTTCAGCAAATGCTGAAACATATAAAAAACATATGGATGCATATAAAGCATTAATGTCTTTATATGGATTCTCAGCAAATATGGTAAATGTTAAGACTTATATTGAACACATTTGCAAAACATATAGTAATTTATTAAAACCTGAAAATTATGATAAGATTACTCGCATTATTAAAAGTAGTCCAATATCAATGGAAAAATTTAATGATTGTTTAGATAAAGAAAAATTCGAGTTATTAATGGCAGTCTCTTCATTAAGTAATGCTAAATTTAATAAAGAAGATGCTATAGCTAATATTAGTTATTTAACTCAATATTTCAGAGAACATGAAAATGATATAGATAAAGATATTTCTGTTGAACTATTCTTCGATGGCAAAGAAAGAAAAATTTCTAGAAAAGATTTATATAAATACTATAAACAATTCTTAATTGAAAATCCTGAAGTTAAAATTGTAAGAAAATCTAGAGAAGATTTTGAAGGTCAAACACTTCAAGATATTGAAGCTTATTTAAAACAATTTGAAGGTGAACTTGAAGTATCATGGGATATTTTACCATCAGGTGAAACTTTATTTGAAAGAACAAGATCATCAGAATCTACAATTACAGATGAAGAAAGAAAACAAAAAGAAGAAAATAAAGAAAGAATACTAAGAGAAAAAGAGGAATTCTTTAAAGAAAACAAACCTTATCTAGTATTAAAAGGAAAAGAATCTTTCTTAGGATATATTGGATATATATATCCAAATGCATATGTAGTATTAGAAAAGTTCTATAAAAATAAAAAAGGTACTTCAATTGCTGAGGATGCTATATATATTATGAAAGTTGAAGATTTTATTGATTTATCAGTTAAATCAAAACCAGAAATCATAGAAAATCACTTATGTCATCGTGTAACACATCATCGTGGATGGCAAGGTAAAGTAGAAGATATATTAAGAAAAGAAGTTTCAGAAGATACTATTGAAAGAGTTCAAATATTTGAAAACCAAATTAGACATTTAAATTAATATAATTATAGAAAGAAGGAATCAAAATGGGAGTTACTGATGTTTTAAATAAAGGATTACCATATGAAACAGAATTATCCATATATGCAGATGATATAGAAAAAATATGTGCAACAGATACTATAGGTTTACATTTCAAAATGACTCAAGATTTTGATTCAGTTATAAATAAATTAAAACAAAAATATAGTATTCCATTTAATGATATTGATAAACTTTTAGTAGTGGTAATAGATAATGATTTAAAAAGGAAAGTTATCGTAGATTGTCGAGTTTTTCTTTTAAAAATTGCTCGTGTATTAAATGTTAATTATACTGAAGATACGAAAGAATATATCAAAAATATTCGTAAGGCAATAAGTGAATTAAATAAAATAAGAAATGAGAGAGAATTAGAAAAAAAATTCCCAGAACTATATAGATCGATTTATTATGTATTAGTTAAAGAACGTGATGATGTAGCAGAGTTTAGAAAAACACATAAAGAAAAAGATATGCCTAAAGATTATCTTGAAGAAATGAGAAACTTAGACAAAAAACATCTTTCTGATTTAAAACAATATGGAATTAATACAAAAAATTTTAATTTCAAAAATTTTATAGATGGCATGTATAATACATTAAATGTATTATATAAAAATATATTGAATTATAATTTAGTAAACGATTGTTGGAACTTAACTTTGGATTTTGACAAATATAATGATTATATAGATATAGATAAATTTGAATTATTAATTGCAGCAACATATATGAGATATGCTAATCTTTCGGATTCAAAAGATGATCTTCTTATTACAAGTGTTAGCTATTTAGCACAATTTTTTGCTGAACATGAAATGGATTTAAATAATAATACAAAGATTACATGGAATGAAAAAGAATATACTATAATATCATTATATGAAGAGTTTAAACAATTTCTACTTGAACATCCAGAAGTAAAAATTATCAGAAAAAATGTAACAGATTTTGAAGGTCAAACATTAGAAGATGTAAAAAAATATATAGAACAATATAAAAATGAATTAAGTGTATCATGGGAAATTTTACCTTCAGGTGTTTTACAATATAGTAATATTATTTCTCAAAATACATCTTCTGATGAGGATAAAAACATAGATGTAATAAGAGAAAAGAAAGAAAAAATGTTAAGTGAAAAAGAAGAATTCTTTAAAAAACATGAACCATATTTAATATTAATGGGTAAAGCATCATTTAAAGGATATATAGGACATGTATACCCAAATGCATATGTTGTATTAGAAAAGTTCTATAAGAATACAAATTGTACTTCAATCGCGTCAGAAGCCATTTATATTATGAATGTAGATGAATTTGTCACTTTATCAATTAAATCAAAACCTGAAATTATAGAAAATCACTTATGTCATCGTGTAACACATCATCGTGGATGGCAAGGTAGAGTAGAAGAAATATTGAAGAAATCACCTGATTTAAATTCAATAGAAAAAGTACAAACTTTTGAAAATGCAATTAGACAATCAAAATAGTAAAAACAAGATATTATTATCTTGTTTTTTTATTTAATATGATATAATCATATTGGTGACTTTAGATGAATAAAACTATAAAAGATAAACTTGATAAATTCATTAAAAAAGGTTATAAAGCTTATATAGTAGGTGGATTTGTAAGAGATCATTTACTAGGAAAAGAATCGTTTGACGTAGATATTGCTACAAATGCATTACCTAAAGAAGTAATAGAAATATTAGGATTAGATTCTTTTACAAATGATTCATATGGATCATTATATTTTGAAGAAGGTAAGTATAACTTTGATATTACTACGTTTAGAAAAGAATTATCATATGAATCTAGAAAACCTACAGAATATGAATATATTGATACAATAGAAGAAGATGTAGTAAGAAGAGATTTTACTATTAATTCTTTATATATGGATATAGATGATAATATTATTGATTTAGTTGAAGGTAAAAAAGATTTAGATAATAAATTAATTAGAATGGTTGGAGATATTGATTCTAAATGTAAAGAAGATCCACTAAGAATACTAAGAGCTATTAGATTTTATACTATATTAGATTTTGATTTAGATGAAGATTTATATAATTATATTAAGAATAATACTTATTTAGTTAAATCATTATCTAACGAAAGAATCAAAGAAGAATTAGACCGTATATTAGAAAACTCTAATAAGATGAAAGGTATTAAATTAATACAAGATTTAGGTATTGATAAAGAATTAGAAATAGATATTCCAGAAGATTTAAAATATACATCTTCTGTTCTAGGAATGTATTATCAAATAGGTACAAAATTAGTATTTACTAAAAATGAAAAAGATATTTTAGATCGTATAGATAAAATAATTAAATATGGTATAATAGATAACATAACTCTATATCAATATGGCTTATATGCTTGCTCAATTGCAGGTGAATTATTAGATGTTGATCAATCAGCCATATCTAATGAATATAAGGAATTACCAATATATAATAGAAGTGATATAGATATAACCGGAAGCGATATTATTAGTATATTAAAAATAGAACCAGGAGAAAAAATAGAAGAAATCTTATCTGATATTGAAATAAATATTTTATATAACAAATTAGATAATGAATTAAATTCTATTGCAGAATATGTAGATAAGAATTGGAGGTAATGGTATGAATGAAATTGTATATAATACTTTAAAGAAAAAAGATTATATAGTAAAAAATTTCTTGCTTAAAATCATTAAAGATATGGATTTATCTTTAAATGAAGCAATTTTAATCATATATTTTATGAATCAAGAAACTCCAATTTTAGATATAGATGGAATTAAAGAAGAAGCATATCTTTCAGAAGAAGAAATCATGGAAGCATATGAAAAATTAGTTACTTTAGGAATATTAGAAACAAAGATAGTAAATCAAAATGGTATAAGAGAAGAAATTATTAGTTTAGATGGAATTATTAAATCTGTATCTCAAGATATTACAAAAGAAGGAAAGAAAAAACTAACTGTTGATTTATTTCAAAAGTTTGAAGAAGAATTTGGAAGACCTTTATCACCAATGGAATATGAAATTATTAATTCTTGGTTAGACAAAGGTACTTCTGAAGAGCTTATTTTAGAAGCTTTAAAAGAAGCTATTTATAATAATGTTAAATCTTTAAGATATATTGAAAAAATATTATTAAACTGGAAAGATAAAGGATATAAAAATAAATCAGATGTCTCAAATGGATTAATACAAGAATCTCAAGATAATGTATTAACTGATTTATATGATTTTAATTGGTTAGATAATGAATAATAAAGAATTCTATAAATTATTAGATGAAATGGTTCCTAATCCACATTGTACATTAGATTATAGTAAAGATTATGAATTACTTATTGCAACTGTATTAAGTGCACAATGTACAGATGAAAGGGTAAATCAGGTTACACCTGGTTTATTTAAGTATGATATAAAAGAATTATCTAAGATGTTACCTACAGATATAGTGGATATTATTAGACCATGTGGTAATATGAATAGAAAAAGTGAATATATCATAGAGATTGCAAAGAGATTAGTTAAAGATTATGATGGTAAAGTTCCAAATAATCGTGAGTATTTAGAAAGTTTACCTGGTGTTGGAAGAAAAGTATGTAATGTAGTACTAGCTAATTTATTTGATGAACCAGCATTTGCAGTAGATACGCACGTTTTTAGAGTTTCTAAAAGACTTGGAATTGCAAATGAATCCGATAATGTTATAGAAGTAGAGAAAAAATTAATGAAAGAATTTCCGAAAGAAAAGTGGTTAAGATTACATCATCAATTGCTACTTTTAGGGAGATATACATGCACTGCTAAAAGTCCAAAATGCGATATTTGTAAAATGAAAAAATATTGTCAAAAATATAAAGAAAGATGATAAATATGGATAAAATAAAAAAGTTTTATGCTAAAAACAAATTATATATTTTATATTTACTTATCATATTAGTGGCATTTGGATTGTTTTTTATTGTTAAAAATATTTATCCAATTGGAAATAAAACGTTTGTTAGACATGATTTAGATATGCAATATAGACAAATGTATTACGAAATAAGAAATAGAATTCATTCTGGGAAACAAATAACTTATTCGTTTAATAATGGTATTGGTATACCACTTTACAAAAATATATTTAATTATATGTCAAATCCTACTTTATTATTGTATTTAATAATACCAAATGATTTAATTGCTATTGAGATAATCATAATTATAAATGTTATTTTAATAGGACTATCAATGATTTATTATTTAAAACATAAATTTAAAAGTGATGATTTGATTTTATTGATACCAGCATTATGTTTTTCTTTGTGTGGATGGGTAAATGCATATTTTATTAATCTAATGTGGATAAGTGCGTTATGGTTATTACCACTTATAACATATGGCATTGAAAAACTAATCAATGAAAAAAAATATAAACTATATTTATTTAGTTTATCTTTAGCAATTATTTTTAATTTCTATATGGGATATATGCTATGTGTTTTTAGTGCAATTTATTTTTTAATATATAATTTATATAAAATTAAAAATGGTTCATTAAAATTTAAAATTAATGAACTTTCAAAAAATTTTTTGAATTTTAGTATAACAAGTATTTTATCAGTATTATTAAGTAGTGTGATTTTATTACCAATTCTTAGTACATCATCATCGTTATCTGGTAAATTAACAATAGACATTAGTGCTAATCCATATAATTATACTATTATTCAATTTCTAGCTGCTAATTTTGCATATTCTAAATATACATTTTTAAGTGGTGTAAAATTAATTTCTTGTGCACCTAATATATATACAGGTTTAATATCGATTTTTTGTTTAATCCCATTTATTTTAAATAAGAATATTAAAATTAATACAAAAATTGCATATTTAACATTACTAATTATATTTATCCTTATAATGAAAATATTTTTATTAGACTTAATCATTAATTTATTACATGTTCCAGCAGGATTCCCATATAGATATTCATTTATGTATTCTTTTGCTTTATCGATTATACTTGCTTATCAATTGATAAATATTGATCGAGATAATAAAATGTCATATATAATATCTTATATTTTATTAATTATAATTGGGATAATAATATATATATTTAATTTATCAATCGATGTTGAAAAACTTAGAAATATTACACCGGATAAATTAATATATAATGCGATAATACTAACATGTTTATTACTAACAATATTATTTGCAAACAAAAAATATTTCAAATATATATTAATTGTTCTTGTATCCATAGAATTAGGATCAAGTTTAATAATAGCAAATCGTATAATAGATGCAAATGATATACATACTAATATGAATGTAATGGAACAACATACTAATGATACATTCTATAGACAAGAAATATATAATTCTTATCCAACTATTTCTCTAATAGATGATTTCTACAGTATTTCATCTTTTAATTCAATGAATTCTTCTGATTTATATGATTTCTTTGGCAATCTTGGTATTGATGTCGATTATTCAGCACATATTAGATATTTAACTGGTAATAAAATAGTCGATACTTTAATGAGTATCAAATACAAATACAAAATGAATAAAAAAATAGAAAACGAATATTATTTATCTTTATTATATGGAGTAGATAAAAGACTGGATTATAAAACAAGTAATTCGTTCAATAGATTTGAAACCACAAATGAAATAGTAAATAATATGACTAATATTAGTGATATTTATCATGAAACAAAATATAAAAATAAGAAAATAATATATTCTGATGATGAATATGTAATATATGATTATGAATACAAAGAAAATTCGTATGTTCAAGTTGATTTAGGAAATGTTTTATTTTGTATAGTAGGAGATACTTTATATTCAATTTATGAATTTGAAATAGAATATGATATTTCAAATTATAATAATATTTATGTAAGATTCCCTAATATTTTGAATTTAGAAGATAATCATCTTATTATTGGATATTTTAAAAATAATATTAATGAAGATTATATATCGTCTTATCAATTAGATATGAAAAAATATTATGAATTCTATAATTATTTGAATAGATATCCAGCAAAAATAGAGTATTTTAATGAGAATTTCATAGAAGCTTCTATAAGTCTTGATAAAGATATATCTATGATGTCTTCAATTCCATATGATCAAGGATGGCATGTGTATATAGATGATAAAGAAGTTGATACATATGCACAATATAACTCTTTTTTAGGATTCGATATATCTAAAGGTGAGCATAAAATTAAACTTAAATATAAGACTCCATATTTAATTGAAGGATTAGTTATTTCATTAACAACATTCTTATTAATAATTGTATATGAAATCATTATATTTTTGTATAAAAAAAGAAAAACTACTAGTAAATAAAAACTAGTAGTTTTTTATTGAAAAATGGGTATTTTTTTATTTACAAATATCATATAAATATATATAATAAATCACTAATGAGGGAGATGAGGTAAATGCTAGATAGATTACCAGTATTGTTACTTAAAGAATTAGTTCTTTTACCTTATCAAGAAATAAAACTAGATCTAAAAGTTGAGTTATCTCAAGATGTTATAGATTTAGCTGAAGAACTTTATGGAAATAAAATATTAATTGTTTGTTTAGATAATGTAGGTGATGTTTCTCCTGAATTAAAAGATTTACCTAAAATAGGTGTAATAGGTAAAATTAAAAAGAAAATAAAATTACCAAATGGAGATTACCGTATATTTGTAACTGGATTAAATAGAGTTCAAATAAAAGATTATAGACAAGCATTAAATAATAAAGATATATTAGAAGCTATTGTTAAAAGACTATATATTGACAATTCAGTAGCTGAAGAAGACAAAGCTATTTTAAAAACTTTAAAAGCTAAAATATTAGAATATATGGATTTAAATCCAGGTGTATCTAATTCAGTAACTGCTACTATAGATAAGATTGAAGATTTAGATATGCTAACTGATGTAATAACTAATTTTATTACATTTGATATTGATAAAAAAATAGAATACATGAATGAATTTGATTATAAAGCTAGAGCGGCTAAATTAATCAAAGATATTCAGGTTGAATTAGAAGTAATTAATATTGAAAACAACATTGATTATCAAATATCAGAAGGTTTAGATAAAGAACAAAGAAATTACTTAATTAAACAAAAAATTAAATTATTAAATGAAGAATTAGGTTCAACATATAATAAAGATACTGAAGTAGATAATTATATGGAAAAGATAGATAGTTTGAATATATCTACTAGAACTAGAAGTAAACTTATAGATGAAGTAAAAAAATACTCTTATACATCTGATGCTAATCCAGATTCATCAGTTATAAGAAATTACTTAGATACTGTATTAAATCTTCCATGGAATACATTATCTATTGATGAAAAGAATATTAAAAATATTAAGAAATCATTAGATAAAAGCCATTATGGCTTAGAAGAAGCAAAAGAACGTATAATTGAATATATTGCTATTAAAAAGACTTCTAAGAAGCTAAAAACACCAATTATATGTTTAGTTGGTCCTCCAGGAACTGGTAAAACTACTTTAGGTATGTCTATTGCAGATTCATTAAATAGAGAATTTGCAAAAGTATCAGTAGGTGGATTAAATGATGCATCTGAATTAACTGGACATAAAAGAACATATTTAGGATCTTCTCCAGGTATAATAATGCAATCAATCTCCAAATGTGGAACATCAAATCCTGTAATCTTAATTGATGAAGTAGATAAAATGACTAAAGATTATCATGGAGATCCTGCAGCAGTATTATTAGATATTCTAGATTCTTCTCAAAATAATCAATTTATTGATCATTATATAGAAGAACCATTTGATTTATCTCAAGTATTATTTATACTTACTGCAAATGATTTAGATTCTATTCCATCAGCATTAAGAGATAGATTAGAAATAATAACTATTTCTTCATATTCAGAAGAAGAAAAACTATATATAGCTAAAAAATATTTAATACCTCTTATATATGATGAATACAATATAACTAAATATAAATTTTCTGATGATATCATTTTAGAAATTATTAATAGTTATACTAAAGAAGCTGGTGTAAGAGATCTAGATAGATTAATAAGAAAAGTAATAAGAAAAGCTTATTTATCTGAAAAGAAAACAACAACTATTACATCTAAAGATGTATTAGAATATCTAGGACCAGTTAAATATGGCAAAGAAAAAAAGAAAAACCATGTTGGATGTGCAATTACATTAGGAGTAACTCCATATGGTGGTATTCCTCTTACAATTGAATCTATATTTACTACAGGAAGTGGCAATATTCAAACAACAGGTAATATTGAAGAATCGGTTAAAGAATCTTGTATAGTATCATATAATTATTTATTATCTCATTTAGATACATTTAAAGTAGATGAAAAATCTATTTTAAATAAAGATATTCATATTAATATGCATAACTATGGAGTTAAGAAAACTGGTACTTCAGGTGGTCTTGCCTGTACAGTTGCGTTATTATCTTTAATGTTAAATATAATGGTAGATGATAAAATTTGTTTTACTGGTGAAATAGATTTATATGGTGATATCTTAAAAGTAGGTGGTATTAAAGAAAAAATTATAGGTGCCTACAATGATGATTTTAATACTGTATTTATACCAAAAGAGAATGAAAATGATCTTAAACAAATACCTAAAAATGTTAAAGATAATTTAAAGATTGTTTGTGTAAATACATTTGAAGAAGTATATAAATATATATTTAAGAAACATAAATAAATATGTTTCTTTTTTATTTGTATTTGTAGTATAATGAAATATAGAATAGGAGGGTAGTTATGAAAAAGAAAAACGGTTTTATATCTACAAGTATTATTTATTCTTTCTTTTTAATTTTTGTAACTCTCTTCCTTGGATTAATCTTGAATTATACACATAACAGAATACTATTAAACAGAGTAAATGAAGCTGCTATAAATGATATTAATAAGATAAAAAATGCTAGAATATCAAATCTTAATGTAGGAGATTATGTATTATTTGAACTTAAGGAAGAAGAGCAAGATAAAATGAATCAAACATCATATATTCTTGCTAATATATATGAAGATGGCACATATGAATTTTTAAGTACTACAACTACATTTAATTCTATGTACAATTCTAATTCTGAATTTATTACTATTGATAAATTTAATAGTTTAAGAGATACATATAAGAATACAATTAAATATTCAGATGTTAATACTAATATGAATATTAATATTGTACCTGCATCATCTTTAAAAAGAGTAAGAGAAAATATAACAGATTCAAATATAATAAGTGATATTTATGATACTTCTACAGATTATATAGTTTATAATGATATTCCTGCTACATCATATAGAGAAAATTCATATTATAATTTTAGAAAATATTCAATTACTTCTAACAATACAAGTGATATTTTCAATGGTAATAATCCAGATGATTTATCTAACTTATTATCTAGTTATTGTAATTTGACATATACAAATGAATCTCTTGTATATCCTTCAAATAATATATTTGGATATGGAAATGTATTAACTGCAACTATATCAACTCCTAGATATATTAATTATTGTTATTACTCAAATTATGAAAATTATAATCATTTAGCTAAAGATGGAATAGTTACAAAAGATGAAAGTGTTGCATCAGATTTGATACCTAATGATAATCCTTCATTAAGTGAAGCTGAACAAAAGGGATTATTCTATCGAGCATCATTAAAGTTTAATATAAATGATTCTAGAGATAATGATTATTTTATATCAGGTAAAGGAACAAAAGAAGATCCTTATATCCTAAGAAAAGGAGGTAAGGAATAATGAAAAAGAACGGTTTTGTTTTACTTGAAACAGTCATGACTATATGTATATTATCAGTAGTATTACTTTCTTTATATGCATCATATTCATATGTATTAAAGAAATCTTTAAGTAGAAATACATATGATTTAACAGACAGTATATATGAAGGTTACTATGTAACTGAAATAATTAAAAACAACTATGGTACTCTAAATAATTATTTTAGTACATGTACTAATAATAATCCTGGATATACATGTGATTTATCTCTTGATTCTTCATTAAGTGTATTAAGAGATGTGTATGAAGTAGATAAATTATATTATATTAATCCTAAAACTTATTATGCTAATCATAATTTATTAAATAAACTTGATGCAACTACAATTGACTATGTTAAAACAATTGGTCAAGTTAATAATCGTGATATGGTTATAATTAAATATAAAAAAGTATATGAAGATGGAACATATGAAATCTTCCATTCAAAGGTGGAGGTGTAGTATGAAGAAATATAATCATGGTACAACTATATTAGAAGTTTTAATTAGTATAATAATAATTTCAATTGTAGTTGGCTTATTATTTGGATTATTAGTTCAAATACAAGCAGATGATGAAGAAAATAATTTGAATTCATCATTCACTTTAGCAGAATCTACAATTGAAAGAACTGTTGGAGAAGATGCTATTAACTATAATATTAAAAGAGTTTCTTCTTGCACTTTGCAAGATGCTGGAATTGATTCGAATACAATTGCATCAAATAAATATGAATGTATAAGACTAGAATATGATTCAAATTATACTAAAGATAATATAGGCTATATTACAATATATGAATATTATAAGACATATGATTCTAAGTATTGCCCTAATGGAGAAAATGCATGCAATCCTACATGGGTTGCAAGATATACAAGAGGAAAATATGAAAATTGTATAATAGGAGATATTGCTACTAATTATACATATAGACCAAATAAAACTATGATGCGTGAATATTTGTCTGGTGTAAATTTAGGAGAAGTAAAAGTATCATACGGATCTTTATATGATGATACTAAACTATATAGTAATCAATTACTCAATCCTGTATTAATTACAATGCCTGTTTCAGCTTATAATGGAAGACATTATGATATAAGTATTTCATTTAATCATAAGATTTATTCTAATACAAATATTTCTAAAAACTTTATATGTGATAACACATCTTTAAATTGTGCTTGCTATGGTGATAACTGTAATCTTACATATCCAGATAGTACATTAAAAGATGAAAATAATAAATATAAGTTTACATGCTAAGATACAATTAATAATTGTATCTTTTATTTTGATGTTATAATTTTAATAAGGTGATAACATGAAAAGCGTATTATCATATATTAAAAAAGATTGGAAATTTATCTTAACAATTATTGTTGTATTCTTGATATGTGCAGTTAAATTACCATATTCAATATATGCACCAGGTGGAAAAATCGATTTATCAGATAGATATGAAAATGAAATATATAAAACAAATGGTTCACTTAATATTACATATATTTCATCATATCCTGGAACATTACCAATTTTATTAATATCCAAAATAATACCTAACTGGGATATAGTAAAAAATGATGATATAAAATATACAAATGAAACTATGAAAGACTCTGTAAAAAGAGACGAAATATTAAATGAATCTGCAAATAGCAACTCAATATATGTAGGTTATACTAAAGCAGGATATGATGTTAATATTACAAATAAAAAGATATATGTAACATATATTCATGAAGATGCAAAAACTGATTTAAAAATAGGTGATCAAATAATAGAAGTAGATAATGTTGTATTTGAAGATCATTTAAAACTTGCTGAGTATATTAAATCAAAAGATTATGATACTAAAGTAAATTTTAAAGTTTTAAGAGATAATAAGACAATTGATTGCTATGGAATTCTTACTAATATTAAAGATTTAAAAGTAATTGGTATATCATTTAATATTATATATGAATATAATAATAATCCTGATATTACATATAAAAATAAAAGAAATGAATTAGGACCATCAGGTGGATTGATGATGGCACTTTATATTTATAATTCTCTTACAGAAGAAGATATTACTAAAGGATATGAAATTGCAGGAACTGGTACAATTGATATAGATGGTAAAGTTGGAGAAATTGATGGAGTTAAATATAAGATGATAGGTGCATATAAAAAAGGTGTAAGAATATTTATAGTACCTGAAGAAAATTATGAAGATGCAATTAAAGTAAAAGAAGAAAATAAATATGATATAAATGTAATAAGTGTATCTACATTTGATGATGCATTAAATAAGTTAAAAGAGCTAAAATAATGTAATATTTTAGTCTTTTTTTATGTTATAATATCTAATGCAGGGTGATTTGTATGAAGATGAATGAAGTTGATAGAAGTAAATTATCTCCAATGATGGTCCAATACGTCGAGATTAAAGAGCAACATATGGATGAATTATTATTTTATAGAATAGGTGACTTCTATGAACTATTCTTTGAAGATTCATACATAGCTTCCCGTGAACTTGAGTTAACTATGACAGGTAAAAACGCTGGTTTGTCTGAAAGAGTTCCTATGTGTGGTATTCCACATCATGCAGCAAAGAACTATGTAGAAAAACTTATTTCTAAAGGATATAAGGTTGCTATATGTGAACAAGTAGAAGATCCTAGATTTACTAAAGGTATGGTAAAAAGAGAAGTAGTTGAAGTAATTACTAAAGGAACTATGGTAGATTTAGAATTCTTAAATGATAAAGACTTTAACTATATTGGTTCTATTATAGATTTTGATTATATTTATTTACTTACTTATATAGATATATCTACTGGCGAAGTAAATAGTTTGTACTTAGATCATAAAGAAGATATATTAACTAATGAAATTATTACTTTAAATTTAAAAGAAGTAGTTGTTAAAAATGATTTTGATTTAGCTTTATTAAATAAATTAGTTAATAATTATCAATTAAATTTATCTATATCAGATGAATTATTAGAAGATGAATATAAATCTATATATGAGGATATAGAAGATGAAAGAATAATATATGGTATTAAACACATTTTATATTACTTACATGTTAAAGAATTAAAAGACTTATCTCATTTAAATAAAGTTAATATTATTAATAAAGATGAATATCTTGAAATGGATGTTCATTCAATTAGAAATCTTGAATTAATCGAGACTCTAAGACTAAAAGAAAGAAAATATTCTCTTATTTGGCTATTAGATAGAACTAAAACAGCAATGGGTTCAAGAATGCTTAAGAATTTCTTACTTAATCCATTGAAAGACAAAGATAAGATAAATGAAAGATATGATTTTATAGAAGCATTAAATAATAATTTCTTATTAAGAGATGAACTTATGAGAGATTTATATGAAGTATATGACCTCGAAAGATTATGTGGTAAAGTTACATGTGGTTCATTAAATGCTAGAGATGTACTTCAAATAAAGAACTCTCTTAAAGTATTACCTGATATTAATAGAATATTAGGAGAATTAAAATTTGATATTAAAGTAGAAGAGCATAAAGAAATATGCGAACTACTTGAAAAAGCTATATATGAAGATCCACCTATAACTATTAAAGAAGGATATCTAATTAAAGAAGGTTATAATGAAGAATTAGATGAACTTAAGAAAATAAGATCAGGTGGTAAAGATTTTATTGCGTCTATTGAAGAAGAAGAAAAGAAAAGAACTGGTATAAGTAATCTTAAAGTAGGTTATAACAAAGTATTTGGTTACTATATTGAAGTAACTAAAGGACAAATTGCAAATATACCAGCTGATGCAGGATGGGAAAGAAGACAAACACTTACAGGTGCTGAAAGATTTATAACTCCTGAATTAAAAGAAAAAGAAGCGTTAGTATTAAATGCAGAAGAAAAGATTATTGATTTAGAGTATGAATTATTTAATGACATTAGAAATACATTAAAAGAAAATGTATTCAAATTAGAAAATACTGCTAAACTATTAGCAAGAATTGATGTATATTCATCACTTTCTTTAGTAAGTGAAGAACATCATTTAGTAAGACCTAAATTAGTGGATAACAGATCTATTAAAATAATCGAAGGATTCCATCCTGTAGTAGAAGCTGTATCAAATAATACATATGTAAAAAATGATATTATCATGGATGATAAAACAGATACATTATTAATAACTGGTCCAAATATGTCAGGTAAATCTACATTCATGAGACAATTAGCAATTACTATTATCATGGCTCAAATAGGCTCATTTGTACCATGTGAATATGCTGAATTACCAATATTTGATAAGATATATACAAGAATAGGTGCATCAGATGATTTAGTATCTGGTGAATCAACATTCATGGTAGAAATGTTAGAAGCTAAAAATGCTATAGTAAATGCTACACCAAATTCATTAATACTATTTGATGAACTAGGAAGAGGTACAGCAACATTTGATGGTATGTCATTAGCTAGAAGTATTCTTGAATATGTAAATGAAAAAATCAAATGTAAGACATTATTTAGTACACACTATCATGAATTAACTGATTTAGATAAAACATATAAGAATATTAAAAATATTCATGTTGAAGCTAAAGAGCAAGACGGTAATATAACTTTCTTACATAAAGTTAAAGAAGGAGCTGTTGATAAATCGTATGGTATACATGTTGCAAGACTTGCTGGTATGCCTGATGAAATATTAACTAGAGCTGATGAAATACTTAAAGTATATGAAAGTGATTCAAAGAAAAATAGAAAGAATCATGAAAGTGTAATTGATAATCAATTATCATTTAACTTTGATACACCTAAAGAAGATCATAAAGAGTTAATTGACTTAATAAATTCTATAGATCCTCTAAATACAACACCAATGGAATCACTTAATTATTTATTTAAAATAAAAGAAGAATTAAAAAAGAACAAGTAGTCTTGTTCTTTTTATTTTCCTATAGATAAATAATAATCATGTACAGTATCGTGATTTAATTTTTTTCTTGTAGAAAGCATTAATTTATCTGTATCTTGAATTATATCTTGAAATTCATCTTCTAAATCTTCACGTTCTATTGGGAATTTCCATATATCTTTTCTCATAAGAAAATCTGTTGTTGAATAGCTTTCCAATCCATCATATTGATAACTATAATAAATGCGGCCTTCTTTTGTTAAATAATTTCTTAGAATTCTTAAATATCTTAGAAATTGTTTAGTGTCTACATAATCATATATATTGGATAGTATGATTGCATCATATTTTTTATCTTGAATAAACGAATGAATATTAAATAAGTGAGTAGAGTAATTATATCTTTCTAGATGTTTAATATTTCTTTTTAATTCTTTTAAAGAATCTATATTGAAATAAGCATTATTATCAAGTATCTCTGAATCATCTATATCAGGTCTAAATAATTTTTCTTGTAAATCTTCAATAGAAAATTTTTCAAATAAATGTTCCCAAAATAGGTATGATCCATGATCTAAAGCATCTTTACATTTATCATATCCATTTTTATTTATTCTAAATAAGAAAGAATATAATTCATGAATATTTTTTATTTCAGTTAATCCTGCTAGTCTTAAATTAATATAATAATTTGTTATTGTATTTATATCAAAAGTATCTATCTTATATACGCCTTCAGCTAAAAAGTTAAATAGATGATCTCCTGATGAACCAACAGTTAAAATAGATTCAGGTTTTTTGATACCATTTACTAAAGAACCCATTTTTTCATTTGTATGTTCATATATTTTAGATTTTTCGTTATAATCATCATCTAAATAGCCAATTGTATATTTATTCTTTTTCTCTAACTTTTTCTTAGCTAACCCCATATAATTCACCTTTTTTCAAAGAGATATTATATATAATAATATATAGTACATCAACTAAAAATCGTTGACATTCTAACTATTTTTTGATATTATCTTGGTGTTTGTAAGTATTCATTACAAACCGCACTAAAAAGGTAAAAGTTAGATTTATCTACACCTTCAAGGCGTGTCTTCAAATTATAAGGAGGTTAGAGTAATGAAAGCAGTATTCGTAACTGGTGGAAAACAATACTATGTAGAAGAAGGTCAAGAAATCTACGTTGAAAAATTAGATGCTGAAGTAGGATCTAAAGTAGAATTTGACGAAGTACTTTCTGTAGGAGACAAAATTGGTACTCCTGTAGTTAAAGGTGCTAAAGTTACATGCGAAGTTGTTAAACACGGAAAACAAAAGAAGGTTGTAGTATTCAAGTATAGACCTAAGAAAAAATACCGTAACACTAGAGGACATAGACAACCATATACTATGTTAAAAGTAACTAAGATAGCAGGTTAATATGATTCTAGTACGTGTTAGTGATAATCTAATAAAGATTTCAGGACATGCTAATTATTCCGATGGAAATGATATAGTATGTGCATCTGTTTCATCTATCATGTATACAACAGTTAATGCAATCATGTCATTTGACAAAGATGCAATTATTTATGAAGACAATAATGATGTTGTTACTATTAAAAATATTAAAAAAGATGAAATAACAAATAAATTAATTGATAATATGATTAACTTATTTGATAATTTAAAAAATGATTATCCTAAGAATATTAATATTATTGAGGAGGATTAAACATGAAAGAATTATTTATTTCTTTAAATATTCAACGTTTCGCGCATGTTAAAGCTCAAGGTTCAACTCAAAACGGTAGAGATTCTGCTGGTAGAAGACTTGGAGCTAAGGCTGCTGACGGTGAAACAGTATCTGCTGGATCTATTTTATATAGACAAAGAGGTACTAAGATTTATCCAGGTACAAACGTAGGTATGGGAAAAGATCATACTTTATTTGCAAAAGTTACTGGTGTAGTAAAATTTGAAAGATCTGGAAAAGATAAGAAAAAAGTAAGCGTTTACGAAAAGTAATCGCTTTTCTTTTTGCCAAAATAACCCATAGGTAGTATAATATACGACATGTAAAGGGGGTTATTTGATATGTCAACTTTATTTGATACATATATGGCAAATAATAAAGTAGAAGAGTTATCTGACGATCAAGTAAAAGATTTACTAAAAGAATATAGATATAATGAAAATCTTGATGCAAGAGATTCTATAATCAAAAACTTTTATCCAATGATAAAACGTTTAATTAATACTATGGTTAAAGTATCATCTCAAAGAGAAGAATATATATCTGTTGCTTGTATAGCTTTAATGAGTTGTATTGATAAATTTGATATCGAACAACCTTGTAAGTTTAGTACAGTAGCATATAAATATATATCTAATGCTATAAGAAATCAATTATTACAAAATAATGGTTTAATTAGTACACCATATGTAGAAAGTGTAAACGCTAAGAAATATCTTACATCTAAAAAAAGATTAGAAGAATTATACGAAAGAAAATTATCTGTAGATGAACTAGCAGATTTATTAAATATTAAAACAAATAAAATACTTGATTATGAAAATGAATTAGCTAATATATATTCATTATCAGCTCCAATTGGAGAAGATTTTGAATTAGCTGATGTTATCAGTGATGGCAATTCACTAGAAAAGTCATATGAATTGCAAGATTCGATTGATTCTCTAAGACCAAATATTGCTTTATTAAAAGATAAAAGACAACAATTAATATTATTATATACATACGGAATGATGGATGGAGAAGAACATTCACAAGAAGAAGCAAGACAAATGCTTGTAGATAATGGATACGAAATGATGTCTAGAGCAAATATACAAAAACTTCAAAAAACTGCAATTGCAGAGTTAAGAGATATGTATAATTAAAGAAGTATTTACAAATACTTCTTTTTTATTTGTCGATTATTTGTCAAATAATTGACTTTATCTTATTTCCTTATGCTATAATAGTTAAAGGTGATTAAAATGAATGAGACTAAAGAAGTATTAGCTAGAATTCATGATTATTCGTTAGAAGACATTATGGGAGAAAGATTTGGAAGATATTCTAAATATATTATCCAAGATCGTGCTATTCCTGATGTAAGAGATGGTTTAAAACCAGTACAAAGAAGAATTATATATGCAATGCATCAAGATAAGAATACTTATGATAAACCATTTAAAAAGTGTGCAAACGCTGTTGGTTTAGTTTTAGGTAGATATCATCCGCATGGAGACTCATCTGTATATGATGCATTAATCCATTTATCTCAAAAATGGAAACAAAATCATATATTAGTTCAAGTTGATGGTAATAATGGTTCTATCGATGGAGATCCAGCTGCTGCAATGCGTTATACTGAAACTAGATTAGATAAACTAGCTGAAGAAATGCTTAAAGATATTGATAAGAATACTGTAGAAATGGCTCTTAACTATTCAGATACATTATATGAACCAACTGTTTTACCTGCAAAATTTCCAAACTTATTAGTAAATGGAACAACTGGTATATCAGCTGGATATGCAACTAATATTCCACCTCATAATTTAGGTGAAATAATTGATGCTACAATTAAGAGAATCGATTCTCCAAATTGTCATTTAGATTCAATTCTAGATATAGTTAAAGGACCAGATTTTCCAACAGGTGGAGTAATAGAAGGAAAAGAATCAATTAGACAAGCTTTAACAACTGGACGTGGTAAAGTTATTGTTAAAGCTAAATATGAATTTGTTAAAGAAAAAGGTAAAGAACAAATTATCATTAATGAAATACCTTTTGATGTAAACAAACAACAATTAGTTAAGAAAATAGATGATATTAGACTATCTGGTAAAGTATCAGGTATGGCTGAAGTAAGAGATGAATCTGACAAAGACGCATTTGTTAGAATTGTTATAGATTTAAAACCAAATGCTAATAAAGATTTAATCATGGCTTACTTATTTAAGAATACTGATTTACAATCTAATTTCTCATATAACATGGTATCAATTGTTAATAGAAGACCTAAAATCATGGGTGTTGTAGGCATGATTGATGCTTATATTGAATTTGATAAAGAAGTAGTTAGAAGAAGATGTGAATTTGATTTAGCTGCTTTAAAGAAAGAAATTATAATTGTTGAAGGTTTAGTTAAAGCTATGTCTATCTTAGATGATGTTATTAAAACAATAAGAGCATCTAAGAATAAATCAGATGCTGAAGCTAACTTAGTAAAGAAATTTGATTTCCTACCTGAACAAGCAGAAGCAATCGTTAAATTACAATTATATAGATTAACTAATACAGATATAGTTGAATTACAAAATAAATTAAAAGAGTTACAAAACTTAATAAATACATTAGAAGATATTCTTGCTAATCCAGAAAAATTAAATGGAGTAATTAAAAATGAATTAAGACAAATTAAGAAAGAATATGCAGTTGATAGACGTACTGAAGTGAAAGATGAAGTACAAGAAATGACATTCAATGCTGAAGATTTAATTGTTAAAGAAAATGTATATGTAATGGTAACTAAAGATGGATATGTTAAGAAACTATCTATGAAGAGTTTTGCTAATAATACATTAGATGAAGTAGGACTTAAAGAAGGAGACTATGTTCTTCGTACATATGAAGCTACTACTTTAATGAAATTACTTATTATTACTAAGCTAGGAAGTTACTTATATTTACCAGTTAATGAAATACCAGTTACTAGATTAAAGGATTTAGGTAAACATGTTTCTAATTTTGTACCTATAGATCCAAATGATGAAGTAGTAAACGCTTATATTGTAGATGAAAAAGATGCATCTCAAGTAATTACATTCTTTACTAAAGAAGGAATGGTTAAACGTACTGAGTTATCTTCATTCATTGTAAGTAGATATAATAAGACTTATACATCAATGAAGTTAAAAGCTGGAGACTTTATTACTAATACTCAAATTGATAATGAAAATGCAATATTAGTAACTAAGTCAGGATATTATATTTCATATAAAACAAGTGAAATACCAATTTCATCAGCTAAATCTCAAGGCGTAAAAGGTATTAACTTAAAAGATGATGAAGTAGTATCTGGTTTAACTTATACATCAGCAGATGAATATTTAAATATATTTACTGATAAGAAGACAGGTAAACGTATTAAGTTATCTGAATTAACTCAATTGACTAGAGCTAAACGTGGTTCTATGGTAATTAAGAAAGTTAAATCTACAAACTATAATATAGTATCTGCAGTTATTACTAGAACTAATGATTACATAGGTTTATCTGCATTTGAAAGCTTAGAAAGAATCAAAAATACTGATATTCCAATTATGGATCTTGCTTCTACAGGCTCATCAATTACTAAGAAGTCATTTGATAAAGCATTTGTATTCTCAGTTCCTGTGAGAATAAAAGAAAATGCTGCTCCTGTAAAGAAAAAAGAAGAAAAAACTAAAAAAGTAGATAAGCAAGAAGAAATGGAATTTATTGAAGATTTTAAAATATAAAAGTCACTTATTAAAGTGACTTTTTATATTGAAAAAAACACATGAATAACTTATAATTATAAATAGAATAGGAAAGTAGTTATGAGAAAGAATAATAAAGGTTTTACATTAGTTGAAGTTTTACTTGTTATTGCTTTACTTGCGGTTATTGTTGCAATAACTATACCAGCGGTTGCACAAATAACAGATAATTCTAAGAGAAAAGCATTCTATTTATATGCTTTAAATTTAGTTACTAAAGCAACAAATCATTATGTTGCAGCATATCAAGATTTAGAACAAATCAGCGTTGATGATTATACAAAAGCTGATTGTATTGTATATGATATAAAAAATGACTTAGAAATTGAGAATACCGGTAATTATGAAGGTTGGGTAAAGATTGTTAGAAATAAAAAAGCTGCTACTGAAGTAGATAGTAAGTTAGCATCTATTTCTTTTTCAATGCCTGAGCCTACAAATGAGGAAAACGAAGAATATTATTCAGCAAACGGAAAATATAAAGATGGTATATTATATCCTAAATTTTGTATTTCAAAAGAAGGAACTTGTACTCCATCTCAATCAGTAAATATTCAAGAATATCAATATAAATTCACAATTAATAAGGTTATTAATAAAGGTGAAACATTATGTGCTAATTATCAAAAGGTAAGTGGAAATACATTAGTTACTGCTGCTACTAATTGTATGGCATATGAAAATGCATTAATATTACCTACAGATTATACATATGATGTAATAGTTTCGTTCAAGGATAATTCTTATGCTATTGAAGATTTGAATATGCGTAATATGGATGAAAAAAAATTCAATGTAGCATTAGAGGATTATATTAATAGACCAAATATTCAGTCTAAACAAAGACTTGAAATACATCAACCAACATGTGATGGTTCAACTGGTATTACAATTGGTACAGCAGAAGAGCAAACTACTCAAACAACAGTGATTACAACAAAAGATGCTCCTGAAGAATTATTATTAAGTTCACTAAATATTCAAGGATATGACATTGGATTTAATCCTGGACAATTAACTTACTCGTTACAAGTACCAAATTATGTTACTTCATTAAATGTTACAGCAGTTCCAATGATTTCATCTACAAAAGTAACAATAACTGGTCAAAATGATTTCTCAATTGGACAAAATAGAATAAATATTTTACTTGAAGGTGAAAATGCTAATACAAGTAGATATGTCATTTATGTTAATAGATTAAGAGAAAATACTACTAGAACAACTATTAGTACAACAACTACAACAAGATCTACTAGAACAAAGAATGTAATTGTATATACAACAAGAGAAATAACAACAAAACAAGGTGCACCAGATCCAACATTACCTGAGTCAAATACACAACTTGAATTCTTAACTATAAGTAAGCATCAAGATATTAATTTTAGCCCTGATACTTATTACTATGATGTTAAGATAGATAAAGATGAAGACATGTTATATCTTAACTATCGTGCTAAGAATCCAAATGCAACAGTAGTTGTTACTGGTAACTCAAATCTTAAAAATGGATCTCAAATTGAAATCCTAGTAAGATCAGAAAATGAATACTATACTGCTCAATATATTATTAATGTATATCGTGAAGGATTAACTATTTCTTATACATTAGTATTTAGAATTATAGCTATTGTATTAGGTGTAATATTATTACTAGTACTAGTTTGGTTAACACTTGCAAGAAGAAGTATGAGACCTAAGAAAACTAAAGAAATACAAGTTGTTACAAAACAAACAACAACAGGCCCAGCAACATCAGTATTTGATAACCAACCTAAAAAAGTAGTTATAAATACAAACAAAGATAATAATAACAATAATAATAGTTGATAAAAGACATTAAAGTCTTTTGTCAACTATCAATAATCTAAATTATCATTATTGATTATGAGATAAGATTATTGTATAATTTATATAGAATAGGAAGAGGAACTAAGATGAAGAAGAATAAAAATGGATTTACATTAGTTGAATTATTAGTAGTTATTGTAGTACTTGCGTTAATTATGATTATTACAATACCTGCAGTATTAGATATTATGGATGATGCTAGAAAGAATGCCTTCATATTATATTGTCAAAAGGTAGTTAAAGATACTCAAACACAATATGTATATGACTCAAACATTGGTAATGCCGGTGGAGCAGGATTATATGTATATGACGTTACTACAGACTTAGGATATTCTTCAACTGGTAACTATAGAGGATATGTAGTTGTAGATGCTACTTCATCATCTGGTACAAAATATATTTTGAACTTATATGACAATAACTATGCTATACCAAACTGGAATGTATCTGATAAAGGTGATCCAACAACAGCCAGTCTTCAAAATTATACTTCAGAATTATATGGACGTTATTTCAAATCTCCAGTTGCAGCTTGTAGAGAAGCTAAACCAGGATCAACAGTTCAATGTCAAAATAGAAATGGTTATATTATAAGTAATTAATATTAAAACGACTACATAAGTCGTTTTTTTTATGTTATAATTTTTATGGTGATAAATATGTTATATATTGGAAGTCATGTATCATATAAAAATGATACTCAACTAGTTGGATCAGTAAAAGAAGCTTTATCATATGGATCAACAGCTTTTATGTTTTATACAGGTGCTCCTCAAAATACTCAAAGAGGTGCAATAAATGATGGTTTAACATTAGAAGCTATGAATATTATGAAAGAAAATAATATTGAATTAGATAAAGTTATTGTACATGCTCCATATATAGTAAACTTAGGCAATAATACAGATCCTGACAAATGGAAATTTGGTCAAGATTTTATTAGACAAGAATTAGATAGATGTGAAACTTTAGGTATTAAATATATGGTATTACATCCTGGAGCAGCAGTTGGTTTAGATAGAACTGAAGCTATGGATAATATAATAAGAGGCCTTAATAATATTTTAGTTAAAGATGATACTACAATTGTATTATTAGAAACAATGGCTGGAAAAGGTACTGAATTAGGTATTAATCTAGAAGAAATGTCATATTTATTAAATGGAATAGAATTAAAAGATAAAGTAGGAGTATGTCTAGATACATGTCATTTATCTGATTCTGGAATAGATATTTCTAAATTTGATGAATATTTAGATGAGTTTGATAAATCAATAGGCGTTAATAAAATTGGATGCGTACACGTAAATGATAGTAAAAATCCAATAGGATCTCATAAAGATAGACATGAAAACTTAGGATATGGTGCAATTGGCTTTGATAATCTTATAAATGTTATTTATAATGAGCGTCTTTCTAATGTTCCTAAAATATTAGAAACTCCATATGTAGATAAAGAATATGCTCCATATAAACAAGAAATAGAAATGATTAGATCAAAAGAATTTAATCCTAACTTATATAATGATGTAATAAAATATTATAGTAAATAATAGGTGATAACTATGAATAACAAAATAACTATACCAGAAAGTATGAATGTTATTTTTGATAAAGATATACATGAGTTTTTAAATCCTGATCATGTATATATACCAATTGAACCTGGTTTTGAACTTAATGTTAAAACAGGTGCATTTGTATATATGGAACAAGTATTATTATCAAAAGATAATGTTAAAATATATAGTCCTGTTTCAGGAAAAATACTTGGAAAAACAACTTCTATGAAGTTAAATAATAAAGATTTAGAATGTATAGTAATTGAAAATGATTTTAAAGAAAGCTTGAAGAAGAAAACTCCAGCTACAAAATATATAAATGAATATAGCAAAGATCAAATTAATGATTTAATAGTTAAGTTTAATGCAATAGATAGAAAACTAATATATGGTGCTAAAACACTTGTAATTAATGGTATTGATAAAGATCCGTTTGAGCATACTTCATCATATATTATAAATACATATTCTGATAAAATCCTTGAAACTATAGATGCTTTAGCATCAATATTAGGATGTGAAGAAACTATATTAGCAATTAATAATGCTGATAATTTAAATGTTATTAATTTGATAAATAATATTGGTACATATCCAAATATTAAATTAAAATTAGTTCCTGATATTTATCCAATTGGATTTGAATCTATATTATTAAAAAATACTGTATCAAAAAAACAAGAGAAGAGTGGAGTTAACTACTTAACTGTAGAAGATATATATAACATTTATAATGTATTAAAAAGAAAGAAACCTATAACTGAAAAACTTATTACTATAGCTGGAAATGCTGTAGAAAATCCAAAAGTTGTAAAAGTAAAAATAGGTACTTCAATGGCTGATATTATCAAAAATTCTGTAACTGTTACAGATGATAATTATTATGTAATAATAAATGGATTATTAGCTGGTAAAACATTAACAACATTAAATAATATAATTACTCCTGACATTAGAAGTATATTTTTAAATACTGCAGATAAACAAAAAGAAACTAAATGTATTCAATGTGGCTTGTGTAATTTAAAATGTCCTGCAGGTTTAAATCCTAAATATTTAAAAGAACATAAAAAAGCCGACAAATCAAAGTGTATTCACTGCGGATTATGTACATATTTATGTCCTGCTAATATTAATTTTAAAAAATATTTAGGAGGTAATGAAAATGAATAATGTATATGTTAGAAGTAAAAAGAATATATATCAAATCTCAATAACTAGAATATTATTGCTTTTACCAATGATTCTATATGGTGTATATAAAAATGGTTTATTCTTGTATATAAATAAATATACTAATTTATATGGACTATTTAGACCACTTATATTTATATTTGGTGGTGCATTTATAGGTGCAATGGTTAATGTAATATATGAATTAATATTTAATAAAAAAAATAATAATAATCCTACTATAAGAGAAATATTATTTTCTTCATTTCATATTGAATATGGAATAATATTAGGATGTTTAGTTAGTATTAATACTAATGTGTTAGTATTCTTCTTATCTGTATTTGGATTATTGATGGTATCAAAGTTCTTTAAAAATAGAGTAAATATAATGTGTGTAATTTTTATTACAATATATGCTATACAAACTCTAGTATTAAAAAACTTTGATTATATGAATATATATGAATCAAATAAATTATTTGAATATAATATATTAGATTATATAATTGGTAAAAATGTAGGTGGAATAGCATCTACTAATATCTTGATAAACTTATTAGTATTTGTCTTATTAAGTGTTACAAATAATACTAAAACTAGTATTGGTATATTATCTATGATTACAAGTTTATTCTTATTTTCTGTTTATTGCATGTTTGCAAATGTAAATATTGGAAATGTATTCTTCCAATATGGATATATATTTATATTTACTTTTGTTGCTACAGATTATGTTACATCAAGTTATACAATACTAGGAATGAGAATATTTGGAATTGTTGTGGGGGCACTAACATTTGCGTTTTACTTTGTAAATCCAATCTTAGCACCATTTATTGCAGTTCTATTAACAAGTTTCTTAAATAATTTGATAGATAGATCAAATAAATTATTTAAAAAGTAATAAGAGTTTGCTATAATAATTATAGATTATGGAAGGAGAATGAATATGGCTAAATTTTGTACTAGTTGTGGAGCACCAGTAGAAGAAGGACAAAATAATTGTACTTCATGTGGAGCACCAATTGGAGGAGCACAAACTCAAGCTCAACCAAACTTCCAACAACAACAATTCCAACAACCATATGCTGGTGGAGTTGAACAAAAATCTAAAATGGTTGCAGGATTACTTCAATTATTCTTAGGTGGATTTGGTGTTGGTAGATTCTACCTAGGATATAGTGGTATGGCAGTTGCTCAAATTTTAGTTACTATCTTTACTTGTGGTATTGGTGGTATCTGGCCTTTTATTGATGGTATTATGATTTTAACTGGTTCAGTTAAAACTGATGCTAATGGTGTACCATTAAAAGACTAATTTTTTTAGTGAAAATATAAAAACATATATTTAATATATGTTTTTTTTGTGGTAAAATGTAGTATAGGTGAGAATATGAAGTTAAGGAGTAATTTAATTAAAACTGATAAATTATTACTTGTAACTAGTTTACTATTATTCTTATTTGGATTAGTAATGATATTTTCATCATCTACAGTAGCTGCAGTTCTAGTTTATAAGAATCCAAGCTATTTCTTCGTTATAAGACAAGGTGCTGTAGAATTAGGTATGTTATTGGTGTCTTTATTTATTATATCTACACCAACTAAAACATATTCTAGATTAAGCTTTTTATTCCCATTTGTAATGATAGGATTACTTGCATTAGTATTTTTATTTGGTACAGAACATAATGGTGCGAAATCATGGTTGGATTTAGGAATAATAAATTTTCAATCATCTGAATTTGTTAAAACATTAATAATTCTATATATGGCTACCATATATGGAGATAAGAAAAAATGGGATAATGAAAATGATTTATTAAAACCATTAGTAATACCAATTATATGTGTTGCACTTATAATGATTGAACCTGACTTAGGTACAGCAATTATAGCAGCAGGAATAACATTTATGTTATTTGTTGAATTACCAATTAAAAAAGGTAAAGTAATGCGATTAATATATATATTAATGGCAATTGGTGCAGCAATATTATTTATTTTGTATTCTACTAATAGTTTGAATAAAATAATGACTCCTGCTCAAGTATCAAGATTTGATTTTAGAAAACCATGTTCTAGATATTTAGAGAAAACAGGATACCAAGTATGTAATAGTTATATTGCAATAAATAATGGTGGATTATATGGCTTAGGATTAGGTAATAGTAAGCAAAAGAATTTATATTTACCTGAATCATATACAGACTTTATATTCCCAATTATAGTAGAAGAATTTGGATTAATAGGTGTAGGAATTTTATTCTTTGGATACTTATTATTACTATTCTCAATATTGACTATTGCAAGAAATGCTACAAATTTAAGAAATTCAATGATAGCATTTGGAACATTTATTTATATATTAATACATCTAGTTATTAATTTAGCTGGTGTAACAGGTTTATTTATAATGACAGGTGTTCCACTTCCATTCATGTCTTATGGTGGATCATTTGTAATTAATTTATTTGTATTGTTATCATTGACTCAAAGAGTAGCAATAGAAAATAAAGAAGCAAGAAGTAAGAAAGCGTAGGTGAGATCAATGTATTCTATCTTAGATAATATTAAGTCGAATGATAAAGGCGAATTAATATTTATTGATGAAAACTATCGAATTGTAACAGCAGAACAAGCAGCTGATATTATTCTATCTTGGAATACAGCTGATATTCCTGACGAAATATTTATAAAAATAGAAAATATATTACAAAAATTACAATCTGATAATATTAATGAAAATTTATTTATAAATGAAGATGTAGTTATATCTGCATTAAATGTAAAAGTAATTGAAAGAGAAAACTTATTACATCCAACTAAATCAAATCAAGATGCATTTAACGATATAGTTGCTGCTAATGATGAAGTAAGAGAAAAAATGAAATTTATTGATACTAAATCATCTGATGGTAAGGAAATAGATTATATTTCAATTAGAAATGATGATAATACAGTAGATATATTAGTTTGTAAAACAGATACTGAAATACAAGATTATATTAAAAAACATGGAGATGAAATACCAAGTAGATCAGCAAAAGAGATATTCTATGATATGAATAATATGTTTAGAGTACCACTTAATTTCAAAAGATTATCTGAAGATAATACAGATCCTAAGTTATCTAAACAAGAAGAAAAACAAAAAGTTAGAGATGCAGTTAAATCTTTTGGTCTAGATGGACATATATATGTAGCGGTTGATTGCTTCGGTGAAAGAATATACAAAATAGAAGATGCTATATTCAAATTTGATTATTCCAATGATGGAACTATTGAAATATTACAAGAACCTAAGAATATGAGAAATCTTAATAAACAAGAAGAAGATACAACAACATTCTTAGATACTATGTTATCAAGTGTTCAAGATAATAATGAATCTATTGATCCTGAAGACGAATATCAAGAATTAGCAGCAATTGATGAATATGAATTTGAAAATGATCAAGAAAGCAACTTTATACCATTTGAAGGAGTTCAAGAACCAACATTCGATGAACCTGCAATAGTTCCAGATGCATATGAAACTGGTATTAAAGATGATAAATTTGATCAAGAAGATAATAAAAGATTTGTTAGTTTTGATTCAAATGTCTTTAATAATTTATTGAAGAAAGCATATGCTAATACCTTAACTAAGAAAGAAACACATTTATTAGCAACATATATTTATTTACTATCTAATGATAGAAATGCTAATACAATAGAAAGCGAATCTCAAAAGAAATTAGAACAATACTTCTATAATTATATGTATGATGATTATGATAGAGCTAATAATGTAAAGAAAGAAAGAATACCAGAAGTAATGAATTTAGAATTATATAATGCATTACATTATTTTGAAAATAAAGAAGATGAATTACTTCCAAAGAAAAAAGAAGAAGCTGTTCAAGAAGATCCACCTAAGTCATTGAGAAAATCAAATGGTGTTGCTTTAGCTGTAATTATTATTGAATTACTAGTCGTAGCATTAATTATTGCAACAGTATTTTCACTTGATATTTGGTAGAAAATCAATATAATAATAGATAATTTAAAGGAGAATGTTATGGAATTTTATGACGAAGCTGAAATGAATATGATGTCAGCAATTGAAAATTTAGAAAAAAGACTAGTTACTGTTAGAGCAGGTAGAGCAAATCCAGCAATGCTTAATGGAATTAAAGTTGAATACTATGGAGTACCAACTGCATTAAATCAAGTTGCAAATATAACTGTACCAGAAGCAAGACAATTAATGATTAAACCATTTGATAAATCAATTATTAAAGATATTGAACATGCTATCAATGAAGCAAATTTAGGAATTGCTCCAACTAATAATGGTGAAATGATTATCTTAACTATTCCTCAAATGACAGAAGATACTAGAAGAACATATGTTAAACAAGTTAAAGAAATGGGAGAAGATTGTAAGGTAGCATTAAGAAATGCAAGAGCTGATGCAATGAACTCAATTAAAAAGTCTGAAGAATTAACTGAAGACCAAAAGAAATCTTCAGAAGAAGATATTCAAGAATTAATTAATAAATACAACAAAGTTGTAGATGAAAAAGTAAAAGAAAAAGAAGAAGAATTAATGAGCGTATAATCTTTATGATACTATAATATTAATAAGGTGGTGTTAGTATGTTACTAGAAGATAAGTTAACTATTTCAAAAGACGGAAAAGAAGTAGAATGCGATGTAGTATTTGACTTTACTTGCAATGAAAATGGTAGAAATTATGTTGCATTTACTGATCATTCTACTGATGAAGATGGGAATGAAAATATATATGTAAAATCATATGATCCATTTGCAGAAAAAGTAGAAATGGAAGACATTGAAACTGATGCAGAATGGAATATGGTTTCAGAAGTATTAAATTCCATTAAAAATGGCGAAGTATAGGAGGGTTTATTATGTTTGACGCAACAAGTGAACAATTTAGAAAACAAATAATTGATTTATCTAATCAAATCTCTGTATTTAGAAGAGTTGCAGTAGCTCGTAATCAAGATTTATTAGATGAAGAAGAAAGATTTGATAATCAAATATCTTCAGTTCAAGGTAATAAAACTAATATAGAAAATATTCATTTTCTATATACTAAAGAACAAAAAGAACATATTTCTAGAGATATTAAAAGTGAATTATTATATTTAAATGCAATTGGAAAAACTTACAATGATGCACGAGCTAGATTAGTAGAACTAGCTAAAAGAATTAAGACAGTTGAAGATAAAGAAGAAAGAAAATCAATAAAAGATGAATTGCTTGTAATTTTACCTTTTGTAGAAATGTATGAAGAATACTTTAAAGGTTTAAAATCTATGCAAGCTGCTTTAACTGGATACGAACATAGCAATGATAGATATGTTGACTTTATTAAAGGAAATGTAGATGTATTTAAAGATGTTAAAACAATTGCTACTGAAGCCAAAAGTGCATTAAAAGAAAAACCAATTGAATTTGATATTAATATTACAAATGAAAATGTTTCTATTATGTCTTCATATGATAATATTAAGTTAGAAAAACCAGAATTATTTGATTTAGATTCTGTAACTAAAGAAGATATAGATTATTTCTTTATTAATTATATTGAAAATGTATCTAAAAACTTAAACATGTCATATGACGAATTAGTAAAGAAACCATTTAATGTAAAAATAAATGGTAAAGAAATTAAAAATATAAATGAAGATACATTTGCTGATACTGTTATTGCATATGCTTTAAATCAAAAGAAAGCTAAAAAGGACGAAGAAGTTAAACAAAAGGAAAAAGAAGCAGAAATTGCTGCATCTGTTCCTGATAAACCAGCAGAAAAAGATGTTGAACCTCCTAAAAGGGCAAAACGTGTCCCAAAAGCATCATTTGATGCACCATCTGAAACTAAATTAATAGAAAAAGAAGATGGAGAAATTCTAAATATAGATAGAATCCTTGCAGATTTAACTAAAGGTCTTGATTTTGAAAAAGGAGATGACTGGAAATTTACAGCATCTAATATAAGAGTAAATCAAAACTTTAAAAACAAAGTTTGTACAGGAAATAAATTATATAATATCGTTGCTTTAGCACCAAGTGTTATTAGTTATCCATTCCAATTAATTCATAAAGGAATTGGAAAAGTTGCATATAATAAAAAGATTGATGCTAGAGTTAAACAATTACAAGATAGATTAAAAAACTTATCTGAAGATGAACTTACTCTTTTATATGAACAATATAAAGGCGGTAACTTAAAGAATTATAATAAGATGCCTATAGTAAATACAATGATTCAAGCCAGAATCAATGGATGGATTAAAAAGAAAACTAAAAAAATTACTTCAAGAATGGTATCTATTTATAATACTATACTTAAAGATTTCAAACGTATGACTGAAATAACTAAAACATATAAGTCTAGTGAATTATCTGAAGCTGAATCAATGTCACTAATGGAAGAATATCAAGCTTTAATTTATGGAAAATCAGCTTTAATAAAAGAATATTTAGATTTATCTAAAGAAAAGTTAGATTATGAAGTTGGTGGAGCTAAAGGTTATAGTGAATCTATAAGAGCATTTAAAACAGGAATGTCTCAAGCTGGATTCAGATTTAGAAAAATACCTAAAGAAAATGATGAAATCAATGAAGCACAAGCAAGAGCTTATGAAGAAGAACTAAAGGGTGTTGCAAATAATGATGATTTAATGGCTTTAGGTGGATTTGTTAAGAGAGAAAAGATTCTTACTGACAATTCATTATATGAAGATACTTTATTTATGCAAAAAGAAGTTGGATTAAGAAGTCATAATCCAGTAATGAAACCATTAAATTATGAAAAAGATCCATTTGTATCTGATTTAGTGAGAACTGTAGTTCTTGTTGCATCAGGAATCAATTTATATAATACAATTCAAAGAGCAAATGAATTAGATAATTTAAAGGATTTAACTGAACAACAAAAACAATTAATACATGAACAACAAGAACAAATTGGAAAATTATCAGAAGATGTTAGCAATGCTAAAGGATTAAGTGCAGCAATTTCTAATAAATCAGGTGCTGTAATTGATTCAAGAATTGCTCAAATAAATGAAGCTAATTTAGCACATACAAATACATTAGAAAGAGCTGTATTAGATCAAACTAATTGGCATTCTACAGGTGCTGAATATAAAGCATTAGATGATGCTGCTCATGAAACATACAATAATTTATATCAAGCTTCACAAACTGAAATTAATACTATAGCTGATGGTGTAGCAAATGGAACTATGTCTCATGCTGATGCTATGGCTAAGTTAACAGAATTAAGTAAGTCTATGGAAGATCAATTTGTCACAAATTATAAAGGAGTATATGATACAGTTACAAAATATGCAACTGATCATCCACAATTTGATTTAACTGCTCCAACTGAAGGATTAGATAAAGTTATTAGTACATCATCTAATATCAGTGTTGGAAATGAAGCTGTTGATCAAGCGTTTAAATTAGCTCAAGAAATCAATAAAATTGAAGGAGTTACATTATCAGAAGTTGAAGCACTTGCTAATAATTTAAGCAAGATTGAAGCTGCTACTGGTGTTGTTCCAACTCAATCAATGATTCCTGGATTATTTAACTCATTATCTGCTGCTGCATTAGCAATAGGAGTTAAAAATAGAATGGTTAAATATAACGCTTATGGATATTTTGACGAATTAGAAGACATGGATAATATAACAGAAGAAGATATTAAAGATTATGAAAGAATAACTGGAGCAAATGCTCCAGAAGAATCTGAAACAGAAGAAAAAGGAAGAACTAAATAGTTCTTCCTTTTATATTACAAATAAAAAAGAAGTATAAACTTCTTATTTACTTAAAGCATAATTAATAAAGTATATTGCAAGTGGAACAATAAATGCTGCAAACATTGCAATAAACATTGCCCATACGAATATCTTTTTACCTAAAGATACTTTCTCATTACCATATTTATCTAATTTTGTTTTCTTTTTTTCTGCTTTTATACGAATATTACCAACTACAGCTTTTACGTTATTATCTTCGTTCATTTCTCGTCACCTTATTAAATTATACCATAATTATAAATAAATTAAAGTGTAAATTATTATAATATATGCTATAATACTTCAGGAAGAAGGGATAATATGGCAAAACGTGTTGTTATCGGTATGAGTGGTGGAGTAGACTCTTCAGTAGCTGCATATCTACTAAAAAAACAAGGTTATGAAGTAATTGGCTTATTCATGCGTAATTGGGATGCTATGGTTAATAATGACATAGAAGGTAATCCTACATTAGGACAAGACATTTGTCCTCAAGAACAAGATTACAATGATGCAAAAGCAGTATGTGAATCTTTAGGCATTGAATTACATAGAGTAGATTTTATTAAAGAGTATTGGGACAATGTATTTACTTATTTCTTAGAAGAATTAAAGAAAGGTAGAACACCAAATCCTGATTTAATGTGTAATAAATATATAAAGTTTGATTCATTTGTAAAAGAAGCAAAGAAATTAGGTGCTGATTATATAGCTACAGGTCATTATGCTCAAACTAAAGATTGTAGATTATATAGAGCTGAAGATTTAAATAAAGATCAAACATACTTTTTAGCTCAATTAAGACCAGAACAACTTAAAAATGTATTATTCCCAATTGGAGACTTAACAAAGCCTGAAGTAAGAGAAATTGCTGTAGAACAAAATATACCTACAGCCAAGAAAAAAGATTCTACAGGTATTTGCTTTATTGGTGAAAGAAACTATCAAAAATTCATACAAAATTATTTAAAACCAAATCCTGGTGATATAGTAAATGTAGATACAGGAGAAGTAATTGGTAGACATGAAGGCTTAATGAATTATACAATTGGTCAAAGAAGACAAGTTGGTATATCTGGATATGATGAAAAACACTTCGTAGTTGGTAAAAATGTAGAAAAGAATATACTATATGTTGCATTTGGAGAAGATCCAGAAACATTATATTCAGATGAATGTATAATTGAAAATGTAAATATTATTACTCCAAGAATGCCTGATTTCTGTACAGCTAAGTTTAGATATAGAGGACCAGATTATGATGTAATACTTGAATTTTTAGAAAATAATGAAATAAGAGTTAAGTATCCATCAAAAGTTAAATCAGTAACTCCTGGACAAGCTTGTGTATTATATTTAGGCCAAGAATGTTTAGGTTCTGGAATTATTAAAGAAGTAAGAAAAAACGGCGAAAAACTATGGTATTTATAATATAAAATACTGTTTTTCGATAAAAATGTAAATTTTATTAAAAAAATTAAATAAATTTCAAGTAAAATCACCCCTTACCGGTAAAATATATTAGTAGAGGGTGATTTTTTATGGCTGGAATTCCTAAAGAGGAAATAAATAGAATCCAGTCTCAAGCAAATATAATAGATGTTATATCAAATTATATTAGCTTAGAAAAGAAAGGTAGCAATTACTTCGGAGTATGCCCGTTCCATGGTGATAAAGGTCCTTCCTTATCAGTTAATGAAACAATGAAATTTTGGAAATGCTTCGGATGTAATAAATCTGGTACTGTATTTGATTTTGTACGAGAAATTGAACATGTATCTTTCCCTGAGGCTGTTAAAATTGTTGCAGATAAAATTGGTACAAAGATTGATGGTGTATCAAATGTAACATATCGTTATACTAAACATTTAGAAGCATTAGACTTTGCAATGAAATTTTATCAATTAAATATTCAAAGTAAAGAAGGACATGATGCTAAAGAATATTTATTAAAACGTGGATTAAGTGAAGAAATAATAAATGAATTTGAAATTGGTTATGCTATCTCAAAACCAGACAATCTAAGTAAAATATTGTTATCAAAAGGATATGATGAAAATATTTTATTAGAAACTGGATTAGCAAATATTGGAAATTCATTATATGACTTATTTAGGGATAGAATTACATTCCCAATTCATAATGCTGATGGTCGATGTGTAGGTTTTTCTGCACGTATATATAAAGATATAGATGAAGCCAAATATATAAATACAAAAGAAACACCCGTATTTAAAAAAGGTAATATTTTATTTAATTATCATAGAGCATCTAAAGAAGCATCTAATTATAAATATATATTAGTTGTTGAAGGTCAAATGGATGCAATTAGAATATATTCAAGTGGAATAAAATCAGTCGTAGCAACAATGGGTACTGCATTAACACAAAAACATGTAGCTTTATTAAAAAGATTAGGTGTTGATGTAATACTTGCATTTGATAACGATAATGCTGGTTTAAAAGCAACTATCACTAATGGAGATATACTTGCTAATGAAGACGTTAATGTTAAAGTATTAAGAATTAAGGATGCAAAAGACCCTGATGAATATATTTTAAAAAATGGAATAGATAGTTATAAAGCTGCTATAGAACATTCAGTAAATTATTTTGATTTTAAATTAGCGAATTTAAAAGAAGATAAAGATTTAAATAAAATAGAAGATTTAAATAAATATATTAATCAAGTAATAAAAGAATTAAATAAATCTAATGATCCTATTTTAAGAGAACTAACTATAAATGATATATCTAATAAATATAATATAGATAAGCAAGTTTTATTAAATAAACTAGATGATATAGCAGATACAAAAAAGGTATATAAAGAAGTAGTCACTCTTAAGGAAAAGAAAGAAAAATTAGATAATTTAACCAAGACATATAGATCATTTATATATTATTTGTTAAATGATATTAAATATATTCAATTATATAATCAGGAATTAGGATATTTACCTGATAAAAAATATGATGAAATTGCACAAGAGATTGTTGCATTTTATCTAAAATTTAATTATATTAATATGGCAGATTTTGTTGCAAATAGTTATGAATCTGATTTCCAAGAAGAATTAGATGCAATTGTATCTGATAATTTAGGGTTAAAGCTATTTGATAATGATTTTATTGGTTATATTAAAAAGATCAAAGATATCGATATTAGTTCTAGAATAAAATATCTAAAAGAAAAAATGAAAAACGAAACTGATATCAATGAACAATCAAAAATCATGGATGAAATAATAAAATTAAAAAAGGATGGAAAGTAAAATGAGTAAGAAGACAGAAGAAGTAACAGAAGTAGTTCAAACTGAATTACCTGTAGAAGGAAAAACAACTAAAAAAAGCAAGGGTATAGTAGAAATTAAAACTTTAGATGAAAGAAAAGCCGAATTAATTGAAGAAGGTAAAAAGAACGGATTTATCACATTCGAAAGATTAGCTGATGCATTAAAAGGACTAGAATTAGATGCTGACTCATTAGATAGCTTATATAATGCGTTAATGGAAGCTGGTATCTCAGTTGTAACTGAAGATGATGCAAATGCTGGATCTGGAAAAGATATGATTGAAGAAGAACCAATCTTATTATCTGATGAAGATTTAGTTAAAGATGTAAATATAAACGACCCAGTTCGTATGTATTTAAAAGAAATTGGTAGAATTTCATTATTATCACCAGATGAAGAAGCTGAATTATCTTTAAAAGTAGCTGATGGTGATGAATTTGCTAGAAATAGATTAGCAGAAGCTAACTTACGTTTAGTTGTATCAATTGCAAAAAGATATGTTGGACGTGGTTTATTATTCCTAGACCTTATCCAAGAAGGTAATATTGGTTTAATGAAAGCTGTAGAAAAATTCGATTATGAAAAAGGATTTAAATTTTCTACATATGCAACATGGTGGATTAGACAAGCAATTACTCGTGCTTTAGCTGACCAAGCTAGAACTATCCGTGTACCAGTTCATATGGTTGAAACAATCAATAAAATGGCTAGAATTCAAAGACAAATGACACTTGAATTAAACCGTGAACCAAGTGATGAAGAAATCGCTAAAAAGATGGGTATCTCAGTTGATAGAGTTAGAGAAGTTATGAAGATTTCTCAAGACCCAGTTTCATTAGAAACTCCAATTGGAGAAGAAGATGATTCACATTTAGGAGATTTTATTAAAGATGAATCTTCATTATCTCCTGAAGAATATGCAACTAACGAAATTTTAAAAGAAGAAATCAAATCAGTTTTATCTACATTACAACCAAGAGAACAACAAGTACTTGAATTAAGATTTGGTCTTATTGATGGTACTTCATATACTCTTGAAGAAGTAGGTAAAAGATTTAACGTTACTCGTGAACGTATTAGACAAATTGAAGCAAAAGCTTTAAGAAAATTAAGACATCCATCAAGAGCTAAAAAATTAAAAGATTTCATGATGGATTAATAAGAGAAAAGATATCTTTTCTCTTTTTCAAATTTAAAGTGGTGATTATATGATTAGTAATAGATTAAAAAGAATTGCGTCTTATGTTTCAAATGAAGATAGATTAATTGATATAGGATGTGATCATGCATTATTAGATATTTATTTAGTTAAAAATAAAATATTAGATAAAGTAATTGTTTCTGATGTGCATGAAGGAGCATTAAATGCTGGTGTTTCTAATATAAAAAAAGAAAAATTATCTAAAAAAATAGAAACTCGCCTTGGAAACGGAATGGAAGTATTATCTGATAAAGATGATATTAATACAGTTCTAATTTCAGGAATGGGTACTACAACTATTTTAGATATTCTAAATAATAACTATTTAAAGAATATTAATAAACTAATCATTCAATCAAATAATGACCATACTGAACTTCGTATAGAAGTTACAAAACTAGGATATATAGTAAAAGATGAAGAATACCTAGTTGATATGGGTAAAAACTATATAATAATAGTATTTGAAAAAGGTAATAAAAAGTATACAAAAGATGAATTAAGATATGGACCTATTCTAATTAAAGATAAAGCATATCTTAATTTTGAATTAAATCAATGTATAAAGATTAAAAATTTTATACCAACTAATAAAGTGATATTAAAATTTAGATTAAATAAAGAAATTAGACATTTAAAGAAATTAATAAAAAGATGTGGTGAATAATATATGGATAAAAAACATATAAGAAATTTTAGTATTATTGCACATATTGATCATGGTAAAAGTACTCTTGCAGATAGAATACTTGAGTTAACTGGTGCTGTAGATTCACATGATATGCAAGATCAATTATTAGATTCGATGGATCTTGAAAGAGAACGTGGAATTACAATTAAATTAAATGCTGTTGAACTTTCATATAAATATAATAATGAAGAATATCAATTGCACTTAATAGATACTCCAGGACATGTAGACTTTTCATATGAAGTATCACGTAGTTTAGCGGCGTGTGAAGGTGCAATATTAATAATAGATGCTGCTCAAGGTATTGAGGCACAAACCCTTGCAAACTTCTATTTAGCATTAAATAATGATTTAACTATTATTCCAGTTATTAATAAAATAGATTTACCAAACGCTGACATTCCTAAGAGAATGGATGAATTAGTAAATGTATTAGGTTTTAGAGAAGATGAAGTTTTAAAATGTTCTGCTAAAACAGGTGAAGGAGTAAAAGAAATTCTTGATGCTATAGTTGAGAGAATTAATCCTCCTAAAGAAGATGAAGGAACTGCAACAAAAGCAATGATATTTGACTCATATTTTGATCCATATCGTGGCGTTATTGCATCTATCAGATTGTTTGAAGGTGAAATAAAAAAAGGCGATACTATTAAATTAATGGCAACCAATAAAGACTATCAAATTGTTGATATTGGTGTTAATACTCCTAAAAGAAAAAGTATGGATAAGTTAGTATCTGGTCAAGTAGGTTGGGTAGATGCTTCAATAAAAACAATTGAAACTATTAAAGTTGGTGATACTATTACAACTTTAAGAGCTAAAGCTAACGAACCATTACCAGGTTACCAACCAATGAAACCAATGGTATACTCTGGTTTATTTCCAATTGAACCTAATAAATTTGAAGCATTAAAAGAAGCTTTAGAAAAATTAAAATTAAATGATGCATCTTTATCATTTGAACCTGAAACATCAGAAGCTTTAGGATTTGGTTTTAGATGTGGTTTCCTAGGTTTATTACATATGGATGTAATAGAAGAAAGAATTAGAAGAGAATTTGATCTAGATATTATTGCAACTTCTCCTTCTGTTATATATGAAGTTACATTAAATGGTGGAGAAGAAATTATAGTAGACAGTCCATCTAAAATGCCTGATAGAACACAAATTAAAGAGATTAGAGAGCCTTTTATATCCACTAATATATTTGTGCCATCTGAATACATTGGTGCAATTATGGAACTTTGCCAAGATAAAAGAGGTATATATAAATCAATTGAATATATAAATGCTCAAAGAGTTAATATTCATTATGATTTACCTTTATCAGAAATAGTTTATGATTTTTTTGATAGATTAAAATCAAGCACTAAAGGATATGCTTCATTTGACTATGAATTTATAGGATATCAAGCACAAGATCTAGTAAAAATGGATATTTTAATTAATGGAGAGACTGTTGATGCGTTATCAATGATAGTACATAAAGATTTTGCTTATGAAAGAGGTAAAAAGATTGTTGGAGATTTGAAACAAATTATTCCTAGACAATTATTTATTGTTCCTCTTCAAGCAAGTATTGGTAATAAGGTAATAGCTAGAGAAACTATTTCTCAAATGAGAAAGAATGTATTAGCTAAATGTTATGGTGGAGATATTTCACGTAAGAGAAAGCTATTAGAAAAACAAAAAGAAGGTAAGAAAAAGATGAAAACTATTGGTAGAGTAGAATTACCACCTGAAGCCTTCTTAGCAGTATTAAAAACAGATAAATCTTAATAAAAACATTTGCATAAACCCCTTTATTATGCTATCATAATACAAGTTTTCAAGGGGTTATGTTTTTTTATTTAAGGCAATGACAAAAGAGGGGTTTTGACATGACAATGTATGAAGATTTATTAAAACAATATAACAGAGCAACTGGCTCAAAATGTAAAACTATATATGATAAAGGATTTAAAGAATGGTTAGATAAATATAGCTATGAATTAAATGCATATATAGAATTCCTTGAATCACAAGGATATAAATTCAAAGACTCAAATATTGCAGAATTAGATAAAGGACCATTTGATTCAATTTTAGTAAGAAGAACAGCTGATAATATAGAGAAAAGACTTATTACCGAAAATGCTTCTACAATCAATATACCTGTAAGAAAAGTTAAAATTGCTAAAAAAGAAATCAAAATTTACCATAATGGTCAATTATTTCCAATAGACGAGTATGATTCATTTATGTCGTATAATTTATCATCTAGAAGTCAATTAGATAGATTTTCTATGATGCATAATTTAAATAAAAGTATAATATACGGTGTATTCGGGCATAATGATGATTTAGATAAAATGAAAAAATTAGCTGATGTAAGATCAATATATGAAAATATGAATGATGGAGAATTTAATATAAATTATGACAATTCCGACAACACATATTTCTATATGGTGGCTTCAAAATAAGAATAGTAACAACTATTCTTTTTATTTCGTTAAATTTGCGTAAAAAAGAAAATAATATTGAGTTTTTATTTACTTTTTTATATAATTTTAGTATAGGGTGATGATGAATGAAAAGTGTGTATATACATATTCCATTTTGTAGTAGAATATGTGCTTATTGTGATTTCTGCAAAGTGTTACATATAGACACTTTTGTTGATGATTACTTAGAAGCACTTAAGGATGAAATCCTTAATAGTTATGAAGGAGAAAGAATTGAAACTATCTATATTGGTGGTGGAACACCTTCATGTTTAACAAAAAAAGAAAGAGTAAAATTATTTAGAATATTAGAAATTTTTAAAAGGTCTCCGGACTGTGAATATACATTTGAATGTAATCCAAATGATATAGATGAATATCTTTTAGATGATTTATGTGCAGGTGGAGTTAATAGAATTTCAATTGGTGTTGAATCCTTTAATGAAGAAAATTTAAATATATTAGAAAGAGATTCGAATTTTAAAGATTTAAAGAATAAGATAGAACTTATAAGAAATAGAGGTATTGATAACATTAATTTAGATTTAATGTATGCTATTCCTGGAGAAAAATTAGGTGTATTAAAGAAAGATTTAAATAAATTAATAAAATTACAACCAACACATATTAGTACCTATTCATTAATGATTGAAGACCATACTAAGTTAAAAATAGAGGGTAAAGAATACATATCTGAAGATTTAGATAGAAAAATGTATGACACAATTAATAAGGTATTAAAATCTCATGGATTTAAGCATTATGAAGTATCAAACTTTGCTTTAGAAGGATTTGAATCAAAACATAATATGAATTACTGGTCTAATGGTGAATACTATGGATTTGGTCTTGGAGCATCTGGATTTAAAGCAGGATTTAGATATACTAATACTAGAAACCTACATGAATATATTGCTGGTAATCTAAGAGTTGAAAATAATTTAATGAGTTATAAAGATCAAATGGATAATGAAATTATGCTTGGTCTAAGAAAATTAGAAGGTATAAATGTCGATGATTTCTTTGAAAAATATAATACAAATATTCAAGACGTTTATCCTGTAAAAGACTTAATGAGAACAAAAGAATTAATTTATCATGATGGTTATTTAAAAATACCAGAAGATAAAATATATGTTATGAATGAAATACTTGTAAAACTTTTATAGTATTGTAAAAATAAAATGCGAGTGCTATAATTTGAATATAATTGAAGGGAAGAAATGTGAAAATGAAAAAACTAAAAAGTTTATTACTTCTAGGGGTTATGGTTTTATTTATTCCAACATTTGTTAATGCAGCATCATTGGAATTAGGGCAAAAGAATGTAAGCGCTAATGTTGCTACTGTTCCAGTAACAATTTCGCTAGGTGAAGGTGAAACAGTTGCTGCTATTAAAGGAGTTTATTGTTCAGTAGATGGGTATGATTCATCTGATATTTCCTGTGAAATATCTAATGTAAAAGATCATATTCTATCACTATCAGGTACAGAAATTAATGGTCAAAAAGTTGCTACATTAACTATTACAAATCATAAAGAAAGATCTGTTAATGATGTGGTTGCTACATTAAAATATGAAACATATACAATTCAAACTAATAAAATTGATTTAGGACCTAAACCAGAAGAAAGAAAAGCATCATCAAATGCTAGACTTAAAGAAGTTACAGTTTCTTCAGGAAAGATTAGTCCAGAGTTCTCAGCTGATAAAACTGATTATGTTATTTATGGTATAGCTGATACAGTTAAATCAATTGTATTTGATTACGTTTGTGAAGATACAAATTGTAATGGTGCAACACTTGAAGGTGGAGTTCAAGTAAATTCAATGAAAGTAGATCTTAATATTGGAGAAAATAAAGTTATATTAACATCAAAAGCTGAAGATAATATTGGTACAGCTAAATATACTTTTACAGTATATAGAGGAGAAACATCATATAACTCAGCTAAATTAAAATCTTTAGTGGTTGGTGAATATGAATTATCTCCAAAGTTTAAACCAGATGTATATGAATACACATTATCTATTCCTTACTCTTTAGTAACACTTGCTACTGCAATTACTTATGAAGCAGAAGATGAAAAAGCTACAGTTGAAATAAAAGGACATGATAATTTAGTAGTTGGTGAAAATACTATTTCTATTAAAGTTACTAATGTATTAGATACTGAAACTGTTGAATATAAAGTAGTAGTAACAAGATTAGATGATCAAGATATAATAGTTAAAGCTTATAAAGATGGAAAAATCACTTTCTTAGATTCAAATCAAGAAAAGAAAGAATTAACTGAAGAAGAATTCGAAAAACAATATCCAGCTGAATGGGCTAAAATAAAAAATAAAACATATGAATTTGATGAAGATGGAAACATAAAAGTTAAAGAAGCTGAAGAAGATTCAAAAGAAACAAAAGAAGAAAAGAAAAACTCTAAAACTTGGTTAATTGTATTATTAATCGTTTTAGGAATTGTAATAATTGGTGTATCTGGATACTTTATCTTTAGAAAGAAACCTGAAAAGAAAGATGATAAAAAAGATTCAAAAAAAGATGAAGTTGAAGAGAAAAAAGAAGATAGTATCGAAGTAAAACAAATTGATGATATTAATGAATCAGATGAAGATTTATTAAATTTATCAGATGCAGATGAAATCAATATAAATATTAGAAGAAATCCAGATGCAGATGCAGACTACAATGTAGAAACTGAAATTGAATCAGTAGAACACGTAGCAACAAAAAGAAACTTAGATGATACAGTAGATATTGATGAAGCTCTTTCTGACTTAATGAGTACAAGACAATATAATTTTACTGATGAAGATGAAAAGTAGGCATAAAATGCTTACTTTTTTCATTTTTCAGTGTAAAAATGCCTTGCAACTATCGGTTTTATGTAATATAATACTATTGATGTTTGAGAGGAGGGAAGTAAAAATGACAAGAGTTGAAGTAAAAAACGGTGACATTAATGGTGCATTAAAAAGATTCAAACTTAAGGTAGCTAAAAGCGGTGTCCCTTCTGAATTAAAGAAACATAAGGAATATACAAAACCAGGCGTTAAGAGACGTGAAGAGAAAAAAGAAATGATCAAAAATTCACGTAAAAGAAATAGAAATAGAAGAGGATAGTAAATCCTCTTTTTTTATGATATATTATATTTGGAAAGAAGATGTTTTATATGTATGAACAAATAAAAAAAGATATGGTAGAAGCAATGAAAGGTGGAGATAAGTTTAAACTTAATGTAATAAGAATGCTTAAATCTGCAATTATGCTTAAAGAAATAGAAGTTAAACCAAATGACTTAACTGATGATGATGTTCTTGCGGTAGTAAAATCAGAAGTTAAGAAAAGAAAAGGATCAATTGAAGAATTTGAAAAATATGGAAAATTAGATCAAGTTGAAGATTTAAAAAAAGAAGTAGAAATTTTATCAGTATATTTACCAGAAGAATTATCTGAAGAAGCTTTACTACAAATCATTGATGAAGGAATTAAAGAAGTAGGAGCTGAAACTATAAAAGATATGGGTAAAGTTATGAAATACGTAACTGAAAAAGCTGGTGCTGCAGCTGACATGTCTAAAGTATCAGGATTAGTTAAGCAAAAATTAGCATAATAAAAGACACTTCTAGTGTTTTTTTATTTTGCAAAGTATTATATAATAATAACATAGAATGGAAGTGGTAATATGTTGCTAGCAAATGAATTTTTAAATCATTCAGCACAACAAGTTTTACCTAAAAGTGCTTACAATTTACTTACAGATATAGTTCCTATGATGGTATTATTTGTTATTGTAGCTGTTGTATTACGTATAATAACAAATTTATATAGTCATTCTAAGTTTGATATATATCACGATTTAAAAGCGTTAGTATACGTTTTATATGTTTTTTTATTATTCTTATTTGTTACTACAAAAGACTTTCAAAGTTATTCAAACAACTTTATTCCTTTTAGGGAAATCTTTAGATATAAAAATATACAAGATCCATTATTTATTTGGAATATAGGTGGAAATATATGCTTATTTATTCCATTTGGATTTATCGTTGCAGATTTAATTAATTTAAAATCAGGAAAACATTCTTTCTGGTTATCTGCATTGGTAGTATTTATTACATCTTTATCAATTGAAATTATCCAAACATATATAGGTAGAAGCTTTGATATAGATGATATTATTTTAAATGTTTTAGGAGGAATAATAGGTTATTATGTATTTAGATTATTCTTCTGGATGTTTAATAAAGTTATAAAAAATAAAATAATTAAGAAGACATGCTTTATTTTATTTGTTATAATAACATTTGTTGCAATTTATATATGGTTTAGGTGATAAGATGAATAGATATGATATTATTGATGAATTTAATGTAGATTTTGATTATTCATATTTAAATGATGTAATCAATCATACATTTGAAAAATTAGAAGTTAAAAATGCTTATTGTGATATTATCTTTATTGATGATGAAAAAATGCATGAAATGAATAAAGAATATCGTGGAATAGATAGAACAACTGATGTATTATCATTTGCTTTAGAAGACAATGGTACATTTATAGAAGAAGAAAGAGAACTTGGCGATATATTTGTATCGATTCCTAAAATGAAAGCACAAGCTGAAGAATATGGTCATTCAGAAAAGAGAGAATTATCATTTTTAGTTTGTCATGGATTATTACATCTTTTAGGATATGATCATACAAGATCAGAAGAAGAAGAAAAGATCCAATTTGGATTGCAAGAAGAAATATTAAATGATTTAGGAATAACTAGATAGAAGGAGTATATATGAGAAGTGGATTTGTATCAATCGTAGGTAGACCTAATACAGGTAAATCTACATTAATTAATGCTATAGTAAATGAACATATAGCAATTGTATCTGATGTAGCTGGTACAACTAGAAACACAATTCAAGGTGTATATCATGGTGATGATTTTCAAATTGTCTTTGTAGATACTCCTGGTATTGCAAAAGCAAGTGATAAATTAGGCAGAAGATTAAATGAAGAATCATATTCTTCATTAGATGATATTGATTGTATTTTATTTGTAGTAGATGCTGCAGGTGGATTAGGAAGAGGAGATAAATATATAATTGATGCTCTTAAGAGAACTACTGTACCTGTTATATTAGTATTAAATAAAATAGATAGATTATCTAAAGATGGAATTCTAAAAGCTATAAATATGTATAAAGATTTATATGACTTTGCTGAAATAATTCCAATAAGTGCTATGAAAGAGCATAATATAGATACACTTATTGATATAACAAAGAATTATTTAAAAGATAATGTTAAATATTATGAAGACGAAGTAATAACTAATACTAATCCAGAATTTATGATTACTGAATTAGTAAGAGAAAAAATATTAAATTTAACTAATGATGAAGTACCTCATTCAGTTACATGTGTATTATCTTCATTTAATAATAAAACATCAATTGCAGAAATTGGTGTAGATATTATTGTATCAAGAGATAATCTAAAAAAGATTATAATTGGTAAATCTGGTGCTATGTTAAAAGAAATTGGAACTGAAGCTAGAAAAGATATTGAACATTTATTAAATAAACAAGTATATCTAGAATTATATGTAAAAACAGTTAAAGACTGGAGAAATAATGTAAGATATATTGATGAACTATATGAAAATCAATAGGTGATATTTAAATGCTTACAACTGTAAAAGGAATTGTAGTATCTGAAACTCCTTTTAAGGAATCATCTAAAATTTTAAATATATATACAAAAGAATTTGGCATAATTGGAGTAATGTCTAAAGGATGTAAGAATATGAAAAGTCCTTTAAGAATAGTATCTCAAAGATTTTCTTATGCTGAATTTATTATATATTATAATGAAAATAAGATATCTACTTTAAAAGAAGGTACTATAATTAATAATTTTAATATTATTAAAACTGATTTATTATTAATATCATATTTTACATATATAACTGATTTAGTTACTCAAGTTGTAAAACAAAATGATTCAAAGAACATATATGATTTATACATAAATACCATATTAAAAATAAATGATGGATTAAATCCTAAAGTCATGACTAATATACTAGAAATAAAATTATTAGATTACTTAGGATGTCCAATTAATTTAAAATCATGTTGTAAATGTGGTGGAGTAAAAAATATAGTTACTATAGATCCAGATGAAGGCGGATATATATGTGCTGATTGTTATACAAATGAGATTATATATGATTCTAAAGTACAAAAAATGTTACAAATGTATTATATGATCGATATATCTACAATATCAGAATTAAAAATAAAAGATTATATTATTGAAGATATAAATAAATTTTTAAATCAATACTATGATAGATATACTGGTGTATATATTCATAGTAAAAAGTTTTTAGAGAATAATATAGACTTATAGTTTTATAAGTCTTTTTTATTTGCTATAATTATTATTAGAATAGGGATGATGTGTAATGCCTCAATTTAAAAATAAAATCTCTAGAGCTATATACTATAAAAAAAGGGAAAAAGATTTAAAAAAACAACAAAAAAAGATAGATAAAGAAATAGAAAAAGAATATAGAGAAAAATATCCAAAAGATCATTCTAATATTTCTAATAAATTAGCAAGAAAGATGGCAGACTTTTTTGATATCCTTTGGCCTGATGATGAAGAACAAATTGATAAAGAATATATGGATTTACTTTCTGATGCTGAAAAGAAAGAATTAGGATTGATGAAAACAGAAAATAAAAGAGTACTTACTATAGCATCAATTATAATGTCTTCTGTATTAACTATTGCTTGTATAATTTTTTACGTAGCACTCATGTTAAATAAGAGCCATTATGAAAAAGTAATAAAACCAATGATAAATAATTACTATCAATTTCATTATTTTAAAGAAGTACAAGTATTATCACATGAAGATATTTGTTATGAGGTAATGGATGAAAAACATAGTAGAAAAGAAGAATGTACTAACTTACATTTATCCTATATAAATGATGGAACACATGTTATTACAATAAATGATGAATATATTGGTGATGATGTTAATCAAAATTCATTTAAAGAATCATATAAAGCAAAAATAGAAAACAGATTTTCTTATTTAGGTATTGTAGATCAAGATGTTACTTTATCATATAAAGATTTATATCACGATTATTATTTATATGAAGATTATTCCAAAATATTACCAGTTGGTAAGAACTTTGATGAATTATTAAATTCAAGAAAACTTACAATTAGTAATGTTATATTATATAAAAACGAATTAAATATTAATGATATGCAAAACTACATCAAAAATTTCAGTGATGATTCAGCAATATATCTAATAAAAGTTAATGCTGGTTTACCTTCTAATTTAACGATTATAAAAAAAGATTATGTATTTGATAGTTCAGTAAGTAATAGTACGCCTTTAAAAGAAAATATTACTAATTACGAGCTAGATAGAAATATTAATAGTATAAATGATATATCAGTTAAAGATGTATCTACACACGGTATAAATAACATATATAGCGATTATGATGATAAAAAAACATATCAATATAATGACGGAATATACATATCAACTGAATATGAAAGAGCTTGGGGAGACGAACCACAAAAGCCACATTATTACTTAATCAAATTTACAAATGGAAGTTATAAATACAATAATCTTGCATTATTTGAAGGAAGCAATGGACGTTATAGTGAACTGGAAAAGAAAGAATATCCATTCTATATAACTTTAACAATAGGAAATGATACATATCTAATTGGTGATGATTCTTTAGGAATTGCCAATAAAACTGAAAAAAAGAGTGGTTTTTTATGTAATTTAGGCTTATGTTAGTCCATTTTGTGCTATAATAAGCAAAGTGATGAGGAATATTTATGAAAGAAAATATTATTGTTGCAATTGATGGTCCATCTGGAACTGGAAAAGGAACACTTGCCAGATTACTAGCAGATCACTTAGGTTATTATTATTTAGATACTGGACTATATTACAGAGCTATAGCATATTTAATGTTAAGCTATCATATAGATATTGGTGCAGAAGATGAAATAATAAGATTAGCTAATGATTTAAAACTAGAAATGAAGGGTGACAGAGCTCTTATAAATGAAGAAGAGTTAGGAAACGAACTACGTTCTATGGAAGTAAATAAATTAGTCCCTAAAGTAGCAGCAATAACAGATGTAAGATTAATCGTAAATGATAAAATCAGAAGATATTCCTATGACAAAGATATAGTGTTAGATGGAAGAGATGTTACAACAGTCTTATTTCCAAATGCACTACATAAAATATATATAACTGCATCTGCAGAAGAAAGAGCAAAAAGAAGATATAATCAAATGAAAGAATCAGGAGAAGAAGCTTCTTTTGAAGAAATTGTTGCATCAATTAAAGCAAGAGATGAAGCAGATAAAACTAGAAAGTTTGGAGCTTTAAAAATTGCTGATGATGCATTTGTATTAGACACATCAAATATAAATGTTGATGAGTCTTTAAAATTATTAATAAAGTATATTGAAAGGGTGAAACCTATGAATCTAAAAGATTTATATATTAATTTTATGATTGAGAAAGGACATAAGCAAATACCAAGTGCTCCAGTAGTACCTGAAAATGATCCATCAGTATTATTTAATACAGCTGGTATGCAACCATTAATTCCATATTTAATGGGAGCTAAACATCCATATGGTACTAGATTAACTGACTATCAAAAATGTATAAGAACAAATGACCTAGATAATATAGGAGATACATATCATCATACATTCTTTGAAATGTTAGGAAACTGGTCTTTAGGAGATTATTTCAAACAAGAAGCTATTTCATGGAGTTTTGAATTCTTAACTAAAGTATTAAATATCCCTGTAGAAAAATTAGCTGTAACAGTATTTGCTGGTAATGATTTAATTCCATTTGACCAAGAATCACATGATTTATGGTTATCATTAGGAATTCCTGAAGAAAGAATTGCTAGAACTACAGAAGATAATTTCTGGATAGCTGGAGAAACAGGACCATGTGGACCTGACTCAGAAATGTTCTATTGGAGAAGTAACGATCCAGTTCCTGAAACATTTGATACTGAAGATGTTAGATGGGTAGAAATTTGGAATGACGTATTCATGCAATTTGAAAAACATGAAGATGGAACTATTACAGAACTACCAAATAAGAATGTAGATACAGGTATGGGTGTAGAAAGAACTACTGCAATACTTGAAGGAAAAACAGATAATTATCAATCTTCTATTTGGGCTCCAATTATTAAATTAATTGAAGAAATTTCTGGATTAACATATGAAGGTAATGAAAAATCTATGAGAATTATAGCTGATCACTTAAGAACTGCAGTATTTATTCTAGCTGATCCAGCTGGTATTAAACCTTCAAATACTGATCAAGGATATATTTTAAGAAGATTAATAAGAAGAGCTATTAGACATGCTAAAAATTTAAATATAGATATTAATTCAGATTGGGATCAAAAAATTGCATCTGAATTAATGAATATGTATGATAACTACTATTCAGAATTAAGAGATAATAGACAAGTTGTTCTAGAAGGATTACAAAATGAAAAAGTAAAATTTAATAGAACACTTGAAAAAGGATTAAGAGAATTTGAAAAGGTTACTAAAGATAATCAAGATATAGATGGAGTTACAGCATTCCACTTATTCGATACTTATGGTTTTCCATTAGAATTAACTGAAGAACTTGCAAGAGAAAAAGGATTAAAAGTTGATGTTGATGGATATCATGCTAAATTTAAAGAACATCAAGAATTATCAAGAACTGCTTCTCAAGGTAAATTTAAAGGTGGTTTAGCTGGTAATTCAGAAATCGAAACAAGATATCATACTGCAACTCACTTACTTAATGCAGCTTTAAAAATTGTTGTAGGACCTGATGTACATCAAAGAGGTTCAAATATAACAGATGAAAGAATGAGATTTGACTTCTCATGTGATCACAAATTAAGCGATGAAGAAAAACAAAAAGCAGAAGATTTAGTAAACGGATGGATTAAAGATGGTTTAGATGTTAGATGTGATGAAATGTCTAAAGAAGAAGCTATTGCATCTGGTGCTGAATGTATGTTTATTGAAAAATATCCAGATGTTGTAACTGTATATACAATTGGAGATAATGTATCTAAAGAATTATGTGGAGGTCCACATGTTAAAAATACAAGTGAATTAGGACACTTCAAAATTACTAAAGAAGAAGCATCATCTGCTGGTGTTAGAAGAATTAAAGCTATATTAGATTAATTAGAAAGTGAGGGAGAGTTTAATGAAAAAGCCAGAGATTAAAAATGAAAAATTAAAAAGTGTAGCAGGAAAGGGAAAAGGATTCATATCCGAATTTAAGGAATTTGTTCTTAAAGGAAATGTAATGGATATGGCTATTGGTGTTATTATTGGTACTGCATTTGGTTCCATTGTAACATCATTAACTACTAACTTTATTAACCCATTAATTAATTCAATTGGTGGAGTAGAAGTTGGTGGTTCAATTAGATTACCATGGGTTGATTATACTGGACTTGATTCAGCTGCTGTTAAAGCATTATCAATTAATTATGGTGATTTTATAACTGCAGTTATTAATTTCTTAATTATGGCTTTTGTTCTATTTATCATGTTAAAGTCAGTAAATAAATTAATGACTATTGGTAAAAAGAAAAAAGAAGAAGAGGCTGCTGTTGCAGAACCTTCAAAAGAAGAAAAGCTATTATCTGAAATCCTTGCTGAATTAAAGAAACAAAATAAGAAATAAAAACTAAAAAAACAACTATTATAGTTGTTTTTTTTATGCTATAATGAGAATAGGGTGAAAGTATATGAACATACTAGATATTATTACAAAGAAAAAAGACAAAGGTACTTTAACTAGAGAAGAATTAGAATTTGCATTCATGGGATACTTAGAAAATAAAATTCCTAATTATCAAATAAGTGCATTACTAATGGCAATTGTATTAAACGGAATGGATATGTCTGAAACATTAGATTTAACAGATATATTTATTAAATCAGGAGAACAATACGAATTATCTAAAAAGATGCCAAATGTAGTAGATAAACACTCTACAGGTGGTGTTGGAGATTCTACAACATTCGTAATTGGACCAATGTGTGCTTGCTTAGGCTTACACATGGCAAAGATGAGTGGAAGAGGATTAGGATATACAGGTGGAACAATTGATAAGATTGAATCAATTCCAGGATTCAATGTTAACCCTGATAAAGAAAAATTTATTAAACAAGTTGAAGAATTAGGATTTGCATTAAGTGCTCAAAATAATGATTTAACTCCACTTGATAAAGTTATATATGCATTAAGAGATGTAACAGGAACAACTGAATCAATTCCATTAATTGCATCTTCAATAATGTCTAAGAAAATAGCATTAGGAGCAGATAATATTTTAATAGATGTTAAATATGGATCTGGAGCGCTGATGAAGACTAGAGAATCTGCTAAAGAATTATCTAGATTCTTAACTACAATTGGAGAAGCTTATCATAGAAATGTAAAAACAATCATTAGTCCAATGAGTACTCCATTATCATACGCAATTGGTAATGCATTAGAAGTTGCTGAAGCAATTAATGTATTACATGGTAAAGAATGCCCTTTATACCATAGTTGTGTAGATATAGTTGCAACATTATATTCAATGGCTAAAGGCGTTTCTATTGAAGAAGCTAAAAAAGAAGCTAAGAAAGTCATAATAACAGGAGATGCATTAAAGAAATTCTATGAATTTGTTAAAGCCCAAGGTGGAAGACTTGGAGAATTATCAATCTCTGAAAATGTTATTAAAGTAAGAGCTCAAAAAACAGGTAGAATTGATACAATTGATGCTTTAGGAGCTGCTAAACTTGCTGCTAAATTAGGTGCATCAAGAGTTACATTAGAAGATAAAATAGATTACGGTGTAGGAATTATGTTAAGTGTTACTGAAGGTGATACAGTTAACAAAGGCGATTTACTAATGAATCTATATGTAAAAGATTATAATGAACAATTTAAAGAATCAGACTTTGATTTTATTAAAATTGTAGATTTATAAAATAAAAAAAGAATGAGAGGGATAGAATATGAATCAAGAAGAACAAATAAGACAATCAGCAAATATGTTTGGTAAAATTCTAAATATTGATGATGTAACTGCTACAGTTGAACTTCATAAAGAAAACATGGTTGTACCAAACTTATTAAATATGCATGTAATATTTGAAAATGCTGATGGTACTAAAATATTAGGAGAAGTTAAATCAGTTGATTTTGAAAATGCTCATATCAACTTATTAGGACAATTTACAACTGATAGATTTATTGCTGGTACAATTATTAAACCAACACTTGATGCTAAAATGAGAATTATTAGCAAAGAAGAAATGGAAATTATATTTGGACATAATGAAGCTAGTTCTTTATATCTTGGAAAATCAGCAGTATATGATGGACAAGATGTATATTTTGATATAAATGATATGTTCTCTAACCATATGGCAATATTTGGTAATACTGGTTCAGGTAAATCTTGTTCAGTAGCAAGAATTATTCAAAATGTATTCTTAAATAAGAATTTCTTAACTTTTAATGCTAATTTATTCTTCTTTGATGCATATGGCGAATATAAAAATGCATTTAAAGTATTAAATCAAATAAATCCAAATTATCAATATAAATTCATTACATCTAATCCAACAGATGATACAGATGTAATGTTACGTATTCCTGTATTCTTATTAACTATTGATGATATGTGCTTAGTTTTACAAGCAGATAACCATCAACAATATACAATCATTGAAAGAATGCTTACATTAGCTAAGTTATTCTCAAAAGATGATGAAGATACAAGAAAACTTAAAAATCACTTAATAGCAAAAGCTATCATGAGTGTTTTATTCTCAAATCAATCTGCATCAGGAAAGAAAAGTGAAATTTTCACAATCTTAGCAGACTGTTCTACACCAGAATTTAATGTTAATACAGACTTACAAGGTATTGGATATACTAGAAAGTTCTCAGAATGCTTTGGTATTGATAGAAACGGTGAATTCGGTGAATCAGTATTAATTAATGAATACTTATTAAAATTTATTGATGATGAACTAGAAATGAGAATGAAAGTTCCAACTGATGCATACTATAACTTAGATGATCTTGAAGCCGCATTATCATTCACATTAATTGGTGATGGTTTCTTAAACAATAGAACAATGCAAGATAATGCAACAATCATGCAAGTTAGATTACATGCATTAAATCATTCAAGTAATAGAAAATATTTCGATATTCCAAACTATATTACACTTGAAAACTATATTTCATCATTAATCGTACATAATGATAAACGTTCTCAAATAGTTAATATCAACTTAGAAGATATCGATGATAACCTATCTAAGACAATAGTTAAAATATTCTGTAAAATGATATTTGACTTTGCTAAATCAAGAAAAGAAAGAGCACAAATACCATTTAACTTATTCTTAGAAGAAGCACATAGATATGTACAAAAAGATGATATAGATCATTTCTTATTAGGATATAACATCTTCGAAAGAATCGCTAAGGAAGGTCGTAAATATGGTGTTATGTTAGACCTTATTTCGCAAAGACCAGTTGAACTTTCAGATACAGTTATTGGTCAAACATCAAACTTCTGTATTTTAAAGATGACACATCCATTAGACTTAGACTATATTAATAAAATGTTACCTAATATTTCAGGTGATGTAATAGATAAGCTTACATCATTACAAAGTGGTACAATGGTTGCATTTGGTAATGCATTCAAAATACCAGTAATTGTAAAGATGGATATGCCAAATCCACCTCCATATTCAAGTAACTGTAACGTTGCAGAGCGTTGGAAAGCATAACAAAAGGCTAGAGCAATCTAGTCTTTTAATATGTAAACTTTTTCAATTTTTGTATACATATTTTATATTATGTGCTATATTAAGATTACCTAAGAGAGGTCATTTTCATAAAAACCGACTAATGGTGATTATAGGGAAACTAATTAATTTGATGTTGTTGAAGACCCATACTATTCAATTAGTAATAGTCTTTATAGAACTCCGGTTCTCTGGGGATCCTGATTCGAGTTATGTGTTGCCCACCTCGTGCGAGCGGGTTTTTTTATCACTATTGACTTTTCTTAGGCTTTTTTTATGCAATAATTTACTAATTTATAGTATAATGATATTAGGGTAGATAATATGGCAAAGAAAAAGGAAGAAAAGATAATAATTGAAAGAGATAAAAACGCTGGAAAAGTCCTAAGTGACGGCACAGTATTAAGAAAAAGAAGAACACCAAAATGGGTTCCATATTTTATTGTTATATGCATAATTATGGTAGGTTTTATAGGAGGCCTATATGCATATATAAAAACAAATATAGATTCAACTACTAGAAAATGTTCTTATGCAAGAAATTGCAAAGTAACATATGATAAAAAAGGTAATGAATTATTTGAATGTACATATTGTAATGATGATAATTGTACTAACCCTGAGCCTATTAAATGCCAAGCTTACGGAGGTGTAAAAAATGGATAATAATAACTTAAATCAAAATTCTAATTTAGATAGTCTAAATATGAATAATGAAGCTCCATTAGAATTGCCTAAAGAAAACGAAGCTATAGTGACTGATACTACAAACTTACAATATGATGAAGTATTAAAACCTGGTGAAGAATTAGATGACTTTCACCACGAACATAAAATAGAAGAAATAGATACAAAATTTTTAAAGACAAATAAATTAGCAGTTATAGCTTTAATAACTGCATTCTTTGTACCTGTATTACCAATTATATTTGCAATTATAGCTTTAATACAAATTAGAAAAACACATGAAGGTGGAAAGCCACTTAATACTATAGCAATCATAGTAAATATATTAATAATTGCTATTGAAGTAGTATTATTCATGTTTGTAAGACAAATTGGTCCATTTGAAGATAAAATGAAAAATGTAACTGATGATCAAATGAGAATATGTACAAATTTAGCATATGGCTGTGATTCAGATGAAGATGAAGATGGATTTAAAACATGTTCATACTGTAAAGACAATGATTGTATAGATATCGTAACAATAGAATGTCCAACAGATGAACTAATCGAAAAGACTCAAAAAGATAAAGAAAATAGATCAAATTTAAACTTAAATCAATAAGAGGGTGAGTTATATGAGAGAAATATTAGATGGAAATCAAGCTGCATCTAAAAGTGCATATTTATTTACTGAAGTAGCAGCAATATATCCAATCACACCATCAAGTCCAATGGCAAATAATGTAGATATACTTTCATCTAAAAAAGAAAAAAATTTATATAATACTGAAGTAAAAGTATATGAATTAGAATCTGAAGCAGGAGCTGCTGGAGCCTTACATGGAGCATTAATTTCAGGTAGTTTAGCAACAACATTTACTGCATCTCAAGGATTACTTTTAATGATTCCAAATATGTATAAAATAGCAGGTGAGGGATTACCTGGAGTAATTCATGTTGCATCACGTACATTAGCAACTCATGCTTTATCAATATTTGGTGATCATTCGGATATATATGCAGTTAGACAAACTGGATGGGCTATGTTATCTTCATCAAATAATCAAGATGCATACCTTTTAGGAGCTGTATCTCACTTATCAGCGATAGAAGGCTCAATACCTTTTGTACACTTCTTTGATGGTTTTAGAACTTCTCATGAAATTAATGTAGTAAATACATTAGATAACAATGAATTAATTAAATTAATTAATAAAGAAGCTTTAGATAAATTTAAAGAAAAATCATTAAATCTAGGAAAAGAAATTCAATATGGATTAAATGAAAATGAAGATATATATTTTCAATCTATGGAAGCAAGATCAGGAGACTATGATAAAATACCTGATATTGTAAATAACTATATGTCAAAGATAAATGAATTAGCAGGTACTGATTATAAACCATTTAACTATTATGGGTCACCTGAAGCTGAAAATATTATTGTAGCTATGGGATCAGTAACTGATGCAATCAAGAATGTAATTGATCATGAAAATAAACAAGGAAATAAATATGGATTAATAAATGTCCATTTATATAGACCATTTAGTATTAAATATTTACTAGATGTATTACCTAAAACAGTAAAAAATATAGCTGTATTAGATAGAACTAAAGAATTTGGTTCAATAGGTGAACCTTTATATTTAGACGTTGTAAGTGCTTTAAAAGACAAAAATATAAATATAGTAGGTGGAAGATATGGATTATCTTCTAAAAACACTACACCAAGCATGATTAAAGCGATATATACAATGCTTGAAACAAATCCTAAACACAATTTTACAATTGGTATAGAAGATGATTTAAGTAATACTTCATTAACAATTGATAATGATTATCAAATAAATGAAAATTATAAATCAGTAAAAATATATGGGTTTGGATCAGATGGAATGGTATCTGCTTCTAAAGATATTATGCATATCATGGGAGATGAAAGTGAATACGTTCAAGGTTATTTTGAATATGATTCAAAAAAATCAGGTGGTATTACAATATCACATTTAAGATTCTCTGACGAATATATAAGAGCTCCATACTATGTTAATCAAGCAAATATATTAGTTGTAACAAAAGATTCTTACTTTAAGCAATTTAATATCTTAAATGAATTAAATGAAAATGGAATATTAATTATCAACAGTTCTAATTTAGATAACGTTGTACCTTATTGGACTAATGAAGAATTTGATACATTAAAAGAAAAAAATATAACTATATATGCAATAGATGCAAATAAAATTGCAGAAGAAAATAATATACCAAATAAGATTAGTAAAATCATGGAATATATTATTTTAAGATTACTTACTGAAAAAGAAGAAGTAATGGAAAAACTATATGATGGAATATCTAAATCTTATTCTGATAAAGGACAAGACATTGTAGATAGTAATATGAATGCTGTTAAAGAAGCAGCATCAAAAATTCAAATGATAGAAATTACTTCACCAATTGGAAAAGAATATTTCAAAGATAATTCTCTAATTGGAAAAATAAATAGAAGAGAAGGCAATACATTAAAAACTTCAGAAGTAGTATCAATAAAAAATGGTGCGTTTATTGGTGCACTAACTAAGAATGAAAAAAGAAATGTAGCACTTAAAATACCAAAATGGAATTCAGAAAAATGCGTTCAATGTGGTAAATGTGCTATAGTTTGTCCTCATGCAGCTATAAGGCCTTTCTTAGTTAAATCAGAAGAAGGATTAGATGCATTAGGAGCAAAAGATTATAAATTTATGATTTCAATTTCTACATCAGATTGTATGGGATGTGGTTTATGTGCAGAAGCATGCGATCAACACGCAATTGAATTAGTAGAAAATACTACTGAAACAGATGCAGAAACAAAAGAATTATTTAATAATTATAAAAATCCTAATATATTACCAAAATTTAGTATTAAAGGAAGTCAATTCCAAAAACCTAAATTCGAATTCTCAGGAGCATGTGCTGGATGTGGTGAAGCAGCATACATTAAACTATTAACTCAATTATATGGAGATGAAATAGTTATAGCTAATGCTACAGGATGTTCTTCAATATATGGAGGATCAGTTCCATCTACACCATATTCATTACCATGGGCAAATAGTTTATTTGAAGATAATGCTGAATTTGCATATGGAATGCATATTTCATATAAAAATAAGAGATTACAATTAAAGAATGCTATTATAGATAACAAGTCTAAATATGATAACGATTTAGACGCATCTATGAAAGAAATTTATAATAATTACGACAATTACTCAATTGTTAATGAAAACACTCTTAAAATTGATAAAAATAGCCTTCCTGATGAAGTTAAAGAGTTATATGACTACATTAAACCTAGAACAGTTGTTGCAATAGGTGGAGATGGATGGGCATATGACATCGGTTTTAATGGTATAGATCATATATTATCAAGTGGAGAAAATATTAAAGTATTAGTATTAGATACTGAAGTATATTCAAATACTGGTGGACAAATGAGTAAATCATCTAGAGCAGGGCAAGTTGCTGAATTTGCTTCTACTGGTAAAAAAGGATTTAAGAAAGATTTATTTAGAATAGCTATGTCATATCCAAATTGTTATGTAGCATCTATTTGTTTAGGATCTAATCCAATGCAATCTATCAAATCAATGAAAGAAGCATTTGAACACAATGGACCAGCTATCATAATTGCTTATTCTCCATGTATAGAACATGGTATAAAAGGTGGTATGAGTTGTTCATTAAAAGAACAAAAACTAGCTGTAGATTCAGGATATGTATTACTAATGAGATATAATCCAGATAAAAATGAATTAAGTATTGATTCAAAAGAACCAAACTTTGAATTATATGATGATTTCTTGATGAATGAAGTAAGATATAGATCTTTAAAGAAGAAAAATCAAGAACACGCAAATGAAATATTAAATATTAATAAAGAAACATCTATTGATAGATATAATTATTATAAGAACTTAATAAAGGAGGAAAAGTAACATGAACGAAATCGAAATATTAGAATCTGCTGAAGCAAGATTTGCAGCAGTTTTATCAAAAATAGATTTAGATGATCAAGAAAAAATAGACCTATTAACTGAGTTCTCTGCTAAACCTCTTTCAGAACAACTTTTAATGATTAAAGTATTTGAGAGTAGAGTAAAATCTCAAGAAGAACAAATACAACAAAGATTTGTAGAAGAACAAAAAAGAAGAGTTGCATAAACTCTTCTTTTTATATTATTCTTTTTCCATTAAGAATTTTTCTAGCTTTTTAGGATCATCGCCATTCATAACTATCTTATAAACTAGATCAATAACAGGCATTTTTATTTTTTTCTTTTTAATTAAAGAATAAACACTTTTTAAAGTATAATAACCTTCTACTGTAGTTTCTTCTAAATACTTGTTAGAACCTTTAAAATCACCTTTACCAAGTAAAATACCATAAGAGTAGTTTCTTGATTTAGCTGATGTAGCAGTTAATAATAAATCACCAACTCCAGCAAAAGATAAAACTGTTTTTCCTTTACCACCTAAACCTTTAATTAAAGATTTAATATCATGTAATGATTCAGTAATTAAGAATGCTCTAGCTGATTCTGAATATCCTAAACCATCTAATATACCTGCAGCAACAGCTATAACATTTTTAATTGAACCACATAATTCAGTACCAATCATATCTTTAGATTTTCTAATTTTAATATTAGTACCTTTATATAATTTATGAATCTTATTAAATGTTTCATTAGTTTTAACAGCACATGCTAATCCAATTGGTTCTTTTCTTGCTATATCAATAGCAAATGATGGGCCAGATATAACAGCTAAGTTTTTAGTTTTTATTTCATCTAAGAATACTTCATGAACAAATCTACATGATCCTTGCTCTATACCTTTAGAACCAATTACAAAATACATATTCTTATTAATATATGGTTTCATATCATGAGCAATAGAACCAACAAATTTAGCTGTACTCATAATATATACATATTTAGCATCTTTTAATGCTTCTTCATAAGAAGAAGTAAATTTAATACCTTTTGGTATCTTTATTTTTTCTAATGGATCAAATCCTTTTTTACCTGATTCTAATTTTTTTACATTTTCTTCAGATTCAGTCCACATTATAATTTCATTATCTTTATTTTGAGATAAAGTTATAGCCATAGCTATACCATATACACCTGTACCTATAATAGTTATTTTATTCATTATTTTTTCATCTCCTTGATGCCATTATCTAATGTCATTTCATATTTATTGTTACCAGGTTTATAGAATTTAGCATTCTTAATATTATCTGGTAAATATTGTTGCTCAACCCAATGTTTAGGGTAGTTATGAGGATATTTATATAGTGGATTCATTTCTGAATTAATCCAATAAGGAACTTCACCAGTATTTCCTTTTTCAATTAATCCTAAAGCATCATCTATAGCACATATACCTGAATTTGATTTAGGAGACATTGCAAGTTCAATTACAACATCAGCTAAAGGTATTCTAGCTTCAGGTAAACCTAACATTTCAGCAGCTTCAATAGCAGCTCGCACCTTTGGTCCCATTGATGGATTAGCTAAACCAATATCTTCATATGCAACAACTGTCATACGTCTATAAATAATATCTAAATCACCAATAGCAATTAATCTACCTAAATAATATACAGCAGCATCAGGATCTGATCCTCTTATACTTTTTTGGAAAGCACTTATTAATTGATAATGGTTATCACCGTTTTGATCTCCACCTAAAATAGGTTTATTATTAATCGATTCAATTAACTTTAAATCTATTTTATGAGTTTTAGTAGAGTAGTAGCATACTTCTAATAAGTTAAGTGCAGCTCTATAATCCCCAGATGATAACATAGCTATCTTTTCTATAGATTCTTTATCTATTTTTATCTTAGGTAATTTATCTATAGTTTTATTTAATCCATCTATTAATTCTTTTTTATTTAAAGGATGAAGTTCAAATATTTGAACTCTACTTCTAATAGCAGGATTAATTTTATAATAAGGATTACTAGTAGTTAAACCAATCAATATAATAGTTCCATTTTCAATATATGGTAATAATATATCTTGTTTATCTTTATTCATTCTATGAATTTCATCAACTATAATAACAAGTTCACCATACATTTTAGCTTCTTCAATAACTTGATCAAAATCTGATTTATTATTAACTACAGCATTTAAAAATCTATATCTAACGCCTAATTCATTAACTAATGCATAAGCAATAGATGTTTTACCTATACCAGGATTTCCATATAATATCAAACTAAATAGTTTTTTATTATCTACAAGATTTCTTAATACTTTACCTTTACCAACTAAATGTGATTGTCCAATGATGTCATCTAGCTTAGTAGGTCTAATTTTATCAGCAAGTAATTCCATAAAGTATCACCTAATAAAATTATAACATATGTACGACATAAAATGGTATAATATAAATAGGAGAGTAGGTGATTTTATGAATCAAGATTACATTGCTGACTTTTTATCTTATCTAGAATTAGATCTAAATTATTCAGATAATACAATAAAATCATATGACAATGATTTATCTAAATTAGCAGATTATTATTCTAAAAAAGATTTATTAAAATTATCTATTCATGATTTAGAAAAATACATAAATACTTTAAACGATTTAGCACCTACTACAGTAAGTCATAATATATCAAGTATAAAGACTTTTTATAATTACTATATAAAGACTAATAAAATATCAAATAATCCTTCAGATGCTTTAAAACAGCCTAAAATAGGTAAACATTTACCTGATTATTTAACTGAAGATGAAATAGATAAACTATTAGATATAAAGATAGAAACTCCATTTGATGCAAGAAATAAAGCTATACTAGAATTAATGTATGGAACAGGTTTAAGAATATCAGAAGTAATATCATTAGAATTTAATAATATAGACTTCGAAGATTGTATTGTAAGAGTTGTTGGTAAAGGATCTAAAGAAAGAATCGTTCCTATCAATGATTATGCCCTAAACGCTTTAAAAACATATATAAATGACTATAGACCATCTATGTTAAAGAAATCTATTAATAATTATTTATTTTTAAATAATCATGGTAAACAAATGACTAGACAAGGTATATTTAAAATGATTAAAGCTGAATGTGATAAAAAACATATTAATAAAGATATATCACCACATACGCTTAGACATACATTTGCTACTCATTTATTAATGAATGGAGCAGATTTAAGAGTAATACAAGAGTTATTAGGTCATTCAGATATATCAACTACTCAAATATATACACATTTAACAAATGAAAAACTTCATATGGATTATGAAGAATATTTCCCAAGAAAGTAAGGAGAATAAATATGAGAATAATATATATGCATCATGCTGAAAGAGACATTGGACCAAATCACTACGATCCAATTTTAAGACAAGAAGAAGATATAACTGAAAGAGGAATTAAAGAAGTAAGAGTTATAGCAGAACAAATGCAAGAAAGAACTAAAAATAACATATTACATATAAAAGCTATAGTATCATCACCATATAAGAGATGTATGCATACAGCATCTATTATTAATGAATATTTAAATGTTCCAATCATTGAAGATCCTAGATTTAATGAAGCAGACAGCAAAGAAGATATGAATATTGGTACATTGTGGCAAAGAACTATGGATGGAATACAAGATATAGTAGATAAATATGATGAAAATGATGATATATTAGTAGTAACAAGTGGAGTAAACCTAACAGGATTTATCTGTTACTTCTATAATATAGATCCTAAATCTAATCCACCAATAGCGCAAGGAGCAACATGTTCACCAGTTAATTTTATTATAAACAAATAGAAGAGGGGAATTATATCGTTTTTCGATATTATATAAAAATGCATAGACATCTACTCCCCCTACTCCGGAGTAGAGTAAAATTTTGATGGTCATATATTATTTTTTAATAAATGATCAAATAATAAAGTTTGATAGATAATGAAATATAAAAACATATTTAAATAATATATAATTATAAATACAATAATTAAAATAAAATAATTTTTAATTTAGATTATTTAAATTTAAAAAAATATTTTTTATAAAAATCATTTTAAAATAAATTATTTAAATAAAAATAAATATATATATAATATATATATAATATATATATGAAATAAAATAAAAAAATATATGTATATGATGTAGTAATCATATCCATATCAATAGAGATACATATATGAATAGATATTCATGTAGAACACATAAAATGATATATTTGTTGCATATATAAAGTGGATAAATACCCATCTAAACAATTAAAATAAACAACTTCACATAATATATATTATGTTAACTTCCATATTGGATGGATAACTATCTATTTAATTATTTTAAATCACTACTTTATTTTATAATTATTAATACTCATATTATTTATGAGTATTTTTTTATGAAACAATTTTATATGTATATCTATTCATTATATATTACTATTTTATTTAATTATTATACTCTATATGTATAATTACCTATTAAAAATCAGATAGGGGGCTTAAATTTTAAAAATAGGTATATATAAATAGAGTAATCCCCTCTTCTATTAAAATACAGAAAGAGGGGACTTTAATTTTAAATTTCTATATAATTATATTATTAATAATATATATATAATTATTTTTAGATATTTTTTTATTTTTTTATATAAATATAGATAAGATATTAAGTAGAATAATAACAAAAAAGACACAAATAATCATATAAAAGCTAAAAGAAGTGGTAAATCCCCTTCTCTAGCCCATAATAAAAGAATGGATAGTGTTATCCATTCTTTTTAATACATTTTTTTGCTGTGTCAAAATTAATTAGATTATCAAATGATTCATCATTATCTAAATCAATTACTTCAAAATCATAATTAATTACTCTTCTATTTTCATCAAAATCTGCAAAGCTTTCATGATTATAATTTTCTTTATATTTACTATATATTAAGTGTTCAATATATTTAATAATTTCAAACGCACCAACAAGCAAGAATCCATCTGGTAAGAAGATATATGCATATTTTTTATATGGCATCTTTGTTTTTAATATTTCTTGACCATCTAATCCATTATTATAGTTAACTTTAACAATAGTAGGATTTGAATCTAATTCGGATACTCCTTTATAAAGATTAAAGTCTGAATGAGTAGTTAAATCTTGTAATAAAAATCTATTTATATCTTTAGTAATTTTTTCTTTTAACTCTTTAGAATCAGTTTTTAAATATTGAGATATTTTTTCATTTATATAACTTAAATCTACGCTTGTTAAATCTACATAATATTTTTCATCACCTTGATAATATACATTCCAAGCATGACCACTTATATCATTAACACCAGATATAACTCTTGATTTAAGACCAACTTTTAAGCAAATAATATCAAATAAGTTAGCATAATTAATACATATACCATCAGTAACTTCTTTATCATCAAATATAATTGATGATAAATCATATCTATTATAATAACTACTTAATAATGAATAAGCATCTTTATCATCAGTTATTTCATCTAAATAGTTAGCAACGTCTTGGTCATATCTAATCTTACGATTTATATAATTAATAACTTTATATAATTTATCTTGTTCAGAGTCTTTATCTGTTATATTTAAACTATCAACAATCTTATCTAATTCACTATCAATTCTTAGTAAATCATCTCTTGAATAATTACCGTTTATTTCTAATTTAACTTTAGCACCTTTAGTGTCTTTAAACATATTTATAAGAGTAATAGCTTCTAATTCCTCAGTTGCATATAAATATGCTGTAATACTTGGTATATCTTTCAAATAACTTAAATCAAATTCTTCATCTTTGTGTAACATAGGATTATTAAAATATAATCCTATTTGATATAAATTTAAAGATTGAAGTATTTTTAATTGATCTTTTGTTAAACACTCAGCATTAGAAATTAATAAAGTAGTTAGATTATTACAATACTTTAAAAAAGATAAATCATCATTAATAGATAAATCTATACTTAAATAAGAAATATTATTTAATAATTCAGTAGTAATATTATCATCAACTTTATCTTCACCAGGAATAAATGAAGCAGATTCTTTGCCTTCAATATATCCTGAATTATATAAAGAATATCTAACAGCAGATGGTATTTCAGCCAAATGTTCTACATTAGATGAATAAAATGAGTTTAAAGCTCCACCATATAATCCAGCACCTACAGTAATGCCAAATATAGTTTTATACAATGCAATTTTCTTCTTGACGTCCATAAAATACGGGCATATTTGAAATATACCCTAACCCCTTTTCTGAGTAAATATTATAGCACCAATCCCCTTCTCTAGCAAATTTATAAATTAGAAATTTGCCAAACAAAAACTTTTTTGTTATAATAGCAATCGGTTTTTATGAAAAGGGGCCTAATTAAATATAGTTCTTGTATTATAAAAGAAAAAGACATCTAACTGATGTCTTTTTTTGTTACTTAAATTCTTGCTACCATTAAGTTAGATGAAGAATATTTTCTTAATCCGGCATAGAAAATTACTACAGCTAATGTAATTATAATTATAGATCCACCAAGTAATATTAATAAGTTAGTAATATTAAAATCAATTAATAATCTAAGTGGAATAAATACTATAAATGCTACCGGGATAAGTGTATAGAATAAAATATGTACATATCTATTAAATATAGTATCTGGGTAAGTACCAAACATTGTTACAAATCCAGTTAATGAATCAGCTAATGAATCAACTTTACCTAACCAGAAAGCTAAACTATTATAGATAATTGCTGAGCATACATCTACTATACCACCAATTATCAATAATAATGTAAATACAATGAATTTATATGGAGTAATTCCTGATATAAATAATAATATATATGCATATAGTAAATCACCAAAAGCAGATGGTGTAACACCTAAAATAGCTTGTATTAAAACATTTTTAGGCATTACCATAAAAGCGTCTAATTTACCATCAGTAATCTTACCACTTAGTTCATATGCACCTTTAAAGAACGCACGTGAAACACCATATGAACCAGAAGCTAAACCCCAAAGTAATAATATAGTATTTATAGTATAACCATTAATATTATCTTTAATTGAATACATTACTACCCATACTAATATAAATGACGCATTATTAAGAATCATGAAAAGTACATTCATTATAAAAGCTACTTTATTTTCCATTTCTCTCATAATAGCATACTTAGTAGATAGATAAGTAATCTTAAATAGATTTTTAACCTCCGTTAACATTAATATTCTTCACCCCTTTCTTATATATAATCATAGTTAAAATATAAAATACTATAATATAAATTCCTTGAGCAATTAATACTCTGATCAAGAAATCGTAATTGAAATCTACGAATAATTTAGCAGGTCCATAATTTAATGCAAATATAGGACTATATTCTAGAATTGGTTGAATAGCTTTAGGCATAAATTCAATTGGGAATAATGTACCAATTACTAATATAACTTTAGAATATATCCAATATATAGGTGCTGAATCTTCCATAAAGAATGCTAATAAGCCAATTGATACACATATAAGCATATTAATAATAACACCTATAGCACCTGTAATAATCGCAATTATACATCCTAATAAATTAAAATTAGGAATATTACCAATTAGTATATAACCAAGTACTATTGCTGCTGGTAATAATACTAATAATTTAAAAGAAAAATCTGCAAAAGTCTTAGATAAAATATAATTAATATAGTTGTATGGCTTATTAATCAAATAAGCTATATTACCATTTTTAACATCATCAGATATATTTTTAACTATTCTTCTACCTTTAATACATGACCATAATGTTTCAGTAAATAAGATATACCAAATCATTTGAGTATAACTATATCCATTAATTAAAGATTCAGGATCACTATATAAGGAATTCCATAGATTTAAGTAAATATAAATAATTAATACTAATGTTAATGACCCAGCAATAAAACTTTTAAGATATTGTAATGAATTAATAAATTCCGTTTTAAATATAAATAAATACTTCTTCATTATTTACCCTTTTTATATATTTCACTTATGATCTCTTCTAGAGGAGTATTACTTATATTTATATCTATAATTTTATCTGGATTTAATAATTTAATAGCATCAGATATATCTCTTTGTTTTAAATCTACTTCTATCTTTAAATTATATCCTTTATCTTTTAGTATCTTTATACCTTTTTGATCTTCTAAATTGATCTTTTCTTTCATCTTAGCATCTATAATTTTCTTATTTAAATAATGGTATTTTAAGTTTTCCATTGTGTCATCTAATACAACTGTACCATTATTAATAATAATTACACGCTTACATAATTTTTCAATATCTCCAACATCATGTGATGTAAGGAAAACTGTAGTATGACACTCCTTATTCATACGTTTAATAAATGTACGAATGTTTTCTTTAACAACAGGATCTAGACCGATTGTAGGTTCATCGAGGAAAAGAATCTTAGGATCATTTATAAGGGAACATGCAATCTCACATCTAATACGTTGTCCTAAAGATAAACTTTTTACAGGAGTATTAATAAATTCGTCTAATTCAAATAAGTTTTTTAATTCTTCAATTTTCTTTTCTACTTCATAATCTTTTAAATCATAGATAGCTCCAAAAAACTTAAAATTATCATATGGTGTAAGATGTGTCCAAAGTTGCTCTTTTTGTCCAAATACTGTACCAATTTCATATGCTAATTTTTTTCTATCCTTTCTTGGATCTAATCCTAATATTTTAATATCTCCATTATTTGGATATAAAATACCAGTTAGCATTTTGATAGTAGTAGATTTACCAGCACCATTTGGTCCAATAAATGCTACCATTTCACCCTTCTCTACACTAAAAGATACTTTATTAACCGCTTTAATAGTTTTATATTTAGGTTTAAAGATAGATTTAATACTACCACTTAAACCTTTACCTTTTACTTTACTCTTAAAAGTTTTTGATAGATTTTTAACTTCTATTACACTCATATTATCACCCTCTTATTATCTATCAAAATTATAACGCAATTAACAAGCTTTCTTACATAGTTTCATGCATCCTAATTTATTTGCAGCTTCAAGTTCATCTAATAAATTATTACGTAAGCAATAACACATATATTGATTATATGCTTTACGATATTCTTTACCGTTTCTGCATCTTAACAGTTTATACATTTTCATATAAATTCCCCCTTTAATAAATCTTTATTTTGTAAATATTAAAAATAGATCCTATTAAAGAAATGGAATAGAAAATAAATAGATTAATTAAAAGTTAATTGAATAGACTAATTTAGTAATATTAAAGAAACCTATATGATGCATTTGTTGCACCCATAGTTTTCTAATATAATAAATCGCCGTTTTAATTTCTTCATCTAACATCATATAAATTCCTCCTTTCTTACTATATTAGTCTTGTGAGTGTATAAAAAAAAACAGAGCACTTCCATTTCTGGAAGTGACTCCGTGTTATCTACTTAACAACGTGTAGGTATTTACCCTATACAGCTCGGTTATAAAAACCTATGTATACTCACTTGACTTGCTAACAATATAAAACAAAATAAAATGTTTGTCAAATATTTTTTATAAAAAAAGAAAAGATTAAACTTTTCTTGATTGAATTTCAGCAATTTTCTCTAAAACTTCAGCAGCATTTTCAGTAGTTATTTCAGCATAACCTAATTCTCTTAATGCTTGAATCTTAATAGTAGTTAATTGTTGAGTTCTAGATAATTTTTCTTCATTTCTAGATTCAATTTCTTCTACGAATCTATTTCTAGATTGAATAACTCTTGCTTTTGAAGCTCCACCATTTGAATATAAAGTGAAAGCTGAATGAATTATACCTTCAAATATAAATTGTTTATCTTCATTAAATTTAAAGATATTTGGTGATGTAAACCCAGTTGCCTTTGATAAATATGCTAACATATATTTAATTTCAGGAACATTATCCATAGATTGTAATAAATGATATAGGTATTGAAGAGCATAGAAATTTTCTTCATGATTTTCAGAATCAACTAATTTTTCTTTAATTAAGAAAGTCATATCGCTTAATAAAGCATGTTCTTCTTTCTTTAATCCTTTAAGATCTAAATAATCATTTTCTTGTGCTTCTTTAACACCTTCATTTAATCTATTTTCTACATCTAATAGATATTCTGTAGATACTTTAATACCTTCAATAGTTGAAGCATCTCCGTCATCAATATCTAATAATTTGAATAATAGAATTTTCTTTTCTTTAGGCCATTTATTGATGTCTTCTAATTCTAAGTAGTTATAAACCATTTGTCTAGATACACCTAAATATTTAGCTAATCTAACTTTAGAAATTCCTAATTCTTGTAATAATTTATTTAATTGTTCCATCTTCTATCTTCCTTATCTATTTTACAAATTAATCTTAACATTTTACTTTACACATGTCAATAGTTTACAATTCGAAAATATAAAATTATTGAATATCTTCTATAAATATGCTTTACAAAAAAATAGATTACATTTATGTAATCTATTTAGTTAAATATGTGTTATATTTACGAGTTAATTTATCAATTAAATCTCTTTTTTGTAAAGATTCTTTCCATTCTTTAGGTATACTTTTATTCTTATAAACTATACCAGCAACTGCACCAACTAAAGAACCAATGTTATCAGTACATTCACCTAAATTAATGGCTCCTATAATTGCTGATTCAAAGCTATTTGTATTTGCTAAAACCCAAATAGCAGCTTCTAAAGCATGTACACAGTAATTATCAGATTCTATCTCATCAATAGATAAATTTGTTATATCTTCTTTAATAAATCTATCAAATTCTTCTAAATAACTTAAATCAAAGAATTTATCATATTTATATTTTCTGACCATTTTATAAGCATCTTTAATAGTTTTGCCATTAAGAACATAGATCATAAATTTAACATACATAAAACAAGTTATAATAGATATTATATTAGCATTTGTAATACTACTTACTTTATATACCAAATCATAGATTTTCTTATCAGATAGTTTCTTATAAAAGCAATATAATGCTATAGGACTCATTCTAATAAGAGATCCATTATCATTTGTAGATGGTTTAACTCCACCACAAGTTAAAGCATTTTTACTATCCCAATATCTCATAAGTGAAAATCTAGTTGTATCAGTTATACTAAATAATTCTCCAGTTGGAGTATATTTATTATCGTTTACCCATTCACACATCTTATTAGCTATATCTGTAATATCTACTCCTTTAGAATCTGCAATAGAATCCATAGTAATTAAAGTCATAGATGTATCATCACTCCAAGAACCTGCAGGAACAAAATAATTACCATATCCAAGCATATTTGTTACAGGATTCTTTAATAATCTACTTCTATCATATTCTTCAATTGGAACGCCCATTGCATCTCCAACTGCAAGACCATATATACAATCTTTAATAATACTCATATTATCACATCCTAGTTTTATAAGAGTACATATATTATATCAAAAAAATACCAATTTTTCATTGGTATTTAGCTATTAGTTATAATAAATGATTTCATATCATCTAATATACTATTTAATTCTTTTTGATTTTTATAGTCTTCTTCATTAAATGTAATATCATATACTCTATTATCTAAATATATAACAATTCCATTTATACCACCTTCAGAAGTATTAAACTTCTTATGTTTCTTAGCATTATATTTTAAATATATATTATTTCCAAAGTAATTATATAATCTATAACCATTAGTTTTTGTATTAACTACAACTGATTCAATATTATCTGAAACAATTTCTTTTATATTATATTTTTTCTTAGAATTCTTATTTGTTAAATCAACTACAATAGAACTATCATCTAAATTATTATACCAATCATTAACTGTTACATCAGTTTTAAAATCGAACATAAAATTATCAGTAATAGATACATGTTCTAAGTTATTAGGTAATTTAAATCCAATATAATCAATTGAATCTACAACTGAAATACTAATATTCTTAGTTAAATTAGTTAAGAATACATTCATATTATTATCAGATAATTTAATATTATTAATACTAATTGTTAGATAATAATTAATATCTTTATCATTTAATACATATCTATATCCATATATATTTCCATTAGATAAATCATAGTAGAATGTATAATTATTAAATTCATATCTTTGAATATTATCATTATTATTTAAAACATTAATATTATTAGTTATATCTAAATTAACTAAATAAAAATTCATATTATTATCAATTACATAAAAAGATACATTTGAATTATTATTAAAAGCATTAAATAAGAACCATTTATTCTCATTTAAAGTTAAATTATAGTACTTTTCTCCAATAGAACCATTATAATCGTATACTACATTGCCTAATTCTAAATTAGATGTAACATTAGATACATATTTAATATAATTATTTCTATAAATATCTCTTAATGTATTACTTTTATATAATTCATTCCAAGAAGTACTTGAAATATTATTTATATTATCAGTTACAATATTTAATTCATTTCTATCTAATAAAATCTCATTTGATTGAGCATATAAATTATTATCTA
>JAEEGF012195725.1_pt1 | contig 76860 bp, 74 predicted proteins | sample 9134171 | NCBI WGS metagenome assembly JAEEGF01 (sample SAMN16246542, study PRJNA631951) | gut metagenome | biome: gut microbiome; feature: rumen; material: AP-attached | host: Bos | place: Iran: Karaj | collected 2018-10 | reverse complement strand
GGCTAATAACCGGCTCTAGGATCAAAGTCAAACTGTACGGAAACATTCCGCAGCTCTCTTTCATCCCTCGCAAAGGCTTCAAGTCTGTTTTTAACCTCAATAAGCCTTTCCATATCTTCGCTTCTTATATAGATGACTCTTCTGTAAATGTCGTTGATCTTAGCAACTGCAGCCCAGACGGCCTTTCCGCACCTTACACCTTCCGTATCTTTAACAGCCTCGTACAGCTTGTTTGAGCCATTTTCTGTCTCGTCTTCTTTTTTACCGAGAGCCACAACAGCAAGAAGATGTACATAAGGCGGATAGCCAGATAGCCTTCTAAAAAGCATCTCCCTGTCATAAAACTTAAAATAATCACTTTTTGCTGCCGCTTCAACGCAGTAATGTTCAGGGTGATAAGTCTGAACCACCACATCACCCTTATATCTGCCTCTTCCGGCTCTTCCGGAAGCCTGCACAAGAAGCTGAAAAGTCTTTTCCGATGCCAGATAATCATTTGCAAAAAGAGAAAGATCTGCAGCAAGTATCCCCACCAAGGAAACCTTTTCAAAATCATGACCTTTTACTATCATCTGCGTTCCTATAAGGATATCCGCTTCTCCGTTTGCAAATGCGGAAAGAATCTTTTCGTGTCCGTCTTTACCGGCAGTTGTATCTGCATCCATCCTAAGAGTTCTTGCAGAAGGAAACTCCTTTTTAACAAACTCTTCTACCTTTTCCGTACCAAGGCCAAAAGCAGCAATATAAGGAGACCCGCACTCAGGACACTTTTCAGGCATTTTCTCTGTATAACCGCAATAATGGCACATTAATGTGCCGTTTTTATGATAATTTAAAGAGACATCGCAGTGCGGGCATTTCATAACATGTCCGCAGCTTCTACAGGAAACAAAGCCGGCATAGCCGCGCCTGTTAAGAAACAGCATTATCTGCTCGCCCTTTGCAAGTCTGTCTTCCATAAGTTCTTTCAGCTTTCTTGAAAAGATAGACCTGTTCTTAGCTTTTATCTCTTCTTTAAGGTCGGCTACATAAATATCAGGCATTTCGCCCTTTCCCGCTCTCTCATTAAGAAAATATCTTTTAACAAGACCATCTTCAGCCATCTTTGTGGTTTCAAGAGACGGGGTCGCTGAGCCAAGTATCACAGCGGCTCCTTCCATCTGTCCGCGCTTTATTGCCACATTACGGGTGTGGTACTTTGGAGTCTTTTCCGACTTGTAACTTCCTTCGTGTTCCTCATCCATGATTATAAGACCAAGATTTGCAAAAGGTGTAAAAAGCGCCGACCTTGGTCCGATGATTATATCAATATCTCCTTCTTTTGACCGCAGATACTGATCATATCTTTCTCCCGCAGACATTCTTGAGTTTAAGATAGAGACTCTGTTTCCAAATCTCCCCTTAAATCTTTTTACCATCTGGAATGTAAGCGCTATTTCAGGAATCAGGAAAATAACCTGCTTGCCCTGTTTTATGACTTCTTCGATAATGGACATATAAACTTCGGTCTTACCACTTCCTGTAACACCGTGGATAAGATAAACTCCTCTTTGTCCCCTGTTATAATCATCTAAAAAGTCATTAACAACCTGTTCCTGTTGCTTATTTAAAACAATATCACGCGTTTTTTCCGCATTTCCTTTTACGGGATCTCTGTAAACTTCTTTACTGACAATGTCTATGACTCCGTCACGGACCATAGCATTTAAAGTAGCAGGGCTTATATGAAGTTTTCCTGTAACAGCCTCTTTATCAAGAGAATCTGAGCTAAGAAGCTCGGCTGCAAGTCTTGCCTTTGCAGTACTTTTCTTGCGATTGCATTCTCTTATGTAATCAGAAAGCTCGTCAGAAGAAACCTTTCTTACCACTTCCGTACTTATCTTTCTTTTAACTTCCTTTGTAACAGGAAGCACAGCTCTTAGAGCCTCGTTCATGGTTCCGCCACAGGTTTCTTTTATGTATGCCGCAAGAGCGATAAGCTTTGATTCTATAACAATAGAGCCACTGGCAATGCTGTCAATGGCTTTAATCTTGCTTTCATCAAAATCGCAGGAATCGGTGATACCGGTAACAATGCCCTTTGTTGGCTTGTTACCCATGCCAAAAGGCACTATCACCTCAAGTCCCGGAAAAACCTCCATCCCCTCGGGGATGCGATATTGAAATACTTTATCAAGTTTGTCATAAGAAATGTCTACATAAACATTAGCAAACTTCGTCATAACCACCCTGAACATTATTATCTGTGTAATAGATCTTTGCCTTTAACGCAAAATAAAGCTCTGTCATAGTAGCAAAGATATATGGATTAAGAAGTATACTTCCGGCCTGTGCTACAAGTGCACCTATGATAAGTCCTATAAAAGGAATGATAAATATAGGGATCATCGTTGCAATATAGATAAGGAGCATCCATCCTAAGAACGAAAGCCCAAGAACGAAAATATCAAACTTCTCTCCGTCAGTCATCCTCTTTGTCATAGCAAAAGCATCTTTGGAAGACATAAGAGGGTCTTCAGCAAGAAGATACGGTATCATGGAGTACTCATAAGACTTAACGATACCCGGGATTATAAGAAGGAGTGACCATGCAAATATCTTAAGATTATATATAAACATAACCTTTACGATATTAAGATAGTACTCTCCTTTAAATGCAAAAAATACATCGCCGATACGCGGCTGATTGCCGGAGCCGGCATTTATAAAGAACTTTCTTGCTCCCACAAGTATAGGATTGGCAACAAATACGCTAATGGCGATACCTATAGCAAGAGCAAAAAGCACTACGATCGCTACAACTAAAACAATAAGAGGTGTAAAATTATATGAATACTCATATCCGGGAACTTCGTAATCTTTAAGGAACTGTCTCATTCCTCCAAAAGGATCTGAAGTTATCTCGCGGCTTACATCTGCCCCTTCAGAATGCTCTAAAACCTGGTTTGCATTCATACTGTTATTGACTGAAGCAGAAGGTACTCCGCCACCACCGCCAAGGAATGAAACCACAAGGCATACCGCTACGGCAAGCCAGTAGTAATTTCTTAATTTTCTTTTAGCATTTTCTTTAAGCTGCACTCTGGTCCACATTATTTAACTCCTCCAAATCTGTTAAGCGGCCAAATTCTGAGACAGGCCTTTCCCATAATGGAATCTTCCTTAACCTTTCCCACTGCCTCAAAGCGGCTGTCTTCACTGTTATTTCTGTTATCGCCGAGAACAAAGAATTCTCCGTCACCTAAGGTAATAGGATCTTTTGCAAGGCCCGGATCTTTGATCTTTTCTCTGCCAAAGTTTTCTTCGATCTTGGTTCCGTTGATATAAATGTCGGAATCGATGATCTGAACCGTTTCTCCCGGAAGGCCTATAACCCTTTTAACGTAATATAGGTCTTTCTCATCTTCAAAAGGAGAAAAAACAATAATATCGAATCTTTCCGGATCATGCTTGTAATATGAAACTTTTTCTATAACAAGATGCTCTCCGTCCTGAAGTGTGTTAAGCATCGAAGAACCGTCTACAGCAACCTGCTGACCAAGAAATCTGTGTATAAGAAAGGCAAGGCCCACAACACAGATAACAAATACCACAGTTTCCCCTATTTCACGCAAAAAGCTTTTCTCTTTCTGTTCTTCTTCCATTAACAAAAAACCTCCCTACTATAAGAATAAGGGGATTTGAAACATCCCCTTTAAGCTTTTAGTCTTCATCGTCTCCGATTATCTTAACTTTTCCGGAGTAAAGTTCATCTACAGCGATGGATAACGGCTTTTCGCCTTTTTTCTTGCTGACATCAACAAGAGCTTCATCTCCGTCAATAAGCTGTCTTGCTCTTTTTGCTGTAGCAAGCACGATTGAATAACGGCTGTTTACGACTTTTTCCTCTCCCGGTTCAACTTCACTGTTAACAACAGTCATAAGATCTGTATATGATGGATGTAACATATATATCAGACTCCTTTCTAAGTAGTAATGATAAACTATTGGCTAATTAATGTCAAAGCAGTTTTTCTTAAGATTTCCTTAAGATTGCTTTAAATTATCTTTATCTTCTCCTTCGGCCCTGGCAGCTATTGTATCGGGAAGCAGCGCCGAAAGGATAATGTTGCCCGAATCCATAACTATGACGGCTCTTGTTTTACGGCCGCATGTGGCATCTATTGCAGTTCCCGCATCTTTTGCCGTCTGCATAAGACGCTTTACAGGGGCTGCTTCAGGGCTTACTATACTAACGATTTTTTCAGCATTGGCTACGTTTCCGAAGCCTATATTGATAAGTTTTTTCATATTATTCGATGTTCTGGATCTGCTCTCTTACTTTTTCTATGTCGGTTTTAAGCTCGATAGCCTTGTTTGTAAGAGCAAGATCGTTTGCTTTGCTCATAATGGTGTTTGCCTCGCGGTTCATCTCCTGAGCGATAAAGTCAAGCTTACGGCCGATTCCTTCATCTTCGTTAAGCACATTCTTCATATTGATGATGTGGCTACGAAGCCTTACCGTCTCTTCATCAACACAGATCTTGTCAGCAAAAAGAGTGATCTCTGTGGCAAGGATAGACTGGTCTATCTGAGTATTACCAAGAAGCTCGGCAACCTTTGCGGTGATCTTTTCTCTGTATTCGTTAACCACCTGAGGTGATCTTTCTTCTACAAAGTCTACATAGGTAAGCATGTTATCAAGCTTTGCCACAAGGTCTGCTTTAAGGCGCTCACCCTCTGTAATACGGGACTCAACAAATCTCTTTGCAGCCTCAGAAACAACTTCTTCGATCTCAGCCCAGAGCTCTTTCTCATCAATACCCTGCTCCTCAAGATTGAATACTTCAGGGAATCTGGCAAGGTCTGTGACTCTGACATTGTTTTCTATGCCAAAATCCTCGCTCATGCTCTTGATATACTTAAGATATTCAGCTGCGATGCTTTTGTTGTATCTGACGCAAACCTGCTCCTCGTTGTAATCTTCGTATGTGATAAAAACATCAACCTTACCGCGCTGGATATAGGTCTTTAAAAGATTACGGATACTAACCTCAAAAAAATTAAGCTTCTTAGGTAGCTTAAGGCCAAGTTCGAGATACCTGTGGTTTACCGATTTGATCTCTACGGTAAGCTTATAGGTCTCGGTAGTCTTTTCATACCTTCCGAAGCCGGTCATGCTTTTGATCATATAATATCTCCACTTTCGTATTTAAGTGATCGCAACTGCACTTATAAATTCGCCTTGCAATCCAAAATAATTATAAGCGAGCCTTGAAAGATAGTCAAGTTTAAAGTATACTCTTTTGTATGATAAACAGCATAAATTTAAGAAGGATAAATAATTATGGCTTTTGATGGAATAACCGTTGCCGCCCTTACAGCAGAATTAAAGGCTGCTCTTTCCGGTGGCAGGATAAATAAAATAGCACAGCCCGATAAGGACTCTCTCCTTATCACAGTTAAAAAAGATGCAAATACCGAGCGTCTTTTTGTTTCCGCAAGCGCTTCTTTGCCCCTTGCCTATCTTACCGAAAAAAACAGAGTAAGCCCTGCTGTTGCCCCGAATTTTTGTATGCTCCTTAGAAAACACATCGGAACTGCAAGAATACTTGATGTTACGCAGCCCGACTTTGAGCGTATCATACGTATCGAGCTTGAACATCTTGACGAACTTGGGGATGTGGCAAGAAAATCTCTTGTAATAGAGCTTATGGGTAAACACAGCAATATCATATTCTTAAACGAAGAGGGAAAGATCCTTGACTCTATAAAGCATGTTTCCGCCTTTATGAGTTCGGTCCGAGAAGTTCTTCCGGGAAGAGATTATTTTATACCGGCCCAGGAAGGAAAAATAAACCCGCTTGATCTTACGGAAAAATACTTTAATGAAGAGATAATGACTAAAAATGCCACTGCAAGCGGCGCGCTTTTGGCATCCCTTACAGGTTTTTCAAAAACCTTTTCATTTCACGTATGCGCTATGGCAAGCCTTGATCCCGATGCCCACGTTTCTGCTTTAACAGAGGGTGAAAAGCTCCATCTTTTTAAGAATCTTGAAAGAGAACTTGATAAGATAAAAGAAGGTGCTTTTGCTCCTGCCATATATTACGTAGACGGCGCTCCCGCAGAATTTGCTCCCCTCCCATTAAAAACCTTTGAAAATGCAGAGAAAACCGTTTTTTCTTCTGTTTCTGCCATGCTTGAGGAGTATTACGGAGCTAAAGACGAGATCACACGTATCAGGGCAAAGACCGCCGATCTTAGAAAAGTAATAACAAATCTTATAGAAAGAAATGTAAAAAAATACGACCTTTTTGAAAAGCAGCTTAAAGATACCGAAAAGAAGGACAAATATAAGGTATACGGCGAGCTTATAAATACTTACGGCTACAGTGCTGCCCCGGGTTCAAAGGAGCTAGCCTGCACAAACTATTACGACGGAAGTGAAATAACCATTCCACTTGACCCTGACATACCCGTTATGGATAATGCCAAAAAATACTTTGACAGATACAACAAGCTCAAGCGCACCTTTGATGCCGTAAGCGTTCAGATAATCCAGACAAAAGAAGAACTTACCCACCTAAACAGCATACTTCTCTCTCTTGACAATGCGGTAACAGAAAACGACCTTGCGCAGATCAAAAAAGAGCTTTCTGATTTTGGCTATGTAAAGAAAAAAACAGGCTTTGACCGCAAGGCAGCAAGTGCCGAAAAGCGCCTTACTTCAGGTGCGAAGCCTTTCCACTATGTAAACAAAGACGGTTATGACATCTATGTCGGTAAAAACAATTACCAAAACGATGAACTTACCTTCAAATTTGCAAACGGCGACGACTGGTGGTTTCACGCAAAAGGAATGGCAGGTTCTCACGTCATACTTAAGAAAAAAGGCGAAGAGATCCCGGACTCCGCATTTGAAGATGCAGCCCGCCTTGCAGCCTACTATTCAAGCGCCAAAGGTCAGGGCAAGGTTGAGGTAGATTATGTTATCAAAAAAGAAGTCAAAAAACCTGCTTCCGCAGTTCCGGGCTTTGTTGTTTACTACACCAATTATTCAATGATGATAGATACCGATATCTCAGGGCTTACACTTATTAATTAGAAAAGGAAGGAAATATGTTAAGATCCGATTTTCATATCCACACCTCATTTTCCACTGACAGCAATGCTCCCATGGAAGATGTTATAAAAAGATCAATAGCTTTAGGGCTTACAGATATTGCCATAACAGATCACATGGACTACGATTTTCCGGAGGATGTGGCAAAAGATGCAGGCGGCAACTTTATGTTTGATGTAAAGGAACATCTTAATGTCTTTACAAAACTAAAGGAGAAGTTTCACCGCGATATCAACCTTTTCTATGGCATAGAAATGGGCTTTATGGATAATGCGGATGATTTTTATAATAACCTGCTTAAAACCTATCCTTTTGATTTTAATATAGGTTCTTTGCACATAGTTGACGATATGGATCCTTACTTTCAAAAGTACTGGGATAATATGGGTTCTGCCGCTGCAGGGATAGAAAGATACCTGTCACAGATGCTCTCTTCCATAAAACGCTTTAAAAACTATGATTCCTTAGGTCATGCCGATTATATCTTCAGAGTTGCTCCCGGCAAAAAAGAATATGAATATAGCGAATATGCCGATTATTTTGACGAAATACTTAAAATTCTTATAACCGACGGAAAAGCTCTTGAAGTAAACACCGCAGGCTACAAATACGGGCTTGGAGTTCCAAATCCACGCCCATGCGTCCTTAAAAGATATAAAGAGCTTGGAGGCGAGCTTATAACCGTCGGTTCAGACGCCCACGCCCCGGAGCAGCTTGCCTATGACTATAAGAAATGCGAAGCACTCTTAAAGGAGCTTGGCTATAAATACGTATTTATCTATAAAGATCATAAACCCGAAGGATATACCATATAAGCAAAGATGCCCCTAAGGCCGAAATAGACAAGCAATTTCGTCCAAAGGGGCATCTTTTATTTATGATACGGTTCATTTGTACTTATCTTAAAAGCACGGTATAGCTGCTCTAAAAATACCATCCTCATAAGCTGATGAGGGAAGGTCATCTTTGAAAAAGAAAGGAAGGCATTTGCCCTTGAAAGCACGCTCTTTGAAAGACCCAAAGAGCCGCCGATAACAAACACAAGTCTGCTCTTTCCGCTTACAGAAAGATTTTCTATCTCTTTTGAAAACTCTTCGGATGAAAGCATCTTGCCGTTTATGGCAAGGGCGATAACATAAGCATCGTCTTTTATGTACTTTAAAAGTCTTTCTCCTTCTTTGTCTTTGATCTGCTCGCAAAGGACATCCGATGCACCGTCAGGTGTTTTCTCATCTGCCACTTCTATTATCTCAAGACTGCAATACCTCGAAAGCCTTTTGGCGTACTCCGCTATACCTTCATTTAAATATTTTTCTTTGATCTTACCCACGGTAAGCAAACTTATACCTATCATTAAAGATACACCACCGCACCTGTCTCGTCTCTAGTGTAATCCATGCTTCCTATTATCTGACCGCCGGAATAATAGAGTCTTGGAACACGCTTTGAAAGATTGCAGACTATCTCGTAGTTGATAGTTCCGCACATAGCTGCTATTTCTTCGACTGTGATCGAAACTCCGCTGTTGGCACCTATAAGCGTAACAGCTTCTCCCACCTTAACATCTTCTATATCAGTAACATCAACCATCATCTGGTCCATGCAGACACGCCCAAGTACAGGAGCTTTTTTGCCCTTTATAAGAACATAGCCCTTTCCTGAAAGTGCTCTTGGATAACCGTCTGCATATCCTACAGGAATTGTAGCAACTACGGTATCTTTTTTAGTAACAAAAGTCCCGCCGTAGCTGATCTCACGGCCTGCAGGAAGAGTCTTTACATAAACCACATTACTTCTTACCGCAAGGGCAGGCCTTATGGAAAGAAGGCTTTTATCCACTTCATCACTCGGATACATGCCATAAGTGATGATACCGCTTCTTACCATGTTAAAATGGGCCTGCGGAAGTTCCATGATACCCGCACTGTTACTGCAGTGAATATAGGTTGGGGAAATGCCGCGCTCTTTAAGCATCTTCACAAATGCATCAAATTTTCCATATTGCTGCTTAGCACTTGTAAGGTCCTTTTCATCCGCTCTTGCAAAATGAGTAAACACGCCTTCGATCTCTATATTTGAAAGCTGAGATATTCTCTTTACCATATCCGCATTTTCACTTGTGGGCTCCATACCGATACGGCTCATCCCGGTGTCAACCTTGATATGTACTTTAGCCTTTTTACCGGCTCTTTTAGCCTCTTCGTTAAGCTCTAAGGCCATATCATAAGTAAATACGGTCTGCGAGATATCGTATTCTACTATATCTTCGTAAAATTCAGGAGGAGTATATCCAAGAATGAGGATCATCTTGTTAACTCCCGCATTACGAAGGTTGGCGGCTTCACTGACCGTAGCCACGCCAAATGCGTCGACACGGGCCATAAGCGCATCAGCCACGGGGATTGCCCCGTGGCCGTAACCGTCTGCTTTTATTATTGCCATAACTGAGGTACCGGGATTTATAAGCCTTTTTACCTCGTCTATATTATGACGTATGGCATCAAGGTCTACTTCCGCGATCAGCCTGCTGTATTTTCTTTTTTTAGACATCTTTATCTTCTTCCATTTCTCTTATATTGTAAGACAATCTCATAAGTGAATCTGAAAGATGCACAGTCTCCACCTTAACATTTGACGGAAGGCGAAGATCTATGGGTGCGAAGTTCCAAATACCTTTTATACCCCATTTTACAAGGTTATTTGCCATAGTAACCGCCTGATTTTTTGGAAGTGTAAGCGCGGCTATGGTAATGTTATTGTCCTTGATATAATCTTCAAGATTAGCCACATCGTCTATAAGGATACCCCTGATCGTCTGTCCAAAAAGCGTCGGATTGATATCAAATATCCTTTTGACTTTAAAACCTCTTTTCTCAAAATCTGTATAGCCTGCTATCGCCTGACCGATATTACCCGCACCAACTATAACCATGTCGTACTTACGGTCAAGGCCAAGGATCTTGGCTATCTCATTGTACAGATATTCCACATTATATCCGTACCCCTGCTGGCCGAATCCACCAAAATTATTAAGATCCTGTCTGATCTGCGATGCGGTAACATGCATCTTTTCTGAAAGTTCCTTTGAAGAAATACGCACCACATCGTTGTCAAGAAGGTCTCCGAGGTATCTGTAATACCTTGGAAGTCGGTTGATCACGGCTGATGAAATGTCTTTATCACTCACAGAAAAAGCCCCCTTTTTAGTAACTGTATTTTTTATATCCATAATTAAGATTATATCCCTTTGTTAAAGCATTGTCAATTAAAAGAGGGACCCGCAAAGCACGTCCCTCAAATAAACATTAATAGTAAATCTTACCCTCTTCAAGTATCTCATGCTGCCCGCCATGCACATCTACAATGCAGACGCAACAGTTCTTTTGCCACGGACCGTCCCAAAAATGTTCCTTGCCCCACTCTCTGAAATATGCAATGAGACCACCTTTATTCATGGCGCCATGCCCTGAAATAAGTACATTTGCGTCAGGTTTTTCTAAAGACAAAGGTTCAAGAACACTGCGGATAAAATCAGCCGTCCTGCTCCTGAGCTCTTCTATAGACTCGCCCCCTGAAGGAGGAACGTAATTACCCGGATCTTCAAAAAATGTGGCAACGCATGGGGGCTGAAGTTCCTTTTCAAGGCCCTCTACTTCTCCAAAACACATTTCTCTGAGTCTTTCGTCGATAATAACAGGAGTATCGGAATCGCCAAGCACAAGGCGAGCTGTTTCAAGCGCTCTTTTTAGCGGGCTTGAGTAGCATACGTCAAAGTGGATATCTGCCATGCCCTTACCTGTAAGGACCGCTAGCTCTCTTCCCTCCTCGTTAAGCTCTATATCAGAACTTCCCTGGAGCTTTCCAAGTTTGTTCCACTCAGTGTATCCGTGCCTCATTATGTAAACAAGCATTAAAATATCCTCTCGTAGGTTTCGTCTTCAAGTCTCTGAACAGGTGCAAAACCTGTGGTTTTCTTGTAGTCAAGATTAACTGTAAAATTGCTCATGGCATCAGACGGATCCACCATGGCAAGGTTAAGCGCTTCAAGTTTGCTTCTTTCAATAGATGCGGAAAGAATGGTAATTTCCTCATTATGACCTGTGGCAGGGTTAAGCCTGCTGTCGGTGGCGTGCACTATCACACGCTTTACAGGAAGAAGTGCAAACGAATCAGAAGCCACGCGAAGAACGGTACTGCAAACATAATCTAAAATAAGGTTTGCCCTGGTTAAAGCCGCCATAGGCTTTTCAGAAAGTTTACCCGATGCAAGAAGCGAGTAGGTTTCGGTAGGAACCACTTCTTCGCTCTTTACAAGAAACTCAACCTCAATATACTCTCCGGAGTCTGTTCCGACTTCAAAGCCGCTGCCATACTCAAGAAGATCATCAAAAGGATGGCTTTCTGCAACAACCGTAAGGTAGCTTTCAGGATCGCCGCTAAGGACTTTTCCCGCAAGTTCTTTAAGCTGCGTAGATGAAGCCGGGTCATTTGCAACCTTATTCCAGTCAATGGCAGGGTCGCTGACTTTATGAACACCCTTGATACCTTCAATAAGCGCCTCATATTCTTCCACTATCTGCCTGTTTTCAGCTATTTCAGTTTCTTTTGCAGAAGCTGCCGCCTGCGCAGCCACAGCCTTTTCTTTGGCTTCTTTGGTTTCTTTACCCTTATCTCCAAGTTTTTCCTTTGCAAGTTTTTTAAGATTTATACTCTTGCTGTAGGAAAGGCCTGTGCCCTTAAGGCTTGCGGTACCTGTAAGCCTGCCGCTTGTACCGATATTTGCGTGAAGCCCCTTTCCGCCTAAGGATACCGAAACACCGGATTTGCTAAGATTCAGTTTAACTCCCGGCAAGATCTTGATACTTTTTCTAAAGCGTAATCCCATAATAAACCCTCCGAACTAAGTAAAGAACCGGCAAAACGCTGCCTGTATCGCAACGCTGCCTGTCAAACCTCGTAATCAAAACAGTTTCTTGATGCTGTAAAAGGTCTTACCTTAGAGTCGGCAACCTCAACATGAAGCGGATTTTTTGAATACCCCTTAAGCGCATCAAAATTTTCAAATGTGCTGACAAGCATAAGGTCTGTATTTGAAGAGCTTAAGCCCTCTGTTACAACCCGTATATCAATAAGCCCCGGAATCTTTCCGCTAAGACCCTCAAGGCCTGCCTTTATCTCAGACTTGATCTTATCAACTTCCACTCCCGAGTAGTCGTCTTTAAGTGTCCAAAGAATAACATGTTTTACCATATATAGTCCTCCTAAAAAGTCATACTGTAAGTATATATCAACATCTGCGATTTCACAAGTAAATAAGCGCGAAACCTTAGAGAATATAGTCTGCAAAAATACTGTTGCTTACATCTATTCCTTTATCTGTAAGACGGATATTTCCATCTTTTCTTTCGATAAGCAAAAGATCTTCGTGACGTTTTAATATATCGCCGTAAGTCTTTGTAATAAGCGGGGTTTCTTTTATGCCTTTCATCATCCGAAGTCCCAGAAACATGGTTTCTTCTAACTCATCATCCTTTGTAAGCCGCACGATCTCATATTTTTGTTTATTACTCGAAGCTATGTAATGAGCAAGGTCAGGATCGTTTTTCCACCTCATGCCACCCGCAAAGGAGGAGGCTCCAAGCCCAAGACCCAGGTACTCGCCTCTTTCCCAGTAAAGGCAGTTGTGACGGCACTCATACCCTTCTTTTGCGTAATTTGATATCTCGTAGCGATGATACCCCGCATCTTCAAGTATCTCTTTTGTAAGCGCATACATCTTCCTGTCGGTGTTTTCCGAAGGAAGGCCTTTACCGTCTTTGTATTTATCGTAAAATTTGGTATTCTCTTCGATTATAAGGCTGTAGGCAGAAATGTGGGCAGGATCAAGGCCTATTACTTTGTTAAGAGTCTCTTCATAAGATTTAACGGTCTGCCCCGGAAGCGCCGACATTATATCTATATTGATATTATCAAAGCCTGCCTGCTTTGCCGTATCGTACGAAAATAAAAACTCCTCGTAAGTATGTATCCTTTTAAGTTTAGATAGTTCTTTGTTGTCTGCAGACTGAAGGCCAAAGCTTATCCTGTTAAAACCCGCTTTTTTATACTCTTTAAGCATATAAGGATTAACGGTACCGGGGTTAGCCTCTGTGGTAACTTCCGCATCGCTTGCCACATTAAAACTTTCGTATATGGTCTTTAAGATACGCAAAGTCTCGCCTGTCTGAAGGGTCGTAGGCGTACCGCCGCCAAAAAAGATACTGCTTACTGTCCTGTCTGAATACTTTTTAGCCTTTGCCTTTATCTCTCTTATAAGGCTGCCTGCGTAATCAAGTTTAACGGTTTTCCCACATCCGGCAAAAGAAAGAAAGTCGCAATAAGGACACTTTCTTTCGCAGAACGGAATGTGAACATAAAGGCCGAATCTGTCCATATCACACCTTTTATCATTCGTCATCAAGCTTAAGTACCGCCATAAATGCTTTTTGCGGAATATCCACATTACCGAAGGTACGCATTCTCTTCTTACCTTCTTTTTGCTTCTCAAGAAGTTTTTTCTTACGGGTGATATCACCGCCGTAACACTTGGCAAGCACGTCTTTTCTCATAGCTTTTACTGTTTCTCTTGCTATGATCTTGCTGCCGATGGCTGCCTGGATAGGGATCTCAAAAAGCTGTCTTGGGATCTCATCTTTAAGCTTTTCGCACATCTTCCTGGCTCTTTCGTACGCCCCGTCCTCATGTACGATAAATGAAAGCGCATCAATGCCTTCATGATTGATAAGGATATCAAGCTTAACAAGTTTTGAAGGCTGATAACCCTTAAGTTCATAGTCAAAGGAAGCATAGCCTCTTGAACGGCTCTTAAGCGCATCAAAAAAGTCGTATATTATCTCATTTAAAGGAAGCTCGTATTTTAAAAGAGCTCTTGTACTTTCAATATATTCCATACCAAGATATACGCCGCGGCGCTCCTGACAAAGCTTCATGATAGCACCCACAAACTCGGTGGTCACCATGATCTCAGCTGAAACGATTGGCTCTTCCATATGCTCGATCTCAGATGGATCCGGCATATTGGTAGGATTGGTAAGGTCGATCATAGCGCCGTCTGTCTTATATATCTTGTAAATAACAGAAGGCGCAGTAGTTACGATGTCAAGGTTGTACTCTCTTTCAAGACGCTCCTGTATGATCTCAAGATGCAAAAGCCCTAAGAATCCGCACCTGAAACCAAAACCAAGCGCAACCGAAGTCTCAGGCTCAAAGTTAAGAGCAGCGTCATTAAGCTGGAGCTTTTCAAGGGAATCGCGAAGCTCCTGATACTGGCTGCCGTCTGCAGGATACATACCGCAGTATACCATGGAAGTAACTTTTTTGTAGCCAGGCAAAGGCTCATCGCAAGGATTTGCCGCATCCGTAACAGTATCTCCCACCATAGTATCTTTGATATTCTTGATGCTGGCCATAATGTAGCCAACCATACCTGCCGAAAGCTCTTCGCAAGGGAAAAACGTTCCTGCACCAAAAGTACCTACTTCAACTACGTCTTCTTCCGCGCCCGTAGCCATCATCTTGATCTTTGTGCCTTTCTTAACGCAGCCTTCCTTAACACGGCAAAATACGATAACGCCCTTATAAGGATCGTAGACCGAGTCAAATATAAGAGCCTTTAAAGGAGCATCAGGATCACCGCAAGGAGCAGGCACCTTAGCTACTATAGCTTCAAGGACATCTTCTATATTAATTCCGTTTTTGGCAGAGATACGAGGTGCGTCGTGGGCTTCAAGGCCTATAACGTCTTCTATCTCATTAACAACTCTGTCAGGCTCTGCCGAAGGAAGATCTATCTTATTGATAACAGGTAAGATCTCAAGGTCGTGGTCAAGAGCAAGGTAACAGTTTGCAAGAGTCTGCGCCTCGATACCCTGAGCCGCGTCTACCACAAGGATAGCACCCTCACAGGCAGCAAGGCTTCTTGAAACCTCGTAATTAAAATCCACATGACCCGGAGTATCAATAAGATTAAATATGTACTCTTCTCCGTCTTTAGCTTTGTATACGATACGGACGGTCTGGGCCTTAATGGTTATACCGCGCTCTCTTTCAAGGTCCATATTGTCAAGGACCTGTGCCTGCATCTCGCGGCTTGTAAGAAGACCGGTCTTCTCGATGATGCGGTCGGCAAGAGTGCTCTTACCGTGATCGATATGGGCTATGATACAAAAATTTCTGATTTTACTTTGATCGATATGTGCCATTTAAATTCTCCGATTTTTGTTATAACATTTCTATGATATTTTAAGGTAAAATGAAGGATTAAGCAAGGGATTTTAAAAGTAAACACTCATTAATTTTTTTGTTGACAAACTCACATTTTACGTATATACTATCAGAGTATGTGTGGATTAGTCGTCCGTGTCCGGCCTAATCCAAAATGTCATTAAAACAAATAAAATCCATTATATATCGGAGGTGGACGAATTGGCTAACATCAAATCTGCAAAGAAGAGAATCTTAGTTATCGAGACCAGAACAGCTCGTAATAAAGCTATCAGATCTGCTGTAAAGACAGTAAGCAAGAAAGTTGAGAGCGCTGTAGCAGCAGGTGACAAGGAACTTGCAAAGACTAATCTTCAGGCAGCTATCTCAGAGATCGAGAAGGCTTGCACAAAGGGTGTATATCACAAGAATACAGCCGGAAGAAAGGTTTCACGTCTTACAAAACTTGTTAATACACTTAACTAATTGTAAGTTATAAAGATTACCAAAAAGGAAGTTCCTAACCCAGAACTTCCTTTTTCTTTTTACTTTTCTACTACTATTTTGCGAGGTTTACCATGATCTTTTCATGTAACAATATATGCAAATCCTATGTTACGGGCACTGTCCTTGACAATGTCTCTTTTCATGTAAACGAGCATGACAAGGTTGCTATCGTCGGCATTAACGGCGCAGGAAAAAGTACTCTCCTTCGTATAATTTTCGGAGAGGAAGCTCAGGACTCAGGTGAGTTCTTCTTTTCTAAGGGAGCTACCAAAGGTTACCTTGCCCAGCATCAGGATATAAAAAGTGAAGATACTATATACAACGTTCTCCTTTCCGTTAAAGAAGATATATTAAATCTTGAGAACCGCATGCGCTCTCTTGAAGAAGAGATGAAACATGCAGAAGGTGAAAAGCTTGCTTCCATAATGAAAGCATATACAAATGCCACCCATGAATTTGAAGCAGGAAACGGATACGCAGTAAAAAGCGAAGTTACAGGCGTCCTTAAGGGCCTTGGCTTTAGCGAAGATGAATTTGATAAAAAGGTAAATACTCTCTCGGGAGGTCAGAAAACAAGAGTGTTCCTTGGAAGGCTCCTTCTCTCCTCTCCTGACATCATTTTTCTTGATGAGCCCACAAACCATCTTGATATGAGTTCCATCATGTGGCTTGAGAACTATTTACTTAACTATAAAGGTGCAGTTGTTATAGTTGCCCACGACAGATATTTCCTTGACAAGGTAGTAAATAAAGTTGTGGAGCTTGAAAACACCCACGCCGAAAGCTACGCGGGCAACTACAGCGATTACGCAGTTAAAAAGAAAGCAAAGCGTGAAGCCATGATGAAGGCTTATCTTAACCAGCAGCGCGAAATAAAGCATCAGGAAGCTGTTATAGAAAAGCTTAAAAGCTTCAACCGCGAAAAATCAATAAAGAGAGCTGAAAGCCGCGAAAAAATGCTTGATAAGATCGAGCGCCTTGAAAAGCCGGCAGAGATAAACGACTCTATGCGAATTTCCCTAGAGCCTTATACAGTCAGCGGAAACGATGTACTTACGGTAAAAGGCCTTGCCAAATCCTTTGGAGATAATCACCTTTTTAAGGATCTTAATTTTGACCTTAAGCGCGGCGACCACGTTGCTATAATCGGCGATAACGGAACAGGCAAGACTACCATACTTAAGATCATCACAGGAAGTCTTGCGGCAGATGAGGGCGAGATCACCCTTGGATCAAAAGTCGAGATCGGTTATTACGACCAGGAGCACCAGGTATTATCTCCCGAAAAAACCATTTTTGAGGAAATGGCAGATGCCTATCCTTACCTTGATAATACCCAGATACGAAACATCCTTGCTGCCTTCCTTTTTACAGGCGATGATGTATATAAGCAGATAAAATCACTATCCGGCGGCGAGCGCGGCAGGGTTTCCCTTGCAAAGCTCATGCTCTCTGAAAGCAACCTGCTTATACTTGATGAGCCTACAAACCACCTTGATATCACTTCAAAGGAAATTCTTGAAGATGCTATAAATAATTACACTGGAACCGTACTTTACGTTTCACACGACAGATATTTTATCAACAAGACCGCAAGTACCATTCTTGACCTTACAGACGGCAGCATGATAAAATATATAGGTAATTACGATTATTATCTTGAGAAAAAAGATACACTTGAAAACGTTTACATACAAAAAGAAACGGCTACCGTTTCATCTTCTTCCGATTCTGGAAAAGACGACTGGAAGAGCCAAAAGGAAGAACAGGCTCGTATACGTAAAAACGCAAATGACCTTAAAAAGGTTGAAAATGAGATCGATCTTCTTGAAAAACGTCAGGCTGAGATAGACGATCTTCTTACAAAAGAAGATATTTACACCAATGTAGGCGAGCTTGTTAAACTTAACAAGGAAAAAGAAGAAATAGACGAAAAGCTAATGGTCTTAATGGAAAAGTGGGAGGCTTTATCTTAATGATATTCATTGCTACTGCTATTGAACTTGAAGCCAGGCCTTTTATTGAAAAACTTAATTTAAAGAAAAATCCGGATCACCACCTGTATAATATTTATACAGGCGGTGATTTTGCGCTTATTGTAACGGGTGTCGGTAAGATTGCTTCTGCTATGGCAGTTACTTATATGCTAAGCCATTTTCCGGTTCCGGATTTTTTTGTTAACGCCGGTATGGCCGCAGGCGATGAGGGCGTTGGAATATACCTTATCAACAGCATAAAAGACCTTGGCAGCGAAAGAAGCGTTTATCCTGCAATGCTGCTTGATATAGATCTTCCCGAAAAACCCCTTTGCTCTTCTGACAGAGTCCTTTCACCTGATGAAGTAAAAAAAGGATATCTGTATGATATGGAAGGAATAGGCTTTTTCCTTGCCGCAAGCAAATATCTTACAAACGACAGAATACTACTTTTTAAATATATTTCAGATAACGGTATAGCAGACGGAAATCTTAGCAGGGAGAGGATTGAATCTGCCATAACAGAAAGCAGTGCTTTGGTAGCAGAAAAGATAAAAGATCTTACAATGTACAAAAAAGAAATGAAAACTACTCTTGTAGACAAAGCAAGGTTTGACGCTTTTGCAGATTACTATCTTATGAGCACCACAAGCAGAAAAGATCTTCTAAAACTGCTTACCTATGCACAGTTTATCGGGCGCGACCCAAGGCACCTTCTTCTTATAAACGAAACCGTTGCAAAGGCCTCAAGAAAACAGGCCGGCATCAGATTTATAGAGGAGCTTAAAAATGAATTATTACCGTAAAAATTTTTCCCACATATACGTTGAAAAAGCTATAAAGGATCACCCTGAAACAGAGCGCATCCTCGAGTCTTTCCCTCATTCTACAATAGTAGATATCGAAAGATACATGGATGTGTTCTCCCCCACCTACCAGGATTTTTATTCCGAAAAAGCTTCCCAGAAAATAATACTTGCAAAGTCTGTTTCTACTCTTCTTTTCCCCGGCGCACCTGTGTGCCAGAGCTTTGGAAACGATCATTTCTATTATTGCAGCGGTGTTATGAACTGTATATATGACTGCGAATATTGTTATCTTCAGGGCATGTACCCCGGCGCAAACATGGTGATCTTTGTCAATCTTGAAGATACATTTAAGGAAGTTGAAGCCCTCCTTGCAAAACACCCTGTTTATCTTTGTATATCATACGATACAGATCTGCTTGCCCTAGAAGGTATCCTTGGTTTTGTAAAAAAATGGATCGAGTTTACAAAGCTCCACCCTTCTCTTACTGTAGAATGCCGCACAAAAAGTGCTGGCTTTGACCTTGTTGAAGCTTTAGACATTCCTGATAATTTCATTTTTGCCTGGACACTTTCGCCTGATGAGGTAGCACGCAAATATGAGCACAGGGCCCCAAATCTTTCTGCAAGACTTGAAAGCATCAAGCGTGCACAAAGCAAAGGGCTTAGCGTAAGGCTTTGCTTTGACCCCATTCTACACGTGACGAATTACCTTCTTTTCTACTCTGCCTTTTTTGAAAGAGTGTTCAGCGAGCTTGATATTGATCTCATTACAGATGTCAGCATAGGAACTTTCAGGATTTCAAAATCCTATCTTTCATCAATGAGAAAAAAGCGTCCCTGTGAGATAACAACCTATCCTTACGAAACGTCAGGTGGTTATTATTCTTACAGCGACGCTGTTAATACTAAGTTACTTGATATGGCCGAAAAAGAAATATCAAGATATATCCCGGCTGAAAAAATCTTTCGTATTTAATACTAAACCATCAGGGCTTACGGTTAGTTTTCGTTGTAATATACGTTTACTCCGTAGGCTCTTTCTATGCCCTCTGCGGACTTCTTAACATCTTTTCCGCCTGCAAGATCTGTGTTAAATGTCATGCCTGCAAGCTTACAGTTTACCGCATCTCCTTTTGTATCAAGTGTCATGGAAGAAATAACCCTGTTTGTTACTCCAAGCTCTGTATAAAGGATATTAGGAGTTCTAAAGTATGTATTTCCATCCGCATCGGTTATCTCATATTCTCCTATGGCCTTGTTTTTAGCATCATATGGATTAAGTGTAAAGGCCACCAAGCCGCCGGTTATGGCAACAGTATCTTCCTTATCGTCTTTTCCCTTTAACACATAATCGCCTGAATTAAAGGATGAAAGTGCTGCAGAAACACCGTCCTTTGTAAGGATAAATCCCTTTTCATAGCCTTTACCTTCAATGGTATTCTTTAAGTCATTTACTATAAATGCGTTTCTAAGGTAATTAAGGTCTATAACAGGCATATCTTCTGTGTATTCGTTGCTCTTATAACCGTTTGAAATATATAAGGTTACTGTGTGATCAGCCTCGTTAAACATAAGCTCTGCTCCGCTCTTTGTTTCCGCATCAAGTACAGATGCAATAAGAGCTCTGCTCTCAGCGTTAACTATAGGATCATCACTAAGCGGGTCATCTGCGTAAATAAACTCTGTATAATACTTATAAAAGGCTCCTGATAGCATATTGTATGACTTATATGCTCCTGTTAAGATATGGGCCTTTTCAAGCATATTATATAAGGTCTCGTCCACCTCAACAGGGGTACCTGCATTGTTATTTATGGTGGCGATATTACTCATGTTTTCATATTCATTTTCAGGGTCTGTAAGCTTATAAAGGTACATAAGCCTGTTAGAGTAAAGCTCTGCAAGAGCTTTCTTTTGCTCCTTTATCTCGCTGTTTTCCCCTTGAAGGTCATAATAAAACTCAAAATCAAGGCCGTAGCGCTTTGCATCAGAGCTTGGATATTCATCTATTATCTGAATACCGTCTTTTTGCTTTGTAAGCTGCATAAACGTTATTGAAAATGCGGCAGCACCTGCTGCGATAAGCACTACAAAAAGTATTAATCTGATAATGATATTAAAATTCGATCTTTCTTTCATATCTGCTTTCTCTTAATATACAAAACACTCCTTACGGAGTGTTTTGTATGATTTAATATTAGGGCGTATTAAAACGCCGGTTAGGGTTTAAAATTAGTTACCAAATCTGATCTTCTTGTATTCTTCGATCTCTTTGGCATTACCAAATACCATATGGCCGTTGCCAAGATCTACAAGGCTAGGCTCATCTGTACTGTAGTCATGCATAGAAGGATCGTAAACAAGAAGTTTTTTCTCTTTTTCAATGCGAGGATCCGGAACCGGGATCGCAGAGATAAGAGACTTTGTATACGGATGAAGAGGATAAGCAAAAAGCTCCTCAGCTTCCGCGATCTCCATGATCCTTCCTTTGTAGATAACGACGATACGGTCGCTTATAAATCTAACGATTGAAAGGTCATGAGCGATAAACAGGTATGTAAGTCCTCTCTCCTTCTGGAACTTCTTAAGGAGGTTAAGAACCTGAGCACGAATAGAAACGTCAAGAGCTGAAATAGGCTCATCGGCAATGATAAACTCCGGCTCCATAACGATAGATCTTGCAAGACCTACACGCTGTCTCTGTCCGCCTGAGAACTCATGAGGGTATCTGGTAAGGTGCTCAGGAAGAAGTCCTACTTCCTTTGTTATCTCTTCTACCTTAGCCACGCGGTCCTTCTCATCCTTGAAAAGATGGAAGTTGTATAAGCCCTCTGAAATAATGTATTCGATGGTAGCACGCTCGTTTAATGAAGCAGATGGATCCTGGAAGATCATCTGGATCTTACGAACTACGTCGCGGTCCTCTTTACGGGAAAGTTTACCTGAAATCTTCTTGCCGTCAAAGTAGATAGCACCTGCTGTACATGGGTTGATACGTACAATGGCACGGCCGATGGTTGTCTTTCCTGAACCTGACTCTCCAACGAGTGAAAGGGTCTCCCCTTTATAAATATCAAAACTTACGTTATCTATTACCTTAAAGGCCTTCTTGCCTTTTTTGAAAGCTACATCAAGGTTCTGAACAGATAACAGTACTTTCTTTTCATTCTGATCCATTCTTTGCCTCCTTAACTTCCGAAATCCACATATGTTTTCAGCATCTTTTCGTGAAGATTCTGAATGTTTGCAGGCAGGTCGATCTTAGGAGCTCTAGGATCAAGAAGCCATGTCTTTGCGTAGTGTGTCTCGCTGACCTTAAATACAGGTGGTTCCTTTACAAGGTCGATAGCAAGAGCATATGGGTTTCTAGGAGCGAATGCATCGCCCACGATCTTATTGTAAAGTGAAGGTGGTGTACCCTTAATTGAGAACAGCTCCGATCCTCTTTCAGCAAGCTGAGGAAGTGAGGAAAGAAGTGCCCAGGTATAAGGGTGCTTTGGATCGTAGAATACTTCTTCTACAGTACCGATCTCAACGATCTGTCCGCCGTAGATAACAGCTACTCTCTCAGCTACATTTGCTACGACACCAAGGTCATGTGTAATGTAAACTGTAGTAAATCCAAGTTCTTTCTGAAGATCCTTTATAAGTCTGATGATCTGAGCCTGGATAGTAACGTCAAGCGCTGTAGTAGGCTCGTCACAGATAAGGATCTTAGGCTGACATGAAAGCGCGATAGCAATAACTATACGCTGTCTCATACCACCTGAATACTCAAATGGATAATCGTCAAATCTCTTCTCAGGATCAGGGATACCAACCTTGCCCATAATATCGATAGTACGTCTTTTTGCCTCATCCTTAGAGCACTTCTGGTGCTTAAGGATAACAGTCATGATCTGCTTACCGATAGTAATAACAGGGTTAAGAGAGGTCATAGGATCCTGGAATACGGTAGCTATACGGCAACCTCTGATCTTCTGCCAGTCATTTGTATATTTGATCTTTGCACAGTCTATGATAGCATAGCCGTGAAGTGTCTGAGTAGCCTCGTCAAAAGAACGATACTCCACACGGAAAACGCTTGTCTCAAATACTTTGTTAAGTACTTCTGCGTCAGTAAGGTCTTCACCAAACTTAAGAGCTGTAAGGAATGCTTTTTTAAGCTGTCTTTCAAATCTGATCTGATCTTTGAAAGGATAACGACCTATTGAAAGAACTACTTCATAAGCGATCTTTTTATTACGCTCTTTAGTTTCGGCGCTGATGGTTGCTGCTGCAACCTTTTTAGCATACTCTTCTTTAAGGGAAGCAAGTTTAGCGCGGTCCTGATCATATTTAGCAGTGTTGTTCTTAAACTCTTCCACTCTCTTTGCTTCAAGGGCACTGCGCTCATCGCTTATTCTCTTGATACGGTCTTCATATTCTGCAAGCTTTGCATTGATCTTCTCAATCTCTTTTGCATCTTCTGCATTCTTTTTATCAAGAGTCCAAAGATAGTTGGTCCTGTCTACTATCTTATCCTGTACTTCCTTTATCTTTGCCTCAAACTCTGCTACTTCATCTTCTGTAAGGTTTTTCGCATTATTGATCTGCTTTTCAAGAAGTACGATATTCTTGTAATCCTCACCGGCTGCTTCAAGATTGCTGTTCTTGTTAAGGAAATCAAAGAACTTATTAAAAATACTTAAATTTCTGCCGGTAAGAACTGCGTCTGTTTTACTGATCTCATCATCGGAAAGGATAATGCTTCCGTGTGAGATATATCCGTTTGAATCAAGCATACCTGCAAAGGTCTTGGTAAGAACGGATTTACCTGAACCTGACTCACCAACGATCGCAAGTGATTCATTTTCGTATACATCAAGTGATACGTTTCTAATAGCCTGAAGTGTTCTGCCTCGAACGTTGAACTTTACGTCTACGTCTTTAAGTGAGAGCAGCACTTTTTTCTCATTATTTTCCATATGCCACCTCACTACATCATGTGTGTTCTCGGATCTGATGCGTCAGCAAGTTTCTGACCAAGCAGATAGAGAAGGATTGTTAATACTGAAGCAAAAAATACCGGTGGCCAGAATTCCCATGGATAGATAAGGAATGCTGACTGCGCAAGAGAGATCATACGACCGAGTGATGGGAGCTCAGCACTAAGACCAAGGCCCAGGAATGAAAGGTAAACTTCCATACTGATGTATGATGGGAGCTCTGTTGCAAGTATTGTAACTATTACCGAAGTAAGGAAAGGAAGGATATTCTTGGTAATGATACGTGGAAGCGGAGTACCAAGGCATCTTGATGCAAGTGAGTACTCACGGTCACGAATGATCATAACCTGGGTTCTGAAGAAAAATGCTATACCAAGCCAGCCTGTTACACACAGGGAGAAAATAAGGCTCCAGAAACCGGTACCGATAATGTAAACAATAACGGTAACAAGAAGGATAAGTGGAACGTTTGCTACGATGTTGTATATAACAAGCATAACAGCGTCAACCTTCTTTGAATATCCCCAAACAGCTCCAAGGACAATACCAAGGAACATGTTTATGGCAGCACAGATGAATGCAAGCATAAGTGATGTACGTGCTGATGAGAAAATTCCGTAGAAAATGGAATTACCCATTCCGCCTGATCCAAGCATCCACTTGAATGAAAAACCGCCAAAATACTTCATAGCAGCCGCAGGGCTGAGGTTATATGTGGCAGGGTTTGTAATGTTCTCCATCATGTCATATGGCATGAAAAGAGGACAGATAAATGCTGAAAGTAAAAGTAAAACAAGTACTACAAGCATGAAGATATTACTCTTCTTCTTAAAGAACACACGGAAAACCGACTTCCAATAAGAATAACGAGGAGCAACGATCTTCTCGGAAGAAACCTTTTCATCTTCACGAAGGAATCTAAAAAGCTCTTCTTCGTTAACGTTTTCAAAAGCTTCGTTATTTGTCATCGTCCGCCGCCTCCTTCTTCTGAAAGTGAAATACGTGGGTCATACTTAGCAAGGAGAAGGTCTCCGAGTATGATCGAGATAATTGAAAGCGATGTATAGAAGAACGTACATGCTACAATTACTCCGTTATCATGCTGATTTAAAGCATTTGTAAGAAGATTACCTACGCCGGGTACGCCGTACACACGCTCTGTGATGATGGCACCTGTAAGACATCCAAGGATAGAACCCGGGATACCCTGAACGAGGTAGATCATTGCATTTCTTGAGATATGGATCTTATAGATCTCTTTCTCAGATAATCCCTCTGCTCTTGCGAACTTAACGTAATCAGAGTTCATCTGGTCGATCATATATCTTCTCATCCATTTCATAAGACTTCCGATCTGAGGAAGTGCAAGTGAAATAACAGGGAGAATATATGCAAGTATTTTAACGTTTGCATTTGCAAACTTATATGGCAGATGGAATAATGTGGTTCCGATAGCTGCAAACATAAAGATGTATGCAAGTGAAGGAACTGCCATAATGAAAATAATATATGCGTTACCAAGCTTATCGCCGAGTTTGTCTTTTCTTCTTGCCATATGCATACCTGCAGGAAGACCAAGAGCATAAGCGATAATGGTAGCGATGATACCTATAACAAAGGAAGTCTGAAGCATAGAAAGACCGGCCTTGTTATATGAGTAAACTGTATATCTGTCAGTAAACTGAGCCTTTTCAGCGTCAGATATCTCAGCCTCATTATATGTAAGGGAGTGGAAATCAATAGCACTCTCTATGTATTCGTCTGTACCAAACATAGTTGGGAACTGAACATTCTTTGTAATAAGCTCACCTGTAGGGCTGCTGATAACAGAAGAAATCTCCTGTCCTCTGTATGCAGTATAGGAAACACCAAGGTTAAGGTGTAACCAGTTCTGATGGATATAAGGGAATCTGCCATCAAAATAAATAAGATATTTATGACGTGTTCCCGAACCGACTACTGCAAAACCGCCGCCGTACGGATCTTTTTCTATTCTGATATATCTGTCTGTAAGCTCAGGATCTTTTACATCTTTTGTGGTCTCAACAGTAATGAGACCTGCGATATATCTTCCAAGTCTTGTAAAGACGCTTTTTTCGTATGATGCAATAAAATATCCTTTACCACCCGGTTTAACTTTACCGGACTTAAAAGTAATAGGCTTGTAATAACTAAAAGTGTAACCCTTTTTGTTATAATAGTCGATAAACTCTTTAACAGTCTCGTTGTCCATAAAGGCGTCAGCCTTCTGAACGATATCTTTATCTAAAAGATAATCTGACTGTGTGTAATAATCTTCCCCGTATTTTTCGACATACTTATCCCTAACAAAGGATGTGTAGTCTACATACTCCAAATAACCATATTTTTGATATTGGGCATATTCATATACTGCCCTGTCGTTATTACTCTTCTTGTTCCAAATATCATCGGTCTGGAAAATAACGCTTCTTTCAATAAGCGAATAAACCAAGATCATAACTACTCCGACAACAACCAGAAGCGAAAAGATAGAGAACAGTATACGTTTGAACAAGTACTTTTTCATTTTCTTGTACTAATCCTCCTTTTCCGTTTTTGTCTTAATAACCCTAATATTAATTTAAATCAAATAACCTTAAATCATCAAAATGCACAGGGAGACACAAATTGTCTCCCTGTGTATCAATAACAGCATATATACTATTATCAATCAGGTATTAGAAAAGACCGATAACCTTTGTCATATATCCTGCGCCCTCACCAAGGAAGGTGTTAAGATATGTTGAAGGATCACCGTAGTCAGGACCCCAACCTGAACCATAGAACATATCAAAGTTACCAGCTTCACCGTTTGCAGCTCTGTAACCACAAGCGTAGAAGTCTTCTGAAGTAGTTGCCTCAACAAGGTTGATAACTACATTCTCAGCACCAAGGGCATCTTCCATAACCTTCTTGTATGCATTACCCTGAGCTGTAGATGAATCAGAACCTGAGTAGTAAACTACATCGATCTGAATTGGCCAGTTAACTGAATCGCCAAGCTCTGCCTTAGCAGCCTCAAGAGACTGTCTAGCAAGATCAACATTGTACCAACCGTTTACACCGTCGGCTACGTTGATGCCAAGACCTGCCTGATCGCAGTAGTACTGAACCATCTCACCGTAGAATGTACCTGCAGGGAATGTATGACCTGCTGCATCTGTTGTATCAGCTGAAAGCTGTACGAAGTTTGGAGATGTGTACATATTTCTAAGGTTTGCGTTCTTAAGATCCTCACCACGAGTTACAGCGTTCCATGTAGACTTATCGAATCCATAGAGCATTGCCTTACGGAAGTTGAGGTTGTTAAGAGCTGTGTTGGTATCAACTTTAGCCTTCTCATCCTTAGGTGTAGCACAAGCACCACTCTCAAGAGCGAAGGTACCACGGTTAAGGTTAAGACCGCCAAAGTATGATGTAGATGTTGTATCTGTTACGAAGCTGTACTTATCAAAGTTTCCATCAGCCTTAGCCTTCTCAAGAAGAGCAGGAAGACCGAGAGCGATACCTGCGTATGTACCTGATACTGTATCATTGTAAAGAGCATCAGGGTTCTCACCGTTATCATATACCCACTTGATAGAGTTAAGAACTACAGTGTCTTTTCTGTGGTAGTTCTTGTTAGCTACAAGGTAGATCTCTGATTCCTTCTGGAGTTTCTGAATAAGGAATGGTCCACAGTAAACCTGTGAAGAAACATCAGCTGCGTTACCGAATGTATATGTGTTTGTATCAGCACTTGCTGCTGCATACTCATCTACACCGAATACACCGCCGTGAGCCTTATAGAATGACTCGCACATTGGAAGGAAGCATGAGTATGTAAGCATTGTCATAAAGTAAGAAACAGGCTTTTCAAGAGTTACCTGAAGTGTATAATCATCAACAGCCTTGTAACCAACTTCATCCCAGCTGCCACCGTTTGCATAGTAATCTGTACCACCCTTAACTACGCCATCGATAAGCCACTCAAGACCTGCTTTTGTATCAAGCATGTGATGGAAGCCTGCCTCGAAGTCGTGAGCTGTAACAGGTGCATACTCAGCACCCTCTGAGGTATACCACTTAGCATCTTTACGAATGTGGAATGTATAAACTGTCTCGTCATCTGAAACTTCCCAGCTCTCAGCAAGTGCAGGAGTCATCTGTCCGAGGTTGTTGTACTCAACAAGACCTTCTACAGTGTTAACTGTGATCTCTGTATCAGCCTGGCTTGAAGTATTGAGCCAGTCAAGAGTAACAGGAGCTGTTTGGAATGTTAAAGTGTAATCTTTCTGAATTGTGTGACCCTTACCTGTAAGGTATGCGATAGGATCGTATGTACCCTCACCCTTAACAGCGGCTGCCCACTGAGCAAGAAGCTCTTCTCTTTCAGCAGGAGTAATGAACTCGTCAGAAATAACGAGACCCTTTACACGGTCATCATCATTTCCCCACTGTACGTAAGGAACTGTTCTTGGAGCTACTCTAGAAATAGAATAAGCACCACCCTGTGTAGTAGTTGGGATCATAACGAATGATCCAAGAAGATTTGCCTCAGCCTGAGCAAAAAGAACAAATCTGTCATCCGGCTTCTCAGCAGAGTTACCGGCTGCATTTAATGCACCGAATCCGCCAAGAGCTGCTTCGTATGCTTCCTCGTCGTCGCCACGAACGTATTCAACGTCTGCGTCAGCAACAGGAGCTGTTGTTTCATCACCTGTAGAAGGTGTCTCTGTGTTGTTTGTCTCAGGAGTCTTTGAAGTATCCTCGACATTAACAACAGGAGTGTTGTCTGCTTTCTTACCGCAGGCTACTAATGAAAGTACCATGACAGCGGCAAGGACCAAGCTAAAAAGTCTTTTTTTCATAATCTTTATCCTCTCCTTCAAGATATTTTGCAGTACCACTTCAACGCGCTAAAGTATGTCATTTTCCTCTCGCATCGTCTCGTCATACTTAAGTGCTATTCTACACAAAAAAAAAACATATGTCAATACGTTGAATGCAAATATTATTGTATACAATCGCATACAATGTCTTTTTTGTTTAAATATACGGCTTTTGCGTATTATCATTCAAATTATGTAATAATAAGTATTTTTGTATGCACGTAAAAAAGGAAACCCCGCAAAGGGTTTCCTTCTTGATCTTTATTAACATGTACTACTTAATGTACTCTCTTATTCTGTTACAACGATCTGTGTATATTTGCTCGGAAGGGTAAGTGCTATGCCCTTTGCGGCATTAGCTGTCTTTCCTTTCTTTCTTACACATATGATCGAACCTGCCGGAGCTGTCGTCTTATTTATCTTAACCGGCTTTGATGAAGATATGCCTCTCCACGGGCTTGTGGTCTCGTCAAAGGAATATCCCGGTTTAATGACCGCATACTCATACGGATCCTGAACGCTTGCTTCGTTTATCTGCAATACCGTCATCTTGTTTTCCGTATAATGAGATACTCCCGCAGGTGCCGCTGCTCTTTCAGGGATCACAAGAGTTGCAGTCTTTGAATACCCTGCTTTTTCAGTTGCTGCCTTTCTTATTTTAACAGTACCGCTTGCTCTGCCGCCAAGTATATCACTTACAGCCATGTTCTTTTCGCAGTCTGTCCATGTAAGTCCGCCGTCAAGGGAATATTCTAAAGTATCGTTTGTGTTTACCGTAAGCTTTGTAAGGTTTACGCTGACACTCGGAGCATTTGCCCTTTTGGGTATCATTACTGTAATTTCCTTGCTTACTCTGGCGCCGGTATCAAGAATGCCGGTTCCGTTCTGGTATGGCGTTCTTACGATGATCTTGGCACCTTTAAACCGAAGGCTTTCAAGGCTGTTTACAAAGTTTTTAAAGGAGGCGCTAGACTCGTTTAACGAAACAGTAGTCCAGACAGTATCAGTACTCTTCTTCCACTGAAACTGCGTTGCATCTTCTGTCTCATCAAATTCAAGACTTCCGTCAGCAGAATCAAATTTGCATTTTAATGCTGCATTCTTCTTAGGAAGAGTAAGCGTTACCACTTTTTCGTTCTTATCGCCCTTAAAATAAATCTTGGTATCTGCATTTGCATTTGTCCACGAAATGTCCATGATAAGATCTCCGCCTGCAGCTCTTATATATTCAAGCTCATACCACTTATTCTTATCTTTTGAATAATAGCAGATGTTGTTGCCGGCAGTGTCGATACATACAGTAAGATTACTGTAATCGATCTTTGTAACTTCAATCTCTCCGGCGCCTTCCGCTTTAACTTTATTTCCTCCTGCAAGGAAGAAAAGCGACATTATTACCGCAACCATACAGATGATAAATACTTTTTTCATAGTCTTTTTCCTCCTTATCAGTCTTTAACAGCTTTCTTTAATATAGTAAGTTTGCATCCCGCGTCGATCTTGTATCCGTTTGAGAAAACAATGACCACATTTGCGGTCTGGCTTCCGCCGGTGCCGCTTGAGAGCGTGTTAAGCTTTGCATTTGAAAGAACAATAACAATCTCATCTCCCGCAACCTGTGCCGAGTAAAGTATTGACTTACCGTTCCAGGTAACATCGCTTACCGCAACGTTATAAGTGCTGTTCATTTTCTTAAGGGTAAATACGATATCGTTTACAACGCTCGTATCTGTGCCTGTCTTGTTGCCCTTGTCATCGTAGTTTGTCTTTGTGGCGCTTTCTGTAAGTTCTCCTTCTGTCATGGTCCATGCCATAGGTGCATCTTCTATGATCGCTGTCTTAACAAGGTTCATATAAACCTTATTATATAATGTCTCGCCGCTTCCAAGCTTGATTATGAAAGGAACTTTTTCGCCGATCTTTGTGATCGCGTCGCTTCCTTCAAATCTGTTTGCATGGATTGTAACGTAAGCTCTTCTTGCGTTATCGCCCTCATCGTTAACATAGTCTTCGTAAGCGATCATAGCATCTGCAGGGTTAGCCTCATATGCGCTCTCTTCTGCGCTGTCAAATGAGGAGCCGGCCTTATACTCTTTAAGTGAAAGAACATATCCGTCATAGCTAATGCTGCTTACCTTGCCTGCATTTACATCATCCGAGCCAAACTCGATAAGGAACTTGAAAAATGCATCATCATCCTTTTCGTTTGAAAGGTAAACTCTGTCAAATGAGGTCTTGTAATGCTCAAAATACTTTCCGTAAAGGCTCTTATCCTTTGCAAGAGGATTTGAAACCTTGCTTGCTTTATACAGAGTAAGTGTTATTCCGGTGGTATCTGTACTCTCGATCTTCTCTCCGTTTGCAAGAGTGATGGTTCCGTAAAGTTTATTTCCAAGAGCCGCGGTGTTATTATCAAGGCCTTCTGTTGAAGTTATCTTTGTGGTAATGATATAAGCCTTGTTTCCGCTTCCGCTCTTGTTTTTGCTTGCGCTGCTGGTAACTGCTACACTGCCAACTTCATTTCCGTATACATCTTTAAATGTAAGACCGGTAACAGTTGTCTTTGTGTAACTGTATAATGTAAACTCTTTGCTGATACCGTAATCGCCGGTGTTAATGCTTCCTGCGTATCCGCTGATGTTTGTAACACTGCCTGCGCTTATCTGACCCGGGTAGCTAAGGCCCGCATGGTCGGTTATCTCAAGCTCTTTTGAGGCTATCGCATAGTTTTCATCGCCGTAATTACCTTCCGCAGCCTTTCTTATATAAATGTGGCTTCCGGAAGGAGCCTTCTTATTATTAAAGCTTACAGCTTTGTTATTCTCGATCTTTGTCCAGGTTATATCTTCATAATCAAAGATGCCTGCGTTGTAGTCATCTGAATCTATGATTGCGTATTCATAAGGATATTTTCCGCCTGCACCTTTAACTGTAAGCTCGCAGGTGGTAGAGCTTGTATAGGAAAGGGATGCCCCTGATTCTTCTAATGTCGGAGCGATTCTCTGAGCAGGAATTATTAAGGTAGTCACTCTTGATTCCTGAGCAGATGAGGTGGCATTTGTTTTAAACTGGATCGCTACATTTTCGCTTGTAACATTTGCAGTACCTGAAAGCATGCAGGCAGGAGCAATGTCTTTAAGCATATAGTTTTTGCTTGCGCTTACCTTAACCCAAGGGATATTATCAGAAAGCACATTTCCTTTAGCGTCGATGCTGCATACTCTGTAGCTCATTTTGCTTGTAAGTGCCATGTAAAAGCCTGAACCGTTAACATTAACGGAAGGAGCATCTTTCTTAGCAGTGATCTTAACCGCAACTTCCTTGCCCGGTCTTTCGCCCGCAGCGTTTACGCCGGTTCCGATAACAGGCATAAGTCTGAAATAAAGGGTGGCTCCGTTGCCCTTAAGGTAGCTTATATCTTCATTTGAAAGAGCGTCTGAGTAAAGAGACCACTCGTCTGTTCCGTCTTTTCTGTACTGAACGATGCGGTTTCCTGCTCCGGTAACGCTAAAAGGCTTGTCTGATGCCGGCAGATACTTAACCTTAAGGCTTGTACTCTGCTTTGGAAGAGTTACCATATTAACAGAACTGCTTACGTCTCCTTTAAAATATAATTTGTACGACTTAGCTGTGGATATCCATGAGATATCAAGATCTAAAGTCCCTCCGCTAAAGGTTCCCGGAACCTCTTCCCAGGCGGACTTTCCGTTTGATGAGATATACAGCACGCTGTCTTTTTGCTTAGAAGAAAAAGTAATGGTACTGTTCTCGTAGTTGATAAGGCTCACATCAAGCTTGTTTGTATCAGAAGCAGATACAAATAACTTAACTGAGACTAAAGAAGCTGCGGCGATAAGTAAAACAGCCGCACCAAGAAGTAATGTCTTTTTCCTTTTCATACGCGACCTCCATCTTATAGATGGATACAAAAAAAGCATGCACGTAAAATGCATACCCATGTAAAGTCCCGTTTGCACCAATCAGGCAGTCATGGTGCACATTTCTCTGTGTGACCTAAGCAAGGTCTCAAGGCCGAAATGATATATCTTTACATATGTATCCATTACATAAGACATATCGACATTTAACAGCAAAACATTAACAATTTTTGTGACTTTTTTATAAAAAAAATCAGCCAAAAGGAAACTTTTAAATAAAAAGCAACCCTTTGGCCGATAAATCATTTATTTTCTTGTTGAAAACTCGCTTGCATCAATGACTCTTGTTGCAAAGTCCTCGTAAAAATCAGGCTCATGGCAGACCATGATAATACTGCCCTTATACTCTTTAAGCGCACGCTTAAGTTCATCTTTTGCATCAACATCAAGATGGTTTGTAGGCTCGTCAAGTACAAGCACATTTGTATCTCTGTTAATAAGCTTGCAAAGTCTCACCTTTGCCTGCTCGCCGCCCGATAACACTCTTGTAAGGCTCTCGATATGCTTTGTGGTAAGTCCGCATTTAGCAAGAGCACTTCTTACCTCATACTGGGTAAAGGACGGGAATTCGTTCCAGATTTCCTGAAGACAGGTAATATCTTCTTCTATCTTAAGCTCCTGCTCAAAATAACCTATCTCAAGGTAGTCTCCGGGGTTGACAAAACCGCTTATCGGCTTGATAAGACCAAGAAGGCTCTTTAAAAGAGTGGTCTTTCCTATACCGTTTGCTCCCTTTACCACGATCTTTTCCCCGCGCTCCATAGAAAGATTGATAGGAGTAGAAAGGGGCTCTTCATAGCCTATAACAAGATCTTTTGTGGTAAATATGTATTTGCCTGCGGTGCGGCCGACCCTGAAATTAAACTCAGGCTTTGGCTTTTCCTTATCAAGCTCGATTATATCCATCTTATCAAGCTTCTTTTGGCGGCTCATAGCCATATTACGCGTAGAGACTCTCGCCTTGTTACGGGCCACAAAGTCTTTAAGCTCTGCTATCTCAGCCTGCTGTCTTCTGTAAGCAGCTTCCTGCTGTTCTTTCTTTACGGCGTAAACCTCTTCAAACTTATCATAATTACCCACATATCTGTTAAGCTCCTGATGATCCATGTGGTAGATAAGATTTACAACATCATTAAGGAAAGGAATATCGTGAGAAATAAGGATAAATGCATTCTCATATTCCTGCAGGTATCTCTTAAGCCAGATAATATGCTCTGCGTCAAGGTAGTTAGTAGGCTCGTCAAGAAGAAGGATGTCAGGCTTTTCAAGAAGGAGCTTTGCAAGAAGGATCTTGGTTCTCTGGCCTCCCGAAAGCTCTGTTACGTCGCTGTCAAGGCCAAGAGCATCAAGACCGAAGGCTCTTGAGATCTCGTCTATCTTGGAATCGATAACATAAAAGTCGTGGGCATCCAGCATCTCCTGGATCTCAGCAAACTCTGCCATCATCTCTTCTATCTTGCTATCATCTGCACTTCCCATCTCATCGCAAAGACGGTTCATCTTCTCTTCCATCTCAAAAAGAGAGGCATAGGCACTTTTAAGCACATCTCTGATACTCATACCTTTTTCAAGAACCGTATGCTGATCAAGGTAGCCAACCTTAACATTTTTAGCCCAGGTAACCTTTCCCTCATCAGGTTCAAGCTTACCTGTGATTATATTCATAAAAGTGGACTTTCCTTCACCGTTTGCCCCCACAAGACCGATATGTTCGCCCTTAAGGAGTCTGAAGGAAACATTTTTAAAAATAGCTCTGTCTCCAAAACCGTGGGACAGATTTTCTACAGAAAGAATCATATATTCCTCACCTAAATATTTTCATAAGTATTCAAGATTATAATAAAGCCGTCTTAAAATGTCAAGTTATAAAAAAGCCGCCGAATATATCGGCAGCTAATTAAAGTCTTATTACTTTGTAATGATATCAGCGATAACATCGTAATCCGAATCGTACGGGATATCAAATACGCCCACATTAATAACGGATGACTTTCCGTTTCTTACAAGATATGAGTTAAAGTCTGCGGCAGAGCCTATAACTCCCGCAGCTTCAAGAGTGGCAGAAACCTTCTCAGAGCTCATACCACGGCTTATGGTAAGCTTGTAATACACGTCAAAAGGATTATCTACATCATCATGGTCATCATCATCTTCTGCCGGTTCTTCCGCAGGTTCTTCCGGAGTTTCTTTTACAGGCTCAGGATCTTCTACAGGCTCCTTTACCGGTTCGTTGGCAGGCTCTTTTGCAGGCTCTTCCGCCGGTTCAATTTCTTCTACGGGTTCTTCTGCCGGCTCTTCTACAGATTCTACAGGTTCTTCAGGTGTCTCCCCGGGCTCTTTTTCAGGCTCGTTTTCTTTATCAGGCTCTGTTTCTGTAACAGGCTCTGCTTCTGCGGCAGGCTGTTCCTTAGAATCCTCGCTGTCCCTGTTTAAAGACTCCTTTATGGCATTAAGTCTTTCTTCCTTAAGCTTTTCTTCAAGTTCTTCACTTGTGACCATACCAAGGCTCTTTGCCTTTGATATGATCTCATCATCTGTTACAGGCTTTGGCTTATTGATAAGAAAAAGCAACACAGCCGCAAACACGCAGCCAACACCAAAACCTCTAAGTAAATATTTATTCATCTTATCTCGTTCCTATTTAGCATTTTTAAAAAGATCGATAACAAGCTTAACCTCGCCCTGACCAAGGCCTAAGATCTTTGAGATCTCAACAACGGATTTGCCTTTATTGTAAAGCTCTAAGATCTTATCGTTCTTATTTGCAGAGTCTCCCGCAAAAGAAACGGAAGAAGTATCGGTATTTGCGATCTTTTTAACTGCCGGCGTCTTCTCGCTCTTCTCACTCTTTTTGGTGCTTGTTTTCTTTACTATCTTCTTAGGAATTGCGACTTCTTTTTCATCAACTACGGCAATCTCGCCGATATTCTCTTTTGTTTCCTTTGTAACGCTTGCCGCTTTTTCAATGGTCTCATTAAGTCCCTGACGGGCTGCATCAAGCTTTGCGGAAAAATCTTTAAGAGTACTCTCCTTTTCCTTAAGCATATCGTAAAGGAAAACAACTTCTGTATGATTCTGATTGATCTTTTCAAGCCCTTCCGCCGTATAATCATCAAACTCGATGATCTTCTCATTTGAAATAGTGGCGATCCTGCTCTTAAAATCTTCCAGTGCTTCAAGTGCAAGCTCTTCGGTCTTTTCCTTGAAAGAATCCTCAACTCTTGAAAAAAGGAGCTCAAGGTTCTCCTCTTCAAGGAGCTTGTTTTGAAATTTTTCTCTCATTTCCTCAAAGGCCTTTTCCTCAGCCTTTTTGCTGCCGCCTATCTTATCGCTTAAAAAGAAGCTTACAAGAACGCAAACAAGCCCAATAGCGATCATAATTATGTCAGTCAAACTCATCCCACCAAAAACTCCTATATCTTAATATCAAAAATGTGGCCACCGATACCGGCCTTTTCCCTTATTTCTTTTTCCTCTTCCTCTTTTTTACGCTTTCTTTCCTGCTGCTCGTGCTCGTAAGAATTGCTACCTTTGTCTTTGGCATCAAATCTTTCGCGCTTTTCATCGGTTTCGGTTACTCCTGTGGTGGTCTCAGACTTTCTGGTATCGGTTCTTTCCATTTCACCATTAAGATAGACCTGATCATGAGCAGCCTTCACCACTTCCTGATGAGCAGGCTTTGCCGCAGTTTCTGTACGCGGAGCTATCAGCATGTTATCTATTCCCTGTATAGGCATACTTAACCTCCTTTAAGGGTGCTTTTTCACTGCTATACATTAGCCAGTTTAACGTCAGCGCCTTCCTTTACAAACCTGCAATACTCCATGTCTTTTTTCACATAGTAGATCGCATTTGAAATAGAGATCTTAACGCCGTTATATGCAGTGCCTCTGACAACAACATAGCCTCTGTTAAAGCTCTCCATCTCGGCCTTAAGCGCCTCATGACGGGCTTTGGCCTCATCGATCTCTGCCTGGATCTTTCTTGCTCCGTTAACAGCCATCTTATACTGAAGCATTTTATCCGGCGCAAGAGTTTCGCCCTTATCAAGCTTTTTCTTAAAGAGAGTAATAAGCTGGATTCCCTGCAGCTTTTCTTTTTCACCCTCTTCTATCTTCTTTTCAAGAAGGTAGTATTCGTCAATCTTCGCAGGATCGATACCAACCTCAAGAACAGTTTTTGTACCCATGTTTGAGCCTGCAGTCTTGACATTTATAGCGCTTCCGCTTCTGATAAGACCGCCTGTTACAAAGCCCTTCTTTCCTTCTACGTTAACGTCTCCCTTTGCGATAACTTCGCTGTGCATGATGGCATCTGCCGTAACATAGCCTCCAGACTTAACCTTGGCGCTTTCAATAAATTTGCTTATAACATTGCTTCCGGCGGTAAGCACGGCCTTTTCCATGCCCTGAACGCCGCGTTTTAAGATTATCTGGCCACCGGCCTCAATACGCGCACCCTCTACAACGCCGTTAACAATAACATCACCCGAAGCTTTAACAGAAAAGCCTGTGATAACGTTGCCTTTTACCTCAACGTTTCCGTCGTATTCGATGTCACCCGTTGAGTTATCTACATTTGCAGGAACTTCGTAAGTATTTGATACAAAGACCTGATCGTTTTCAAGCATAACATGACCCGAAACATCGGTAGTCATGGTAAGTCCGTCTTCAGAAACAGTAATGTTTTTTCCGTGACGAAGAACAAGATGTTTAACAGTGGCAGGCTTTAAGATATCGCCATATACGTTCTTTCCCGGATCACCCTCATCCTCTTTTTCAAGAGTAGCAAGAACGTCCCCTTTCTCTACCTTGCTGATCATATCAAGGTCATGGAAATCAACGGAACCATCCTCATTTACACGAGGCTTGCTGGTACGGTCTGTTTTGAAATGATATGTAATGACAGCGTCGTGTCCCTGCCTTACAGGCTTTCCCTTTGCAAGTACTATATCTGTGCAGTACTCCCTGTTTGCAAGATAATTTTCAATCGCTTTTTCATCAATACCGAATTTAATATTAAGGAAGTTAAGATCTGATAAGATCTCGTCCTTATTTGTAGGTTTACCCCCCGTACTCGGAGCAATAAAACGACCTACGGCCTCCATCTTATCCGGGCTGACATGGACAATAAGCTTCTCACTTTCCGGATAAGTCTTACCGTCGTTAAGTTTGATCAGTGCCGGTTCATGCGCCATTATTACCTGGGCATGAAGTGCTGAAAGGTCGTAGGTTATCTTTTTTACGTTTAAATAATTTGTTAATTCATCAAAATTGAGCGCAGAACCCCCGTTACGAGCCGGAAATACTTTTACATAAACTCCGTCCTCTTTGATAACGAGCTGAAAAAATGCGTTCTTATATACCATTTTAGTATCCCCCTAAAGTAGTGATGTGAATAGATCCATATGTTTTCCGAGCTTCTCCTTCAGCTTTTTAAGTGCTTTACTGTTGATCTGACAAACTCTTGATTCAGATACGTCAAGCACACGGCTGATCTCTTTTAAAGTCATCTCCTCGTAGAAGTACAGAGCGATTACTTTCTGTTCTTTATCAGATAATTCTGAAATTGCTTCAGCAAGTTTCTCTTTCAGTTCTTCTTTAAAAACAACATCCTCAGGATGATCGTAACTTGATGTGCCGCTTATGGAACCTTCCGGATCTATACGCTGCTCACTTCCCTGCTCAAGATAATCATCAAGTGAAATGATGCTGCTCATATTGGTCTCAGCCTGGATGGATTCAAACTCATCCACCGAAACCCCAAGCTCTGCCGCAAGCTCTTCATCTTCAGGCGGCCTTCCAAGGTCGCTTTCAAGCTTTTGGTAAGCTTCATCAAGCCTTTTTTGTTTTGCTCTAAGCGTTCGCGGAACCCAGTCCATTTTTCTTATCTGGTCTAAGATCGCGCCTCTTATACGCAAGGTTGCGTACGTTTCAAACTTGACTCCCTTGCCATAGTTGTATTTGTCTATGGCATCTATAAGTCCGAAAACACCGTAACCGCAAAGATCGTCATATTCGACGTTCCGCCCCAGATACATGGAGAGTCTGCCGGCTATTATCTTAACAAGCGGCGCATACTCCAGTATAAGTTTTTCACGAAGTTCGGGTGCCTGGGTACGGGAATAATCTTCCCACATCCGATTTCTTAATGTCTCTTTATCAACTTGTGTAGCCAATTATATCACCCTCTACATTAAAGATTTTTGCAAAAAACTATGAAGCGGACTCTTCTCCTGCCGCAGCGGCGGCTTCTTTTGCCGCTCTTTCGGCTTCTTCACGTTCTTCCTGCTCTTTAAGCCTTAAGTATTCCTCGTGGTTTGCACGCTCTTCTGCCTCTCTGTTGGCTTTATCCACCTGCTTTTTGATTATCTTTTTGGCAATACATCCCAAAATGTAAAACACAATAAGAGTTATAAGCAAAGAGATAAGCGAAGGGATCGTGTCCATCGGCTTAAATATGCAAATAAGGCAGGTAACAAGGCCTGCCGACAGCATCGTAACGAGAGGTATAAACTTTTCCTTCATATCGTCTTAGTCTCTTTTCCTACGGATTTAATAATAAGATTACCTGTCTCTGAGTAAAACTCAATGGTACGACCATAATTAAGACCGGTATCTTCCGCTATGATAGGAATACGCAAGGCCTTAAGCTTTGCCTTAACAGCTTCTACGTTACGATCTCCGACTCTTAACATGTCGTTATTGCCAGAAAATGCAAACATCTGGGCGCCGCCTGCGATCTTAGCCACAAGCCTGCTCTGTTCCGCCCCAAGTTTTTTCATGTCGGCAATAAGATCATCAAGTCCGGAATCAGCAAATTTAGCTCTGTTTTGATTATTAGCTATTTTAGTGGAATCCGGCAGCATGCAGTGAAGCATACCTGAAACCTTGGTAACAGGATCGTAGATTGAAGCACCTACGCATGAACCAAGTCCAAGGGTTGTAAGATTATCAGGAGCCTTACATACTTTAAGATCTGCCATTCCAACTTTTATCATTACACCCATAAAATAATATTCCCCTTTTTACAAGCCAAGCGCACCAAATATCTTATCGTAGGATTCAAGGGTTGGGATAAGGATGAAGAAGCCGTCAACCGACATATCATCATCAAGGAAACGAGACTGAATAAGAAGTGCCTTGTCTCCAATCTTACCAAACTCTATAGCAGGAACTGAAAGAATAGCGCCCGCCATATCAACCGAAAGATAAGGGATCGACTCTGTAATAACGAGGTTTGTAAGAGACGAAAGGGAATTAAGATAAGCGCCTCCTATGATATTTCCGATCTCCTGAAGTGCAGAAAGGGAAATCTCGTCAAAATCAGAATCATCGTTACTTGGTTTTTTACCCATAAGGATATCTACTAGGTTATGTGCACAGACTTTGTCCACCATGAACATCATCATGCCATCCACATCGCCTTCGAGGTTTACTAGGATGCCAACGACAATCTTTTCAGCCCCGCCGACAATGTCAGGTAGCTCCTGGAAACCCAGGAGCTCTACCTTTGGAACTTGCATATCAACTTTGGTATTGATCATCTGTGAAAGGGCTGTTGTGGCATTTCCCGCACCGATATTACCTATCTCTTTGAGAACGTCAAACTGAACGCTGCCCACATCATTAAGATCAAGTTTTGACATCGCTAATTCTCCTTATCCATAACAACATTGTTGATATTAAGAAGCGAGATTAACGTATCGCCGTGTTTACCGATACCTGCAAGGAATCTCTGCATTTCGTTGTTCTTGCTGTCCTTTGAAGCTTTAGGCTTTTCAACCTCGCTTGAGGAAAGTGTAACAACTTCCTTAACCTCATCAACGATAAGGCCAACCATACCTGAATTCTCAAGTTTGATTATGATGATCCTTGACGCGTTTGTGATAACGTCATCATCAAGATCGAACTTAAGTCTTAAGCTCATAACAGGGATAACCTCACCACGGAGATTGATAACACCCTTGAAGTAACGCTGTGACTTAGGAATTCTGGTAATCTTCTGCATTCTGACAATATTGTCAATGTAGCCGATATCAATACCGAACTGCTCAATATCAAGTTTGGCTACAATATACTGCTTTGTCTCTTCAACTACTACGTTCTTATCCATGACTACCCCTCCTATAACAATACATTAGGATCAATGATGAGTGCAACACCGCCATCGCCGAGGATCGTAGCACCACTGATAACCTTGCTGTAGCTGATAAACTTTCCGATCGACTTAATAACGATCTCCTGCTGACCGATGAGATTATCAACAACAAGACCTGCAAGGCTTTCGCCCTTGGATACGATAACAACAGTAAGGTTCTCTTCTGCCGCATCTCCTCTGTCAACATCAAGAAGCTCATCAAGACGGATAAGAGGAATAACGTTACCTCTTAAGTGGATAACTTCTTTATTCTGTACATACTTGATCTCATCTTTGGAAATATTCTCGATTGTCTGGATACTTCCAAGAGGAATAGCGTATTTTTCCTGACCAAGTTCAACCATAAGAGCCTGTACGATAGCAAGTGTAAGAGGAAGTCTTACGATAAAGCTTGAGCCTTCGCCCTTCTTTGTCTTAGCTTCGATGCTGCCGCCAAGGGACTCGATATTTGTCTTAACAACGTCAAGACCAACGCCTCGACCTGAAACGTCTGAGATCTTGTCTGCTGTTGAGAATGATGGAAGGAAAAGAAGATCGATGGTCTCTTTATCTGAAAGAGCCTCTGCCTGCTCTTCTGTAAACATTCCACGCTCAACGGCTTTCTTTTTAACTTTCTCGATATTGATGCCGGCACCGTCATCTCTAACTTCGATGACAACGTTGTTGCCCTCCTGGTAAGCATCAAGGAAAATGCTACCAACCTCAGGCTTGCCAAGCTTAACTCTCTCTTCGTTTGACTCAAGACCGTGGTCTGCAGAGTTACGAAGGAGATGCATAAGAGGATCACCGATCTCGTCTACTACGGTACGGTCAAGTTCTGTATCCTCACCTGTCATGTATAATTCCATCTTCTTATCAAGTTTCTTTGATAAGTCACGGATCATACGTGGGAACTTATTAACTACGCTCTCGATAGGAACCATTCGAACCTTCATAACTGTCTCATGAAGATTTGTGGTAACTGTCTCAAGGTATTCGATCTGTTCATTAAAGCCCTGCATGTCCTTATTTTCGGTATCGCCGCCGGACATACTTACAAGACCGTTCTTGGCAATGATAAGCTCTGATACAAGGTTCATAAGACCATCGAGCTTTTCGATATCAACACGTACCGAACGGTTAACAACTGCTTTTCCTGTAGTTTTTGCAGGAGCTTTTGCTGCTCCGCCTGCTGCTGCAGCCTTAGGAGCTTCTTTCTTCTCTGCAGGTTTAGCTTCTGCAGATTCTTCTTTCTTGTCTCCGCCTTCAACATGGTTGGCAGGATCAACTGCGCCGATAAAGCACTCGCCGATCTCAGAAACAGACATAACTGCTTCTTTGACTTTGTCCATGTCAGCCTCTGTTACAAGGATAAGTGAGAAATCAAAATCAAATCTCTCATCTTCAATATCCTGTACGTTAGGCTCAGCTTTGATAACATCTCCAAGAGGCTCAAGAGCTTTAAATACAAGGAAAGCTCTTGCTGCCTTAAGAAGACAGGTTTCCTGAATGTATACGGTAAGACCGAATACGTTCTTCTTTTCTTCAACAGCTTTTTGTGCTGCATTTGCTTCATGCTCAGCAAGTACAAGGCTGTGATATTTAGCTTTGTCATCTGCAGCTGCAGGTGCCGCTGCTGTAGCTGTTGCTGTCTGCGCAGCTTCTTCTTTTGCTGCCGGTGCCGGAGCTGCTGCTCCGCCTGCGCCTGTTCCGGCTTTAAGAATACGGTCAAGGTCCTGGATGATATCTTCATTATCATTATCACCCTCATCCTGAGTGTTTATGATATTGTCAAGATATCCTTCAAGAGCATCAAGACCACGGAATAAAACATCGACGAGTTCATCGGTAACACCCATCTTGCCTTCACGGATCTCAGAAAAGACATTTTCAAGATCATGGGTAAGACGCTGCATACGCTTATATCCCATGGTTCCTGCCATACCCTTAAGAGAATGGGCAGCACGGAAAATTTCCTGAATAGGTTCCTTGCTGTCAGGCTCTTTTTCGAGTATAAGGATCTGTTCGTTAAGGCTCTGAAGATGTTCCTTGGTTTCATCAACAAAGATTTCTAGGTACTGGCTTACATCCATACTATTGCACCCCCACGGCTCTGGTGATCGCATCGGCTATCATGTTTAAAGGATGTACTTCATCCACAAGTCCCGTTTCGTAGGCCATCTTAGGCATACCGTATACGGTACATGTCTCTTCGTCCTGTGCGATCACGTAAATGTTGTTAGTGTCATTTAGTTGCGTGATTCCCTGTGATCCGTCGCCGCCCATACCTGTAAGAACAACGCAACAGATAAGGTCATAATCGGTGCCCATAAGTGATTCATACATAATGTCAGCGCAAGGTCTAAGACCTCCTCTAGGCGGATCCTTTGAAAGTGTGAGGTAGCTTTCTCCTGCGGACTGTTCAAGTCTCATCTGATAGCCACCCTTAGCCATATATACTTGGCCCTTCTTGATGATCTCACCATCCTGGGCTTCCTTAACCGCTATGGTTCCCATTTCACCGAGTCTGTTAGCTAAAGAAAGGGTGAAACCTTCAGGCATGTGCTGAACGATAAGAACCGGTGCGTCAAGGTTTGCGGGAAGATAAGGTATAACCTGCTGGAGAGCCTTCGGGCCTCCTGTGGAGCAGGCAAGTGCGACAAGCTTTTTGCCCTTTGTAACTTTACGCCTCTCTGATTTAACAAACTGGGGCTTAGGAGGCTCAGGCTTTGGAACAGAGAACCCTGAAAAATCAATCGGTTCTTTGATGGCTGAACAAAGCATGTCAACTATCTTCTTTTTGAAGCTGTCGCTCTTTGCTTCCGCAAATGAATCAGGCTTGGTAACGAAGTCAAAAGCTCCGAGTTCAAGACATCTGATGGTCTCTGCCGCACCTTCACGCGCGATAGTGCTGACAATGATAACAGGAATCTTGATACCGGATTTCTCAAGCTCTTCAAGCATCTGGATACCGTTCATCTTAGGCATGTTAATGTCCAGGATAACAGCTCCGTAGGAGCTATAGTTCTTTTTGATGAGCTCGAGTCCTTCAAGGCCGTTTACCGCTGAATCGGACACAGTAAATCTTTCATCAGAATTTATTATATCAGAGAGCACCCTTCTCATGAGTGCAGAGTCATCAATTATTAAAATATTCTTACAATTTGCGCTCATATTAGTTACCTCTCTCTCTTTTTCTCTTTTTTCTGTCTTCTTCAAAAACAAATCTTATTATCTCTTCTCTTTCGACAGTTGACAGTTTTATAAACTGGGCTCTGTTTTCAAAAAATCCCGGTTTCTTTTCAATCGGAGCCGAAGAAAGATTTCTTGCAAGGATCTTGTGGTTTCTGGCCTCAGGTCCGTTTACAAGTTCCATAGAAAGAAGGATGATATCTCCTTTGTGCTTTTCAACTTTTGTAATATAGCAGATACCGCCTCCCGAGATATCGGTTATCATACCGGTCTCCCATTCATCCTGCTTTATGGCGATGCTGTTAATAAGGTAATCCATCTTTGCCATGGAAGAAAGATCCCTTTCTGCTTCTTCTAATATCTCACGCTCTTTTTCCGTAAGGACATGGGACTGAATGTCAAGTACGCATTCCACCCTGAAAAAACGCCTTCTTTGAAGCTTCTCAAGAGATGAAACAAGTTCTACAACAAGGATACCCATTCCCTCGTCTGAAAACCTGTCTTTAACCGTAGCCTTTGACATATAAGTGCCGACCTTGGTATAAAAGTACATAGAGTAGGTTTCTCCCGCTCCTAAAGGAACGATCCTGCTCTTATCCATCGGCATTAATATTTTTATTGTTTTTTCATCCACAAAATCAAGGATCCTGCTGGTAAGAGCCATAAGCTCCCCGTCCTTGTTTACCGCATTCTCCCACTTAAGGACATCGATCTTATCCCCAATCCCCAAAGTATCTGAAATCATATCCTTTTTGCCTCCCGTGATTTATTGTCTTCTTCCGAGTACTGAAAAAAACAGTCCCGCTATCCCTCTTCTTCCCGATGGTGCCACCGGTTCAAGGCCAAGCATTTTTGAAGCAAGGTTTTCAAACGACCTTGCAGCCTGCGATTCCGGATATGATGCCATAACCGGTTTTTGCATCATCACAGACTTGACCATAAGATTGTCTTTTGGAACGCTTCCAAGGTAGGAAATTGAAATATCAAGGAATTTTCCTACTACAAGGCTAAGCTTGTTGTAAAGTTCAAGACCCTCATCGGGATCTCCCACTCTGTTTGCTATAAGCTGAATTTTAGAGTGTTCCTTTACAAATGCCGTCTTTTTGTTAAGCGTCTTTAAAAGAGCATAGGCATCAGTGATTGATGTAGGCTCCGGAGTAGCTACAAGAAGCACCTCAGAAGACGCCATGACAAATTCCATAACCGCGTCACTTATACCTGCTCCCGTATCGATTATTATTATATCGCTTAGCTCATCAAGTTCTGTTAGCCTGGCTGAAAGATTGATAAGCTGTTCTTTGCTAAGGTTTGTCATTTCCTGAATGCCGGAGCCGCCGGATATAAACCCGATGCCGTTTGGCCCTTCAGTAATGATATCTTTTATACTTTTATTTCTGAACATAAGGTCAGCAAGGTTGCTTGTAGGTCTCACTCCAAGCATAACCTCAACGTTTGCAAGACCAAAATCCGCATCAAGGATTATGACCCTTCTTCCCTGCTTTGCAAAAGCGATCGCAAGGTTGACGGCCACACTTGACTTGCCTACGCCACCCTTTCCGCTTGTAACTGTGATAACACGCGCATTTATCGGAGTAGGCTTACTGTTTCTGACCAGTTCTCTGAGTGCTGTTGCCTGATCCATATTATCCCCCTTTAAGATTACGTAAGGTTACGTATTATCGCCGCCGGATAAAAGCTGCTTTGCGATGGCCTGGGCATCTACCCTGCCTATATCGTCGGGAACCTGCTGTCCCCAGGTCATATAAGATAAAGGCGCGCCCGTAAGCATCCTTACGTTAAACATACAGCCGATGGCTCCTGTTTCATCAAGTTTTGTAAATATAAGCTTAAAGCCCGTAAATTCACTGTATGTTTCTACGATACGAACAAGATCCTTGTATTTTGTAGCTGCTGAAAGAACAAGGAAAACTTCCCTCTCGTTTTCAGGGATCGCATCAATAAATCTCTTTATATCCTCTGTCTGTTCTTTGTTTTTGTGGCTTCTTCCCGCTGTATCAATAAGTACCATATCAAAGCCGTCCATCTCAGGCTTTGCATCAGAAAGCTCTGATGCAGAATATACAACCTTTAAAGGAACAGAAAGAATACCCGCATATGTGTTAAGCTGCTCAACTGCCGCGATACGGTATGTATCTGCAGTAAGAAGAGCAAGATTGGTCTTTTTAACAAGCTTGAAAAGAGATGCGATCTTTGCTATGGTTGTTGTCTTTCCAACGCCTGTAGGCCCGATAAAGAAGATATACTTAACGTCTTTGCCGATGTCTTCAAGAGAAAACGGCGTTCCAAGCTTAAGAACTATCTTCTGATATACCGCAGCAAGTACGTTGTCTATGGTAGCATCCTTTTTAAGGGAACCCTCTATCTCGCCGATAAGCTCATTTGCGTATGTTTCGTCAACTTCGCTGGCAAGAAGCTGATTGTATATAAGCTGAAGACAGGCTATACGCTTTTCGCTTGCCATATCCTTCTCTTCCTGGATATCTTTGCTTTCAGTGTCTTTTTCTTTATCTTCCGAAGGCTCTTTTGCAAGCGCTTCAAGGTCATTTTTAAGGCTTGCGCTCTCTTTTGATGAGGAAGCCGTTGCTGCCACCTGCTCTTCTATAAGCTTTGCAAGGGAATTAAGCTTTTGCTCTATGGCTGATTCTTCCTGAGGAGGCTTTGCCACGCTTTCTCTTTCCTTTGCCTCTTTTTTGTATGTAATATTTTCTTCAAGTCCTGCGGTAACCTCGTAGTAAGGCTTTTTAAACAGCTTATAAAAACCTTTTGGTTTTACGATGCGCCTGTGCATGATAACGGCGCTTTCCCCAAGGTCTCTTTTAGCTGCTTCCACAGCCTCATTTTCAGTTGTCCCCTGATACTTTTGTAATATCATTCTTTAGTCACCATCCCAACAGATTGGAGTTCAACATCGGATTCCACCTCGTTGTATGAAACCACGATAAGGTCCGGAAAATAGTCCTGGGTAAGCTTCTTAAAATACATACGGACTATTGGAGAAGCAAGTATGATAGGCTGCTTACCAAGCTCTTCGAGCTTTTCGATCTGTCCTCTTGTGGAGTTGATGATCTTTTGAGCCTCATCAGGCTCAATGGTAAGGTAAGCTCCGTTTTCCGTCTGTTTAACGGAATTCATGATAGTCTGCTCAACCTCCGGGTCAAGAGTTACAACGCTGGTACTCTCTCCGTTTGGAAAATATTTTCCGCTGATGGCACGTTTAAGTGCCTGTCTTACGTATTCTGTAAGTACATCCGTATCTCTTGTGGTAGGAGCATAATCTGCAAGAGTCTCAAATATTGTAACAAGATCTCTTATGGAAATGCCCTCCATAAGGAGATTCTGGAGTACTTTCTGTATCTCGCCAACCCCAAGGAGCTTAGGCACAAGCTCGCTTATAAGGGTTTCGTTTGCATCTTTTATGTTGTTGATAAGATTTTGTACATCCTGCCTTGTGAGAAGCTCGTGAATGTGGCTTCTGACGATTTCGGTAAGATGAGTGGCGATGATGGAAGGCGGGTCTACTACTGTGTAACCCATGGCCTCTGCACGCTCTCTCTGGCTTTCTGTTATCCAGATGGCAGGAAGATGGAAAGAAGGCTCAAAGGTAGGGATACCTGTAATCTCTTCCTCTACATAGCCGGGGTTCATGGCCATATAGTGGTCAAAAAGGATCTCGCCTTCACTGACCTGTACACCTTTTATCTTGATAACATACTGGTTTGGATTGAGCTGGATATTATCACGAAGACGGATAATAGGAACCACGCATCCAAGCTCAATAGCTATCTGTCTACGTATCATAACAACCCTGTCAAGAAGGTCGCCGCCCTGGTTGACATCTGCAAGAGGAATGATACCGTAACCAAACTCAAGCTCAATAGGGTCTACGTTAAGAAGAGCATTAACATTTTCAGGCTTCCTGATCTCTTCTGCCGCAACTTCTTCCTCGTTAACCTGCTCTCCTATAGCCTCGGTAGCTATCTGTCTGTTTATCATAACGCCGGCAAGTATAAACATAACTCCGTAAAATACGAAGATAAGAGCAGAAAGCGGAGTAAAAAGTCCAAGGAGCATCATGGCTGCTCCGACTATATAAAGCACCTTTGGAATGGAGAAAAGCTGTTTAACAAGCACATCTCCAATATCTGATTCCTTGCTTACCTTTGTTACAAGTATACCTGTTGCAAGGGAAATAAGGAGTGAAGGCACCTGGCTTACAAGGCCGTCACCGATGGTAACTATGGTGTAGTTATTTAAGGCCTGGGTGGCGTCCATGCCCTGCATAAGCATACCTGTTGCCATACCGCCCGCAAAGTTGATAAGGGTAATAATAAGTCCTGAGACCGCATCTCCTTTAACGTACTTCGTAGCACCGTCCATAGAACCAAAGAAGGCTGCCTCGTCCTGAATCTTCTGACGTCTTTCTCTTGCCTGATCGTCTGAAATGGCACCGGTGTTAAGATCGGCGTCTATGGCCATCTGTTTACCCGGCATAGCATCAAGTGTAAATCTTGCAGAAACTTCCGCAACACGCTCAGAACCTTTGTTGATAACAAGGAACTGAACAAGTATGAGTATGATAAATACGATTATTCCGACTACAAGGCTTCCGCCTCCCACGAATTCACCAAAAACCTGGACCACATTACCGGCTTTACCGGAAATAAGGATAAGTCTTGTGGAAGAAACATTAAGCGAGATACGGAAAATGGTGGTAATAAGGAGAACCGTAGGGAAGCTTGACATCTCAAGGGCTTCTCTTGAAAAAAGCGCGGTAAACATTATCACCATGGCAAGTGCAAGGTTAAGCGCCTGCATAACATCAAGTAAAAATGCAGGAATAGGGATAATAAGGAAGATGATAACGCAGAGCATGAGGGCTCCAAGTCCGATATCTGATTTTTTCATGCTCTCATCTCCTATCCCTTAATATTTCTAATATAAATCTAGCTTGCCTCTAAGGTCTTGTTTTTAACCCTGTATACATATACAAGCACGTCAGCCACCATCTGATAAAGCTCAGGCGGTATCTGATCCCCTATCTCCACATTAAAGTAGAGCATACGTGCAAGAGGCTTATTTTCCACTATAACGATGTCATACTCTGCGGCTTTTTCCTTAATGGTACGAGCCACATAGTCGGCACCCTTTGCCACGATAACCGGGGCTTCATCTCTTTCTCTGTCATACCTTACCGCAACCGCAAAATGGGTAGGGTTGGTGATGACTACATCTGCTGTAGGGAGTTCCTGCATCATTCGTCTTCTTGATGCTTCCCTCATCTTCTGACGGATCTGACCCTTGATCTGAGGATCACCCTCGCTCTGTTTAAACTCGTCTTTGATCTCCTGCTTTGTCATACGCATCTCTTTTGCAAACTTCATCTTCTGGTAGATAAAATCCGCAATGCCGATGATAAGAAACATGGCAGAAAGTTCAATGGCAAGATTAAGAACTTCATTGTAAAGTCCGGTTAGTGCCGTATTAAAGCTGATATCATAAAGGTTAAGCAGATACGGCCATTTATCTTTCATGGCGTTAAAAACAACGATCATTATCATGCCGATCTTTAAAACCGACTTAACAAGTTCAAAAATCTTGTCTGCAGAAAACATCTTTTTAAATCCGCTTATGGGATTAAGTTTATTAAACTTTGGCATAAGCGGTTTTCCTGTAACCTGCCAGGAAAACTGAAGTGCATTGCCGAGGAAGCCTATTACCATACAAGCAGCCACCACAGGAAGCACGCACTTAGCGGTAAGAAGCACCGCTTCAAGGAAAACCCCAAGGGTTGTAGCTATATTAAACTCCTGTCTCGTAAGCTCAGGAATCTTTTTCAAAAAAACATCAAAGCTCTCAACAAAACCTCTTCCAACAAAGCCTCCAAATACCTTAAGGCAAAGGAAAGCGGCAAGAAGCGATAAGCCGTTTACAAGTTCTACACTTCTTGCAACCTGGCCCTCTTTTCTGGCATCCTGCAGTTTTTTGGGAGTGGCTTCTTCAGTTTTTTCTCCGCCGGGACCATCCTCGGCAAAGAACTGAAGGTTAAGCTCTAAGATCATAAACAATCACCATCTTTATCTCATCATAACCACGGCTTTTTCAAAGAAAGTCTTCATCTCGTTAATTATAAAATCGGTAACGCCGGGAAGCAGGCCGATAATAAGTACCATAACCGCAAGTCCCGCAAATATCTTTATCTGCATACCGATAACAAACATATTCATCTGAGGTGCAACCTTAACCATAACTCCAAGCACAACATTGATAAGGAGCATGGTGCCGTATACAGGAAGCACGATCCTGAAGGCTATAAGGAAAAAGTCTATAAGAAAACTTCCTGCAAGGGTATAAATGTCTTCGTGAATATTAACCCCCGCCACAGGGATGATCTTGTAGGTATCAGCAAAGGCCCTGATGAGGAAATAATGGAAATTCATAACAAGCAGCATAAGTGTAAGGAAATATGTATATATATTACCTGTAATACTGCTCTCAACCTTTGTTACAGGGTCAAACTCCGTAACCATGGAAAGTCCGATCTCCATATCGATTATACGGCCCGCAAAGCCTACTATTGACATAACTATATTGGTAAAGTATCCAAGTATAAGCCCGCAAAGAGCTTCTTTTACGGCAAGCACCGCAAAGCCCACCACCCCTGTATATTGCAGTGGCAAAACAGGAACGGTATTAAATATTAGGATTGAAAAAACTATCGAAAACCCGGCTTTAAGCCTGTTTGGTACGTCTGCTATCCTGAAAATAGGGGAAGAAAATGCAAAACCGGAAGTCCTTACCACGATCAAAAGGAAAAACTCAAGGTTTTCTACAGTAAAGGCAAACTGCTGCATTTATCAAACTCCTATGAACTTTCCAAAACTCTGAAACAGCCTTGTGGCAAACTCTGAAATGGTGGTCATGATCCATCCGCCGGTTAAGATCACCATAAGCAAAGTAACGATAAGCTTTGGCACAAAGGTAAGTGTCTGCTCCTGAATAGAGGTAATGGTCTGAAATACCGAGATAACAAGACCGACTACCATCGAAGCAAGAAGCATAGGCGCGGAAACCTTAAGAATAATAAGGACCGTCTCCCTGGCAATATCTATGACTGTATCAACACTCATCTAAAAGCCCCCCTATCTTACAAAAGTCTTAACAAGTTCGCCGATTATAAGATCCCAGCCATCAACAAGGATAAAAAGAAGGATCTTAAACGGCATGGATATGGTCGTAGGCGGAAGCATCATCATACCCATACTCATAAGGGTAGATGAGACCACCATATCGATTATCAAAAACGGAACGTAAATACAAAAACCGATTATAAACGCGGCCCGAAGCTCGCTGATTATAAACGCAGGAATAAGCACCGTAGAAGGAATGTCATCGGCGGTGCTTACGCTGTCAATCTCAGCAATATCAAGGAAAAGCTTGATATCTTTATCTTTTGTCTGTTTGAGCATAAACTCACGCATAGGTTTCATGCCCTCATCAAAAGCTTCTCTTGCGGTTATTTCTCCTGCCTCAAGAGGTTTTATGGCAACATCGTTTACCTTGGTAAAGGTAGGCGCCATAATAAAGAGGGTCAGGAAAAGAGCAAGACCTATAAGCACCTGGTTTGGGGGTGTAGTCTGAGTGGTGAGAGCACTTCTTACAAAGTGAAGTACCACTATTATCCTCGTAAATGAAGTAAGCATTATGAGGATGGCAGGTGCTAAGGAAATTACCGTAAGAGTCAGCAAAATCCGAAGGGTAGCGGCCATTCCGCCATCTTCGGAATTTGTGGTAAAATTAATGCCTATTTCATAAGGCACGGTGTCGGAGGTAACATTTTCCGTAAGCTCGCTTTGGTTACCCACCCTTCCCGTAGCAGAAACAGGCACAGCAAAAATAAAGGTTAATACAGTTATGAGTGCAAGAAGCAGGTTAAATCCGATAACCATGTTCTTCCAGTATTTACCAACTAATCTCATAATATCAACCTTTACTTATTCTTTTTTATATTCTTTAGTACTTCAATAAACGATACCGGCACACCTTCAGAAGGCGCGGCAGACATAACTTCCACATCTTCGGGATTAAGCTCTGTAAGCATCTCGATGTTGTCTTTAGTAACCGCTATACAAAGGAAACGCCCGGCGACCTCAACTATCTGAATATACTTGTTAGGAGCAATCCTGTAAGTCTCAATGACTTTGATATTCTTTGACGAAAAACGGTCACCGGTCTGTTTCGCTATAAACCTCGTGGTATAATATGTCGCTATCAATATAAGGACAAGTGCAACGACAAGTCCAATAACTTCCGCAATAGCAGCTAAAGTATCCATTAGCCTACGGCTTTCTTAACAGCCTCAAGTACACGGTCTGCCTGGAAAGGCTTAACAATAAAGTCTTTAGCTCCCGACTGGATTGACTCGATAACCATAGCCTGCTGACCCATTGCAGAACACATGATAATGTTTGCACCCGGATCTGTCTCTTTGATCTTTTTAAGAGCCTGGATTCCATCCATCTCCGGCATAGTGATATCCATCATTACAAGGTCAGGCTTTGTTTCGTTGTACTTTTCAACTGCTTTAAGGCCATTTTCAGCCTCGCCTGCGATGTTGTAGCCATTCTTTGTAAGAATGTCCTTGATCATCATTCTCATAAATGCTGCGTCATCACAAATTAAAATGTTCTTTGCCATAGTTTCTCTCCTATCTAAAATGAAATTAACGCACGATCTCAGTAAGCCTTATACCGAAGCTGTCTTCAATGACAACAACTTCGCCTTTGGCAACGTACTTGCCATTAACGAGAACATCAATTGCTTCTCCTGCAAGTTTATTTAATTCTATAATGGTTCCCGGTGAAAAATCAAGTATTTCTTTTATAGATTTATTTGTTCTGCCAAGCTCAACAGAAACTTCAAGGGGTACATCCATGATAAGATCGATGTTTTCCTGCTGCATAACAGGATTGATACCCGGATTAAAGTTCTGGAACTGAACCGGTGCAACATTGACATTAGGCATAGGCTGCTGCTGCATCATCTGCATCTGCATAGCCTGCATAGTAGCCATATCCATCTGAGGCATCTGCATCTGTGGCATAGGTGCAGGCTGCGGAGCTGCGGAAGGAGCTGCGGCCTGAGGAGCCGGAGCAGGACTTGGAGCAGGCGCAGGGGCAGGAGCCGGAGCTTCCTGCGCAGGCATGCTTAAGGCCTCATTGCTTTCAATAAACTTCTTAAAGAGGTCTCTAGCAAAGTCAAACGGATAGAGCTGCATAAGCTCACTATCGATAAGATCTCCTATCTCAAGTCTGAAGGAAACCTTAACAAAATCTCCTCTAAGGAAATCTGAAAGATTCTCACTTGAAATAGTGTCATTTAAATCTATAAGACTAGCAACCGGTGGGCTGATATCCACTTTCTTTTCAAGCATTGAAGAAATCGAAGTGGCAGCTGAACCCATCATCTGGTTCATAGCCTCACAGATCGCGGAAAGGTGAAGGTCGGTAAGCTCGGAATCTTCCGTGTTGGTACCGTCTCCTCCCATCATCAGGTCAGTAATTATTTTAACATCTTTTTCACGAAGAATCAAAACATTATTACCGTCAAGTCCTTCGATGTAACTGATCTGAATGAAAACGCAAGGTCTGTCGTACTTTTCCGAGATATCATTCCATGTAGCATAGGAAATACTCGGAGTAGTAATATTAACTCTTTGATTCAGCAGAGTAGAAAGGGTCGTCGCAGCAGTGCCCATGGAGATATTGGATATCTCACCAACGGCATCTTTCTCTTCGGATGTAAGGGAATCGCCCGCAGTGGTGGCCTCGGCGGAATCTCCGCCATCGTCCATGCTTCCTAAGAGGGCATTGATCTCATCCTGAGTAAGCATCTGATCCATTCACTCACTCCTCCTCTCTAATAACTTCAGTGAGTCTGGCAGCATACAGATCCGAAGAAGAACCCGGCAGAGCCTTGAACTTTCGGATATTGCCGACATACACATCCATCTCGTCGTCTACCTTAGTATTCAGTCTTATGACGTCTCCAACCTGTAGGTTCATAAAGTCATTGACCGAAACCACGCTCTTACCAAGCATAACTCTGACAGGAATCTTGGCCTTGGCGATAGCCACTTCGATAAGCTCGTTGTACTTTTCGTCGTCTTTGACCTGAAGGTTCGCAAACCAGAACTTGGTGTTGAGCCTGTCTATAACATCTTCAAGAACAGCATACGGAAGACAGAAGTTCATAAGTCCTTCGACGTTGCCTATCTTGATATTAAGCGTAACGATCGCCGTCATCTCCTGAGGCGATATGATCTGCGCAAACTGTGAGTTGGTCTCTATTCGAACAAGTCTTGGTTCGATGTCTACCACATTATGCCACGGTTCGCGGAGAAGATTGGTACAAACATTGAAAATTCTTTCCATGACCACAAGCTCGATCTCAGAAAAGTCTCTCGTTTTATCAAGAGGCGCTCCCGTTCCGCCAAGAAGTCTGTCTATCATGGCGTAACCGAGGTTTTCTGCAAGCTCGATGATTATGTTGCCGTCAAGCGGTGCGAAATTAACAATACCAAGGAGCACCGGGTTACTTAAGGCATTTGAAAACTCCGAATAGGCAACCGCCTCAGAGTTTACCACTTCAACCTGTACGTTCTTACGAAGGTAAGCCGGGAAGTTGGTGGAAATAAGTCTTCCGTAGTGCTCAAAAATAGTCTCAAGAGTACGGAGGTGTTCTTTAGAGAACTTCGACGGTCTCGCGAAGTCGTAATTCTTAACCTGCTTTTCGCCGGAATCTTTTAATTCGTCGGTGTCAAGTTCACCGCTAGAGATGGCTGCAAGGAGGTTATCTATCTCGTTTTGTGAAAGGACGTCACCCATCCTGTCACCTCCTAAAAAAGTTACTCAATTTCATGAAACGCAAATATGTGCAAAGTACTGCACGAACCCGAAAGTCTGAAAACAAGGTAAGTTCACACATTACTTGCACTATTTATAGTATTATAACATTACGAAATCACAAAATAAAGTATTTTTTGCAAATTTATTGAAATCTTAAATTTTTAAAACTGATATCAGCTATTGTCTGAGTTTCAAATCTCTTTTGAAGCTGCTTTAAGATTTCGTCTTTGATAAGATCACGGTTGTTTTGTGCCTCATCCTTTGTATATTTTGCAAAGTTATCAGTTACGATCTCTGAGATCGTAGTTGAGTAATTGGCAAGGTTGGTATTAAGATCCGCATAATCTTCACCCTTAGAGTTAAGGTAAACCGTAACACTGTCGATGATGGCAAAAGGATCGTTCTTTTCGCCCTCTACCTTTTTAAGGTTTATGGTAAGTGTACCGGCAAATTCCACTGCGGTAAGGTCTGACATCGAAACAGTGTACTTAGGGTCAGGAGACTCAAGCTCAAGATCGATGATGGAGGCCACCTGTGAAATAAGGTTGTTGGTTGCTTTAACGGTAGGAACTACCGAAAACACAACCATAGCCGTAAGGGCGAGGTTAAGTATGCAAAGCGCTATAACCACAACCGTAAGCATATTTTTCTTCATGTTATTACCACCTTTAAGTTTAATTTATCCGGTTATAGATCTTAATTTCTACTCTTCTGTTCTTCTGGCGGCCCTCAGGCGTAGCATTGCTTGCTATTGGTGCATATTCACCTTTACCTGAAGCTTCAAGCTTTGACGGGCTCATCTTGCAGTTTGCCACAAGGTAATCATAAACCGCACAGGCTCTTGCCGATGAAAGCCAGAGATTGTTTTTGTACTTTTCAACAGAAGTCTGAGGAACGTTATCTGTATGTCCCTCTATCATTATATCATAATCTTCAAATCTTTTAAGCATTTCTCCCGCTTTGTTAAGAATAGGTCTTGCGGCCTCTTTAACTTCTGCGGAACCGGAATCAAAAAGAAGGTAGCCGCTTATGGACATCTGAACAAAATTGTAATCGGAATTATCCATACCAAGCTCAACATAATCTGTAAGATCGTACTTGTCTACAAGATCCGAAACCTTCGAATAAAAGGCTTCCGTTGCTTCTTTTTGCTGCTGCGTGTACTGCTCTACTATTTCTTTTGCGGTAAGTTCTTCGCTCTTTTTATCATCGGTGTTACCGCCGGTCTCTTCTCCGTCATCATCGTACTCTGTAGCTGCCTTACCCATACTTGAGTAATATTCGCTAAGCTCGTTAAGCTGGCTTACGCCGCTTGAAATAAGCACGCCCTGATCAAGAGCCGAGCCGCCGCCGGAAAATACGGAGAAAGTATTGTTAAGAGATTCAACAACCTTCTCGTACTTAGCCGAGTCTACACTTGACATTGAGAAAAGCAAAACGAAGAAACACAAAAGGAGGTTCATAAGGTCTGAGAATGTGGCCATCCAGGCAGGAGAACCAGCAGGAGCCTCTTCTTCCTTTTTCTTCTTTGCCATTATTCCTCACCGCCTTCGTTTGTATTAAGGGCTTCTCTATCCTTAGGTGCAAGGAATGATTTAAGTTTTTCTTCGATAACACGTGGGTTCTCGCCGGCCTGAATTGAAAGGAGACCTTCAACGAGAACTTCCTTCATCTTTATCTCATAAGCATTGTGAGATTTAAGTTTGTTTGCAACAGGAGTACATATCCAGTTTGCAAGGAGTGAACCGTAGAATGTGGTTACGAGAGCAACCGCCATCTGAGGTCCGATGGAGTTAGGATCCGAAAGGTTTTTAAGCATGTTGATAAGACCGATAAGGGTACCGATCATACCCCAGGCAGGACCCGCAGCACCAAGGCTGTCCCAGAATCCTATCTTTCCTTTATGTCTGTCTTCGATACACACAAGCTCCGTCTCCAGGATACTTCGTACAAGCTCCGGATCGGTACCGTCTACTACAAGAAGAACGCCCTTTTTAAGGAAGGCATCTTCAAGTCCGCCGGCAGCCTCTTCAAGAGCAAGAAGACCGTCTTTACGGGCTATGTTTGAAAGATCGATGATAGTCTTTATTATATTTGCCTCATCTGCCTGCATAGGCTTGAAAATGAGGGTGATACTCTTAAGTCCGTCTACGAATGCTTTAATGTCATCCTGTGCCATAAGCATTGTAAAGAGCGCACCACCGAAGGTGATAAGTGCGGACGGTGGATCGAGGAAAGATTTAATGGCTGCGAAACCTTCCTTACCACTGACCATACCAAAGATCATGAGGGCAAGGGCACCCAGCATACCAATCAAACTCGCGATATCCAAAAAACAACACCTGCCAATCTATCTTGTAATGATATTTAGTAAAAATCAAAAATGATCCTAATATTCACGTTTAACTATATTTTATCCGACTTTGCAAATAATGTCTACTTTTTTTAGAAAAAAACAACAAAATGCCTAATAGGGAATCAGGTCTTTTCTTTTTATGGAAAAGACCCGGTTCCCATGTTAGTCAAAACTCATTATTATCTCTTAAGGTTTATAAGTTCTTCAAGTAAAGTATCTGAAGTTGTGATTATACGGCTGTTTGCCTGGAAACCACGCTGTGTTGTGATCATATCCGTAAACTGTGCGGAAAGATCAACGTTACTCATCTCAAGTACACCTGTTGAAAGTGAACCGCCGCCGGTCTTAGGATCCTGACCGATACCGTCAAATCTTCCTGAGTTCTGAGTTTCCTTAAACATTGAATTACCAACTGCTTCAAGACCTGCAGCATTTGCAAATTTAGCAACTGCTATCTGGCCAAGGAGCTTTAAGTCGCCGTTATCGTATGAACCGTAGATACGTCCTGAATCATCGATTGAAACGCCTGACATGTTACCGGCCTTCTTACCTTTTCCAAGACCGTTTACATCACCCATGGTTGACTCGATGCTTGAGCTTCCTGATGAAGCAAACATTGTAAGCTGTGAAAAGTCGATCTCGATCTCTTTAAATGGGTTTGGTGTGTTTTCAAGCTTAAGTTTAAGCTTCTTTGCCACCTGATCGCCTGTAAGTCCGCTGGCATCTGTCTCGCCTGCGTTCATAAGGCTCTTAAAGTAACCGTTGTTTCCGTCAAAGCAAACATTAAATGATAATGCTTCATTTCCCGATCCTGCTGTAAGGTCAAGATTCTTTTCTTTGATTTCACCGTCTACTGCAGGCTGAGCTACGGAAACTTCTGCAGAGGCATCTGCTGAAGCAGAAATACCAACCTGCCATCCTGACTGCTGATATGTGATCTCACCCGCATCATCAACTGTCTGGTCTACGAATACGGATTTGTTGTTCTGATCTACGATATCTTTAAGTTTAACTGTATAAGCATCAGTACTTTCAGCTGTCTGAGTCATAACAAACTTAGCTGTGTAAGCATATCCGAGGCTGTCATAAAAGCCGATCTGAAAAGCTTTTCCCGATGAACCTGCAGCTATCTGGGTATCCTTCTTATCGATATTACCTGAAAGATATGAAGCTGTAGTTGCAACAGGCTGTGCATAAAGGTTTTCAGGAGACATGATCTTAAGAGCTGAAACTGTATCAGATTTTGTCTTTGTCTCGTCATCAGGGTCAACCTGCCATCCCATTACGGTAGCGCCTGTAGCTGTACAAAGAGTACCGTTTGCATCAACTGTAAAAGCACCGCTCTTTGTAAAATAGTTTGTTCCGCCGTTGTTAACGATAAAGAAGGTATTGCCGTTTATCATAACGTCAAATGGGTTATTTGTTGTCTGAGAACCACCTGTTTCGGTGATATTCTTAGAAATTGCAGCCACGTTAGATCCAAGACCTATCTGCTTTGCGTTGATACCTGCAGAACCTGTCATCTCGTTAGGTCCTGAAGCTGCCTGAGTTGTCTGATAAAAGACATCTGAAAATGTTACTGAACTTGCTTTAAAACCAACTGTATTAACGTTGGCGATATTGTTACCGATTACATCCATTCTGGTCTGGTGGGTCTTAAGGCCCGCAACACCAGAGTACATTGATCTCATCATAATGAGTGACCTCCTTAGTATGGGTGGTGCTACTTAGGTAGCACATGTAGTTCCTTCTGTCAGTCGGGAACTTCTAAGCCTCCATAAAGGTCCGGCTTAGGCTATTACTGCTCCGTCTATATTGGTAAAGATCTTGTCATCACTTTCACCGACTGCCGTAACAACGGTGTTGTTCTTAACATTTACTATAAATGCAAGATTGTCAACCACAACAAGGGATTCATTTATTCCTTTGGCTCTTGCACGTTCTGTGCCGCCCTGAAGTCTTTCCATCTGACCCTTTGAAAGGTCGATATTTCGACTTACAAGCCTTTCGCTTGCATGTTTCGAAAACTTAAGCTCGCCATAAGACTGTTCGCTTTTTTCTGCGAGGATCTGATCAAAGCTTTTTCCGTTAAGTTTGGCATCAGGCTTGCTAACGGGCTTTTGTTTTAAAAACTGACCCTGGACCTGTTCGATTGAACCAAATCCGCGATTAACGTTTGTCATCAGCCTTCCTCCTCACTCTTTTTAGCTTCTTCGTTTTCGATGTAAGTCTTATCCACAATAGATACGACTTCTTCCATGGAATAAAGCGTTCCGCCTACTGAAAGCATCGCTTTGTTATCCTTGATGTTTACAAAATCAACTTCGCCTGTAACTGTCTTGTAGTCACCTGCAGCGTCTTTAGTCTGAATGATAACTGTCTGTCCCACAAGGTTAAGTGCCTGTGAGTTGGTAAGTGTCCTGTTCATATTCTGCATCTCTTCAAGTGAAGAATATGTAGCAAGCTGTGATACCCATTCAGTATCCTTTGTAGGCTCAAGCGGGTCCTGATTTTGCATCTGTGTGACAAGTAATGTTAAAAATGTATCCTTACCCAGGGAGTTCATTTCGGCGGCTGTTTTGGTCTTTTTATCTTCATTTGACTGCTGATTTAAAATACCGTTTGTTACATCAGCCGTATACTTAAATGTTTTATCTCCTATTTCCATACATTTTTCCTTTCGTTATCCGAAGTAATCCACTCTGTATCCGTAGAGTCTCGGATCGATTCGTCTTGTCTGCATTTCTTCTTCCTGTCCTTCGATTCCGTCCACCTTGGCATTGATCTCGTCTAAAGTAAGAGTTCTTCTGCTCTTCTTCTTTTCTTCCTGACCGTTGTTCTTTCCTTCTTCTTCATCTCTTGTAAAGTTAAAGTCTGAAACATTGATCTCAACGGATTCAACTTTAAGGCCCTGCTCTTCGAAGGTCTGTTTTAATGTGGTAAGCTGTGCTTCAAGATTTTCTTTTGCCACCTGGTTCTCACAAGAGATCCTTGCTGTCATGTTACCGTTTTTATCGGTTACTGAAACAGCTACTCTTCCGAGGCTTTCAGGGTTAAGCATAAATTCCATCGTGGTGCTTTCAGGAGTGATATCTGTTTTGATATGGTCCATAACCTGATCTAAGATCTCAAAGTTATTAAATCCATCCGAATACTGCATCATCTCTTTAGCGCCAGATAGCTTATTAACTGCATCTGAAAGCTTTTCAAAGAAAGAATTAAAACTTACATTTTCATGTGAGTGTGATACGTGAAGATTTTCTTCTTCCTTATCGCCTGTCTCAGCTTTGGTTTCTGTCTCGCTTTGCGCCTCTACCGTTACTTCCACAGGGGCTTCATTTTTACCTGTATCGACAAGTTCTAAAGCATTTTCATCGTTCTTTTCGGTCTCGATCTTAACTTCGTTAAGTTCAAGCGGTTTAAATGTTACAGGGAAGAATTCTTCAAGTCCTTTAAACCTGTCAATGAAGTCATTTACAAAACTCTGATCTTCAGGAATTCCTATAAACTGATAAAGGCTTTCAACCTTCACATCAATCTCGGTCATCATGAGGAATGCATCTTCGTTTGTAAGAAGTCCGCTAATGTCGTTCATTCCGGTAAAATCAAGCAGCATCTTGTAGTTGGTATCTTTTGAAAGCAGATCCACAAGTTCAAGATTCTTTCCCTGAAGCCAGTCTGTGATCTCATTTACAGGAACATCAAGTACTTCATTTGCAAGTTCGTTTGCAAACTGCATCATGATCCCTGCGAGCTCTTCCATGACTTCTTTAAGATCTTCATCATTTGGGATATCGGCTGTCACTGCAGTTTCTTCAGGTTTAACGTCCGTAGCTTTGGTGCTTTCAGCTTTGTTTGCGTTACTGTCATTTACAGGTTTACCCACGCTCTTTGGCTGCTCTGTCCCGGCATCTTTAGCTTTGACATTTTTGTCAGTGACCTCTTTTGCGCCTGCGTCTTTCTTCACGGAATTATTTACCGCATCTTTAAACGATGCATCCGAAAGCTTTCCAGAAGCTCTGACGCTTCCAAATGATACCCGCACGTCTGTGCTTACCATTTGAGTCATAACATTTCGAGTCATTTTACGCCTCCTTCTTTATTCAGTTAACAATGTGCGCTTTTGCTCTAAAAGCAAAAATATGTCAGGGAAATATTTCATCTCCCTGACATATATTTCGGCTTATATAAAAGATTACTTGAGTTATTTTTAAAGAAAATTTTTTGTTATTTTTGTAACCTAATCAAGGTTCATAACAGATATCTTTTTGGTGATCTTAGCCGCCATATCGGCCTCCATCTCTGCAAGGATGGCGCCTGCTTCTTTTGTCTTCATGTTCATAAGGATCTTGGCTACAAGATCAAGGTCACCTGTCATCTCAGAAAGGATCTTTGCCGCATTCTTTGGCTTCATGCTCTTATACATGGCTGCCTGCTCCTGTATTCGCTTATCAGCCTGTATCTGCTGCACAACCTGCCTGTAGATCTCTTCTGCATTTTCAGGGCTTATCTCTTCGTAATACTGCTTGTAGGCTTCAAGCCCCGGCGCCTGATCTGCAAAGACCACGTTTTTATCAAACTCGTAGACTCTCTTTTCAAAGGCAAGCTGCTTATCTTCAAATTCTTTGAGTCTTTCGATCTCGTTTTGAAGTTCGGATATCTTGTTTGTATCTCCGTCACTTTCTTCAGACATGGAAGAAACCATAGCTTCAAGCTCTTCTATTCGTTTCATTGCCTCCGTAAGGTTGCGGTAAGGATAGTTATTTTCCTCTGCAAGCTCTTCGTCTGAAACTTCCGGCAATATTTTATTGATAACGGGAACGTCTCGAAGTATAGGTCTAAGTACCGTACTTCCAAAACCACCCACATCAAATTTGATAAGTACCGCAAAAATAGCAAGCCAGATGATGATAAAGAGGATAACAAACAACGTTGTGACTATCTTACCAAGGGCACTCTCTTCGCCCTCAGGCTTTTCTTCTTTATTCTTCGCCATCAGTCATTCCTCCTTCTCCTCTGGCGTATCTGGCAGAGACCAGCTCGTCTATCGAGGTTTTTTCTTTGGCTTCTTCTTCCTTAAGGAAGTTTTCAAAAGCCTTTTCTCTAAGTTTTTCGTGAATCTTTCTTTCTTTTACCGCATCAGCAAGAAGGGTTCTTTGACGCTCCACTTCTTCTTCAGCCTTCCAGGCCGCTTTCTCCTGGTTTGCAATAAGCATATCGGTTGTTTTTACGTCATTATTTAGATGTCTTAGCTCAGTAACCGAAAGATTTCCCATAGAGGCCTCTTTAAGAGACTCCATGATATCTTCTCTTTTCTTTCTGTAAGACTGAAGCTTAAACATCTCTTCGTCTCTTTTGCTTTCAGCTTCCGCAAATGCGATCTTTTGCTGCTCTTCAAGTCTTTCTTTAAGATTTAACACATTTTGCAGCTTATAAACAAACCTTGCCATTAATCTTCTCCCTTAACCTCCGGGAAAATGTTTGCGAGAGATTCGATAACCGTGTCAAACTCAACCTTTTCAGTGGTTTCCTGCATAAGGAAATCGTTGATCTCGCCTATTTTCTTTATAGCATAGTCTATGTCTTTGTTGGCACCGTTTTTGTAGGCACCGATATTTATAAGATCTTCAGCCTCGTTGTAGGTACTCATTACCTGTTTGAACCTGCCCGCAAGGCGCTTATGGTAAGGCTGCGCCACAGCAGACATACATCTTGAAATGCTTGCAAGAACATCTATGGCAGGGTAATGGTTACGCTGCGCTAAAGCTCTGTTTAAAACAATGTGTCCGTCAAGGATACCTCGGGCGGTATCTGTTATAGGCTCGTTAAAATCATCGCCGTCTACAAGAACGGTATAAAGGCCTGTTATTGAGCCTTTATCATCAAAACCGGCACGCTCTAAGAGCTTTGGCATCTCAGAGTAAACGCTTGGCGGATAACCTCTTGTAACAGGAGGCTCGCCTGAAGCAAGGCCAATCTCACGCTGTGCCATAGAAAAACGTGTAAGCGAGTCCATCATAAGAAGCACATCTTTTCCCTGGTCTCTAAAGTATTCAGCAATGGCAGTAGCCGTCTTAGCTGCCTTTTTTCGAATGAGGGCAGGCTGGTCTGACGTAGCCACAACCACCACAGAACGCGCCATACCTTCAGGTCCAAGGTCTCTTTCGATAAACTCTCTTACCTCACGGCCACGCTCGCCGATAAGGGCGATAACGTTGATATCGGCCTTTGTGTTTCTTGCAAACATACCAAGAAGCGTACTTTTACCAACACCGGAGCCTGCAAAAATACCGATACGCTGACCCTTACCTATAGTAATAAGTCCGTCTACCGCTTTAACTCCAAGAGGCAGTACCTCACTGATTATCTTTCTTTTAAGCGGATCGGGCGGCATGGCCTCAACATTGTAAAATGCGGTCCCTTCAAAGTAGTTGGAAGGGTCTATCGGTCTTCCAAGGCCGTCTAAGGTCTTTCCGAGTATATCTTTGCCTACGGAAACGCGAAAAGGAGCTCCGGTAGATTCCACGAGGCTCCCCACACTAATGCCTTCCACATTGCCGTAAGGCATAAGGAGATTAACATCATCTCTAAAGCCTACGACTTCTGCGTATATCTTTGTCTGTCTGTCCTTTGAATAAATGATACAAAGGTCGTTAAGACTTGCCACAGGGCCAAGAGACTCTATGGTAAGACCCACAAGCTTTGTCACTTTACCATAACTTCTGGTAAAGCGCAGATCAAGCAGCTTATAATATTTATCAAGAGAAACTTGCGCCATAAAGCTACTCCTCTTCAACAAGCAGTTTGAGATTCTCTTTTAATATTTCCATTCGAACCCCAAGCCCCGAATCCACAACGCAGGAATCCATCTCCACATGGCAGTCGCCACGGGAAAGAGTTGCGTCTTCGATTATCTCAAGTTCTGCCTTGACATCAATAATGCTTTTAAGCTCTTCTTCTTCTTTCATGGCATCTTCCATATCCTCAGGAGACACCCTTATATAATAGTGCTTACTTGGGTTGGCATCCATAATGGCTCTTCGCATAAGATAGCCGATAATGGGGATCTTATCTTCAAGGACTACCCCCGTAAGCTTTTCAACATATTTAACAATAAGCCCCGCAAATGCCGGTTCAAGGTCGTCTACAAGCTCCTCATATTCGGCCTGATTGCGATGCATACGTTCAAGAAGCTCCGCTTCCTTAAGCTGAAGTTCTTCGATACCTGAGTTATAGCCGTCTTTGTAGCCTTCCTCTCTGGCGTCATCAAGAATCTTCTTTTTTTGGATCTTGGCTTCTTTTAAAGCCTGTTCCTTGATATGCCTTTCTTCTTCTTTGGCATGTTCAAGGATCTTGCCTGCCTGTTCTTTTATGGCTCTTTCAACCTCAGGAGGCAATATATTTTTTATAACAGGGCCTGAAGGCGCATCTTCACTGCCCCCCACATCGTTTATCTTATCTGCATGCAGTCCTGCTATAAACTGCTGGCTTCTTTCATTGGAATCGATGATCTCATGCTCATCAGACTGACTGGTGCGCATGCCTTTGATGATATTATACAACTATCTCATCTCCTCCGCCTCGTGAAATGATGATCTCAGCAGAATCTTCAAGTTTACGTATGATATTAACGATCTTCTGCTGTGCTTCCTCAACATCCTTAAGACGAACAGGACCCATAAATTCCATATCCTCTCTGATCATAGTAGCAAGACGCTTTGAAAGGTTGTTGAATATAGCGGTCTGAACATCTTCATTGGCACTCTTAAGAGCAACAGCAAGGTCGTTGTTGTCAACCTCACGGAGAACTCTCTGGATAGACTTATCGTCAAGCGACAAGATATCCTCGAATACGAACATCTTTCTTCTGATCTCGTCGGCAAGCTCCGGCTCTTCGATCTCCAGGTTTTCCATGATATGCTTTTCTGTACCACGGTCTACGGTATTTAAGATCTCTACGATAGCATCAACACCGCCGACAATGGTGTAATCCTGATTAACAAGTGAATTAAGCTTCTTTTCCAAAACGTTCTCCACCTCTTTGATAACGTCAGGACTTGTTCTGTCCATCTGGGCAATACGCTTTGCAACATCGCTCTGCTTATCCGGCGGAAGTGATGAAATAACCGCAGCCGACTGTGCAGGCGGAAGGTAGGAAAGAATGAGGGCAATAGTCTGCGGGTGCTCGTCTTGAATAAAATTAAGCAGCTGACCTGCATCTGTCTTACGCACAAACTCGAAAGGACGAACCTGAAGGGAAGCGGTAAGCTTTCCGATAACGCCCTGCGCTCTTTCAGGGCCGAGAGCCTTTTCAAGAAGGTCTTTTGCGTAGTTGATACCACCCTCTGAAATGTACTGCTGAGCAAGACAGATGTCGTAGAACTCGTCAAGGACTTCGTCTTTTATCTCAGGAGAAACACTTCTTGTGTTTGCGATCTCAAGTGTAAGCTGCTCGATCTCCTCATCCTTAAGATGCTTAAAGATCTGGGAAGACTTCTCAGGCCCAAGGGCAATAAGAAGGATCGAAGCTTTTTCCACTCCTTTGTATTCTGAAATTGATTTAGGCATGTTAACGCTCCTTTCTTAGAAGCTAAGGGCAGGTAAGGCAAGCCTTATACCTAGCCCCAGTCATCCTGAAGCCAGTTGCGAAGAAGCGAGGCAACTGCTTCCGGATTTTCATCAACAAATTTTTCAATAAGTTTTCTGGTCTCTGACTTATCGGAGAATTCGATATCATCAAGACTCTGGTTCTCTTTGGTCGTAGCAAGGAGCTGTTCAACCGAAAGCTCAGGCTCGATGTCTGTAATCTCAACAGGTGTTGAACCTTTGATAAGTACAAAGATAAGTATACCAACAATAAGTACTGCAAGAGCTATCATCAGCCAGTCTGACCATGTGAAGCCCTTCTTTACGATAGGCTGGAAAATAGGTACTTCCCAGGCAAGGATCTGTATACTGTTTCTGCTTATGCCTGTAGCCTGTGCTACAAGGTTGTATACCTCATCCGTAACATCAAGGGAATTAACCGTGTTGTTTTCCGTAATAAACTGGTCAAAGGTTTTGTCGTCAAGCTGTCCGCTTGCTTTAAGCTCAGCCTCATCAAACTTTTTATAAGAGATAAGGTTGATGGCAATAGACGAACTGTCGCTCTTTATGGCTCCAACCGCCTTAACAAGGTTAGTGACACGCTTGTTTGGCAGATAGTCGTTTTCGTTTATATTAACACTTGCGCCTTCTGCAGCGGTACTTTCGATCATGTAGTCTGTCTCGTCGTTTGAATCGGTACCCGGCGTTCCGCCGCTTCCAAGGGCATTTATAGCCTCGTATACGTAGTTGTGGGAAAGATAACCCTGTTCGTTGCCTTCTGCTACTGTGTATTCTTCGTAGCACTCCGTCATCTGATCCATATCAAATACGAAGTTTGGAACAATCCTTGCATCATCGTAAGAAGGAATACCCACAAGGAGTTTGTAAAGAGCCTCGACCTTGATGTTTGAAACATCCTGCTGGTACTCAAGCATCGAGCCCACATTTCCGTTAAGAAGGTCTTCAGACTGTGAAAACAGGAGTGTTCCGTTCTGGTCAGAGATCTTGATGTTATCTGTGGTTTTATTGCCAACGGCACCTGCAAGGATATTTGCTATGGTCTTTGCCGCTTCGCTCCTAAAGTCAGAATCTACTGTAAGGATAACGCTGACCGATGTTTCTTCGCCTTCATCAAAAATCGTGTTGCCCGTGTCAGGCTCTGATATTGAAACAACCGCATCGGATACGTGTTCCATACCGATGAGGGCGTTACGCAGCCAGTCCTGCTTATATATATTTGCTTTCAGCTTCTTTTCACTCTCTGTAGTTGAGAAAGAGTTGTTAAACAGTTCCTCAAGGGTCATTCCCATAGCAGGAATGCCGTTGTCACCAAGAGCAAGAAGTGCCTTTGAATAATCTCTTTTATCTACCATAATGGTAGTCGCATCTTTTGATACTTTGTGCTTTATACCGTTGTTGTCAAGGTATGTGATGATCTTGCTGGCCTCTGAAGGGTTGCTTGCTATATAAAGCGTTTCCATCTCAGGCCTTGTAAGGATAAAGCTGAGTACAACAATAAGCAGAACGATACCCGACACTACCGAGATGAGTATCACTTTCTGCTTAGTGTTAAACTTATTCCAAAATTCAAGTATCTTAGCTAGTATGGCTCTGAGCCTTTGCACGATCGCATCCATGCCCTGTACTTCTCCTAACTAAAAAAATATATTAAAACTGAAGATTCATGATCTCCTTATATGCATCAACCACGGCATTGCGAACAGCCACGGTATATTGCAAAGAAAGGTTTGCCTTTTGCTGGGCCACCATAAGGTCGTGGATATTATCAGTATATCCCATGGAAAAATTGATAGCCTCTTCCTGCGCCATATTTGTAAGAGCATTTGTCTCTTCAAGCATATTAAGAGCAGATGTAAAAAGTGAGTCAAAAGACACGTTCTTTCCCTGATCCGGGTTAACTATGCCCTTTATAGAAGCAGAACTTTTTTCCACGCCCTTAACGGCAGGTATTATAGAACTGATATCCATATTTTAACCTCCGGGTTATTTGCCAAGATCGAGCGCTTTAAGGGCCATGTTCTTTGTGGCGTTAAATGCGGTAACATTAGCCTCGTAAGACCTGGTGGCATCGATCATATCTGTCATTTCCTGAACTGTGTTTACATTAGGATATTCAACGTATCCGTCTTCGTTTGCATCAGGATGGGACGGATCGTAAACAAGCCTTGTAGGGCTTTCCGTGTCTTCGTAGATCTTTGTGACCTTAACGCCGTCTCCAACAGTACCTGCGGTACGAAGAAGTATCTTTGAAAAGCCTGTTACATCTCTTTCTTCAAAGATAACGTTCTTGCGGCGGTATACATTGCCGTTTTCATCTCTTGTGGTGTTAACGTTTGCTATGTTCTGCGCGATGATGTCGGTACGCACTCTTTGAGCAGTCATACCACTTGCGCTTGTATTAAGCGAATTAAATAAAGCCATAAGCCCCTCCTTTATTTGCTGGTAAGAACAGTCTTGATACGAGAAAATTCCTGATTCATTGAATCAAGCAAAGCATAATAACGAAGCTGGTTCTCTGCAAGGTATGAGCTTTCCGTATCGATATCTACGTTGTTACCGTCAAGCCTGTAAGAAAGGTTTGCATAGTCGGTGTAAATGGTTCCGTTAAGAGAATTAAGATTGATATTATCAACTCTCTTGTCAAGAGAACCACCCTTTGTCATAGCTGCCATAAGGTAAGATTCAAACTGTACGTCTTTTCGTTTGTAACCAGGTGTGTCAACATTTGCTATGTTGTTTGTGATCACGCTGTTACGCATCCAGCTGGCATCAGCCGCTTTGTTAAGGACATTGATGTAATTATACGCATCAGATCCGATCATTTTATAGACCCCTCCTATCTTAATAACTATAACCTAAAGAATATTATAAGTATTCTTATAGGAAAACACAAGATATATTTAAAAACTTTTTCCCGAAACACAATCTGTAGTGTGTAAAGTTTCAGGACAAAAAAAGGACCTGTACTGTATGTACAAATCCTTTTGAAAAAATGACTACCATGTCATTATATTAATCGGCATTTCCGCGCACTCTCTTTAGCTCATCAAATACAACATCGTTTAAAACTTTGATGTAAGTACCCTTCATACCTGAAGAACGGCTCTCGATAACACCTGCGGATTCGAACTTTCTAAGGGCGTTAACGATAACAGATCTTGTTATACCGACGCGGTCTGCGATCTTGCTGGCAACAAGTATACCTTCATTGCCGTCAAGTTCTTCAAAAATATGTGTAATGGCTTCAAGCTCAGAAAAGCTTAAAGTACTGATAGCTGATTTAACGATTGCAACCTTACGGCTCTCTTCTGCATTTTCCTCGTTAACGGAACGCATCATCTCAAGGCCTACAACGGTTGTACCGTACTCTGAAAGAATAATGTCGTCGATGGTGTAAGGCGCACCCTCTTTGTAAATAAACAGCGTACCAAGTCTCTCGCCCGCAATATCTATAGGAATAATGATAGCCTGATACTTTTCCACATCCTTAAATTCAAAACCAAGAGTCTCAAGATTAACATTTTCTTTAGTACTTAAAATGTTGAGAAGTCTCTCGTTAAGCATAAAGTCAATGTGTCCTCCGACACTGTCTTTAATAAGCTCCTTGATCTCCTGTACGTCGTTCCTGTTCTTAATACCAAGGATCTTTCCCTTACGGCTTATAACAAGAATATTTGAGCAAAGGATCTCACTTAACACTTCACAGATATCATTAAAAACAACTTTGTGAGAATTGTTGTTGTGAAGGAGTTTGTTGATTTTTCTGCTTTTATCCAGCAGCTGTACGCTCATATTTAGTCCTCCAATCCATAGTAGTATTATAAATTGTATCCACTTTCATATTTTATCACAAAATTTCGACGAATACAAGGACTATCAAAAAATTTAAACAATTATTTCGACGTGATTAATAATTTTGCGAATTTGTTAGATTATTTAGCTATAAATCGCAAAAAGAGACCACAAAAAGACAAGTGTCTCATTATGGCCTCATGATATGTGTAGTAATTTTAATTCGTTATTTGTTTTTAACTATATTATGCTTCTTTTTTAGGTGCATCTTCTGTGTATGAACATTTAGCATTGTTGCAGGCAAGTTTGCTGCCCTTTATAACAAGAACATCGCCGCACTTAGGACACATCTTTCCTGCAGGCATCTGCCATGTCATAAAATCACACTCTGGAACCTTTTCACAGGCATAATATCTTCTGCCCTTTGCACTCATTCGCATAACAATGTCTTTTCCGCACTTAGGGCACTTAACGCCGATCTTTTCAAGGAAAGGCTTTGTAAACTTACACTCAGGGAAGCCCGGGCAGGCAAGGAACTTGCCGTGAGGGCCGTATTTAACCACAAGGTTTTTGCCGCAGGCATCGCACTTTTCATCTGAAACTTCATCGGCTATCTCGATCTTTTCCAAAGCTTCGTTTGCTTTTTCTACCGCAGCTTCAAGATCAGGGTAGAAATTTCTGATAATTGTCTTCCAGGTAACTTTTCCCTCTTCAACGCCGTCAAGCAGATCTTCCATATTTGCCGTAAAATCTACATCAACTATGGCAGGGAATGCATCTTTCATAATGTCATTTACCGCAAAGCCAAGTTCAGAAACAAAAAGGTTCTTGCCTTCCTTTACCACATATCTTCTAGCAAGAAGTGTAGTGATGGTAGGCGCGTAGGTACTAGGTCTTCCAACTCCGATCTCTTCAAGAGTCTTTACAAGGGAAGCCTCTGTAAAATGAGGCGGAGCCTGTGTAAAGTGCTGGTCTTTCTTTATATCGCCAAGGGTAAGCTTTGTGTCTTCGCTAAGGGTACCCTTAAATGTATTCTCATCTTTTTCGTCATCTTCAGGAGCATAAACGCTCATAAATCCGTCAAATATAAGCTTTGACGCAGAAGTTGTAAAACGATAACCGTTAGCATCGATCTTAACAGATACGGTCTCATATACAGCCGGTTTCATGCGGCTTGCTATAAAGCGCTTCCAGATAAGCTGGTAAAGCTTAAACTGCTCTTTTGAAAGAGAATCTTTTGCAATAACAGGTGTAATGTCAGCATAGGTAGGTCTAATGGCCTCGTGAGCATCCTGGATCTTTGCTCCGGATTTCTTTTCAGCACTTCCTGCAGCAACAAACTTGTCTCCGTAGGTTTCTTTAATGAAATCCTTTGCAGCCTTGTCAGCCTCTTCGGAGATTCTGGTAGAATCGGTACGAAGGTATGAAATAAGACCTATGGTGCCGTGGCCCTTAACATCTACTCCCTCGTAAAGCTGCTGTGCCACGCGCATAGTCTTCTGGGTTGAAAAGCCAAGTACCTTGCTTGCTTCCTGCTGAAGTGTACTTGTGGTAAAAGGAAGAGGCGCTTTTCTTGTTCTTTCGCCCTTCTTTACTTCTGTAACCTTAAACTGCGCATCTTTTATGGCATCAACAATCTTTTTAGCCTCTTTTTCGGAGGTAACATTCATCTTCTTTTTGTCTGTGCCGTAAAAACCTGCGATAACAGGCTTTTTATTACCCTCTGCATTAAGCACTGCCTCGATGGTCCAATACTCTTCAGGGATAAATGCGTTTATCTGATCTTCTCTGTCGCAGATAACCTTAAGAGCAACAGACTGAACGCGGCCTGCTGAAAGGCCTCTTTTTACCTTCTTCCAAAGAAGAGGGCTTATGGAATAGCCAAGCATACGGTCAAGCACACGTCTTGCCTGCTGAGCGTCTACAAGGTCCATATCTATCTCTCTTGCGGATTTAATGGAATTCTTTACCGCATTTTTAGTGATCTCGTTAAATGTGATCCTGCTAAAGTTCTTTCCCTCAAGATTAAGAGCCGTAACAAGATGCCAGCTGATAGCTTCTCCCTCACGGTCAGGGTCGGTTGCAAGATAAACTTTATCAGCTTTTTTCACTTCTCTTCGAAGGGCTGCAAGAAGATCGCCCTTTCCGCGGATAGTGATATATTTTGGTTCAAAATCATTTTTAATGTCAACACCCATCTGGCTCTTTGGAAGGTCACGTACATGACCGTTTGAAGCCATCACCTCATAATTTGTGCCAAGAAATTTCTTTATTGTCTTGGCCTTTGCAGGTGACTCAACAATAACCAGGTTTTTTGCCATACCTATACTTCTCCCTATAATAAATAATATTAAATATCAGTCGCAATGTAATAGTCAGTAGTTATTTCCCTCGCACATCCTTTTATGCAAAGCATCAAAAGCGCTTTTCTGGCTTCGCTTTCATCAAGTCCCGTCTCATGAAGTATGCTGTTTATGTGCCTAGGTTCAAATCGTAATGTACTATACACTATTTTTTCTGTGGTTTCAAGTATAATTTTTGATGCAACGGGAAACGCCATGTTCATTCCGCTGTAAAAGTCAAAATCTTCCAGTATATCGGAAGCGCTTAAAACAAGCTTTGCCCCCTCGCGTATAAGCATGTTACACCCCTTACTCATAGGGTCATCTGCCCGCCCCGGCAGCGCGTAAATATTCTTGCCGTGTTCAAGGCCAAGCCCGGCGGTAATAAGAGACCCTGACTTTTCCCTTGCCTCAGCCACAAAAATACCGTCAGAAAGCCCCGATATTATACGGTTTCTCATTGGAAAATACATGGAAAGAGGCTTTGAGCCCGGAGGATATTCGCTTAAAATACCGCCGCATTTTGGAATAAGGTTATAAATATCAAAATTTTCCTTAGGATAACAGATATCCACTCCGCACCCAAGTACGGCAAAGGTCTTTCCCCCGGCATTTATGGCCCCTCTGTGGGCTTTTGCGTCGATTCCTGCCGCCATACCGCTTATTATGTTTATACCTTGCCCCGCAAGGTCTGAAGATATCTTCCTTGCGTACTCGCTGCCATAAGAAGAGCACCCCCTTGCCCCAACTACGGCAATGCTTTTTTCACCATCTTTTGGCAGGCTTCCCATAAAAAAAAGCCAAAACGGCGCATCAGGTATCTGAAGAAGTTTTTGCGGAAAGCCTGTCTCTTCCCTGCTAATAAATTCTATGCCCTTATCAAGACATTCTTTTTCATAATACTCTTTAATTTCTTCAAGACTTTCACTCTTTCCGTATTCAAGGTAAGCTTCGCTGATGCTCTTTCCTTCCTTAAAAGCCTTTTTTAATTCTTTTATTTTAAGATTTTTGGCAAAAAACAGCCACATAAGTATTTCTTTCATGCCGACCCCCCTTAAGAAATATATGCGGCAACCGCGCTTTTATAATGAATGCTTTCTGCAAGGTGATTAATACCTATATCCTTTTGCCCCTCTATATCTGCAAGAGTCCTTGCCACCTGCAAAACTCTTTTCTGGCTTCTTGCAGAAAGAAAGCCTGCTTCAATGCTTTGTTTTAGCAGGTCGCTTTCTTCTTCCGTAAGGCGGCAATACCTGTCTATAAGATCCATATCCATCTCGCAGTTAAAAAGGATACCCTCATCTTTAAACCGCTCCTTTTGGATATTTCTTACCCTCTCCACGGTTTTACGCATTTCAGAAGAACCAATCCTCTTTTTATCCTTTTTCTCAGCTTCAAAAGAAACTTCTTCCGTAACAGCCGTTATGTCGATCCTGTCCCATACGGCTCTGCTGATCTTTCCCATATATTTTTTGATCATACCGTCAGTGCAACGGCACCTTCGCCTGTCGGGGTAAAACCCGCAAGGGCAAGGGTTAGCGGCAATAACAGTCATAAAGAAGGCAGGATATGTAACAACCCCGCTTTTTCCGCTTACCGCTATCTTTCTTTCTTCAAGCGGCTCTCTTAAGGCCTCTATACACTCGGATCTGCTTTCAGGAAGCTCATCAAGAAACAGAACACCCCGGTTTGCAAGAGCCATCTCGCCGGGCCCTGTTTTCCCGCCGCAAAGCCCCGTTAAAGATATGGTATGTAAGGGGCTTCTAAATGGCGGTGTTTTTATAAGGTCACCTGAGCTAAGGCCGTTTATACCGTATACCTTAGACACTTCGATGGACTCTTCAAAAGAAAGAGGCGGCAGTATTCCTGTGATCCTTTTTGCTATACTGCTTTTTCCGCTGCCCGCGCTTCCAATAAGAGCAAGATTATGCATGCCGCAGGCAGCCACAAGGGCGGCTCTTTTAACGCTCTCCTGCCCTCTTATATCTGCCATATCGGGAAATGCCGTATCTTCCTCGCATTCGCCCTTATATAAAGGCTCATCAGAAAGCAGCGCGTCATCATCACTTTCATCATCAGATATCAGGGCTTCTTCCTTAAAGCCTGATATTAAAAGAAGCGCCGCCTCTTCTAAAGACCTTACTCCTATGATATCAATGCCGGGTACCTCATTTGCCTCCTTTACGTTACGCATCGGCAAAACAAACCTTTTTATGCCGGCATTTTTAGCTGCAAGCACAAAAGGAAGCACCGAAGGCACCGGAGCCACATTTCCGCTTAAAGAAAGCTCGCCGCAAAAAGCGGTGCTCTCAAGTTCACTTTCATCAAGTTCCATAACGGCAGCAAGAACAGCCATAGCAATTGGCAGATCAAAATAAGCCCCCTCTTTTTTAAGCCCGGCAGGGGACAGATTAACAAGTATCTTCTTTGGTTTTAAGGAAAAACCGGAATTAGACAGGGCAGACATAGCCCTTTCTCCCGCTTCGCGAACGACAGGCAGCACGCCTCCCACCATACTAAAGGAAGGTAGACCGTCTCTTGCGTCACACTCCACGCGGACCAAAAAGGTACGCATACCGCTTACGGCAGCGCTGTAGACATATCTGTACATATTTATTTAAGACAATACACACACAAGTTCTTATACTATACCACGTACCCAAAAAAATAGCAATAATTCCTTGAAATCCGATTTAAAGTTAATTATAATTAAAATGATAAATACTTGGAGGTATTATTATGAGATGTCCTTTCTGCGGTAAAGAAAATACAAGAGTCATAGACTCAAGACCTGCCGATGACGGTCTTTCCATCAGAAGACGCCGTCAGTGTGACGAATGCGACAAAAGATTTACTACCTACGAAAAAGTAGAGGCTATCCCTCTTGTAGTTATCAAAAAAGACCTTTCAAGAGAGCCTTACGACAGATCAAAGATTGAATCGGGTATCTTCCGTTCCTGTCACAAGCGCCCCGTATCTGTAGACCAGATCAACGCTCTTGTAGACGATATCGAATCACAGATCTTTAATATGGAAATAAAAGAAGTTCCAAGCAGCACCATAGGCGAGATAATAATGGATAAACTCCGTACGTTAGACGCTGTTGCTTATGTGCGCTTCGCTTCTGTTTACAGAGAATTTAAAGACGTAAATACATTTATGGCTGAACTTAAGAAATTATTAGACAAGAAATAACCAAAAGGGACAGTCCCTTTTGGTTGAGCGCGCCCATGGCGCGCAAACCGTAAAAAAGCCGACAGGTTAAACCTGCCGGCTTTAATTATCTCATTATACGTTAAATGGATTCTCGGTTGGGTATGGAAGGCTCTTTGGCTGGTTGTAACCGATGGTCTCAGCGCCAAGATACTTAAATACCTCAAAGAGTGCCTTTCCGTAGTGACCGAAAGCAACAGCTCCGTGATGTGGGAAGTTCTGCTGAATAAGAACGTGTCTGTAGAATCTGCCCATCTCATGGATAGCGAATACTCCGATACCTCCAAAGGATCTTGTAGCAACAGGAAGAACCTCACCCTGTGCAACATAAGCACGAAGGTGATTGTCTGATGTGCTCTGAAGTCTGTAGAATGTGATATCGCCAGGCTTAATGTCTCCCTCAAGTGTACCCTGAGTTACCTCTTCCGGAAGGTTTCTTGCCATAATTCTCTGGAACTTCATCTCGCAGCTTGCAAGCTTGCTTGTGCAGGTATTACCGCAGTGGAAGCCCATAAATGTATCTGTATGAGCATAGTCGAATTTGCCCTTAATGCTCTCGTTGTACATATCTGCAGGTACAGAGTTGTTGATATCAAGAAGAGTTACAGCGTCGCCGCTTACGCAGGCACCGATAAACTCGCTGATAGCACCGTAAATATCAACCTCACAGGATACAGGGATTCCTCTTCCTGTAAGTCTTGAGTTAACATAGCAAGGAACGAAACCAAACTGTGTCTGGAATGCAGGCCAGCACTTTCCGGCGATGGTAACATATTTCTTGTAGCCTTTGTGCTCCTCGATCCAGTCAAGAAGTGTAAGCTCGTACTGAGCAAGCTTCTCTAAGATCTCAGGCTTCTTGTTGCCTGCACCAAGGTCTTTTTCCATATCAGCAACAACCTCAGGGATTCTCTTATCTCCTGCATGCTTATTAAATGCCTCGAAAAGATCAAGCTCTGAGTTCTCCTCGATCTCAGCACCCATATTGAAGATCTGCTGGATAGGAGCGTTACAAGCAAGGAAGTTCATAGGACGTGGACCAAAGCTGATAACCTTAAGGTCACGTACGCCTACGATAGCTCTTGCGATAGGTACGAATTCGTTGATCATCTTAGCGCACTCATCTGCAGTACCTACAGGGTACTCAGGAATGTATGCGTTAGTGTTTCTGATGTGGAGGTTGTAGCTTGCATTAAGCATACCGCAGTAAGCGTCTCCTCTTCCATCGATAAGGTCGCCCTGTGACTCTTCTGCTGCTGCGCAGAACATAACAGGACCGTCAAAATGTTTAGCAAGAAGTGTCTCGCTGATCTCAGGACCGAAGTTGCCAAGATATACGCAAAGTGCGTTACATCCTGCTTTCTTGATGTCTTCAAGTGCCTGGCACATATGGATCTCGCTCTCAATGATACAAACTGGACACTCATAAACGTCCTTATCATTGAAATTTTTCTTGTAGGCCTCCATTAAAGCCTTTCTTCTGTTAACCGCAAGTGATGCAGGGAAACAGTCTCTGCTCACTGCAACAAGTCCGATCTTAACTTCCGGAATGTTAACCATTATAATGATCCTCCCTTAAATAATATTGAAGCGCCCTTTGACACGCAAAAACGCGCGCCCGCTCTGAAAGGTATTATATCATAATATATTAGTTTAATCAATGAACTTTTCGTGTGCAAAATGTCTCATGGGGACGGAGTCAGTACGACATTTTTCGCGGAAAATGTCGTACTGACTCCGTCCCCATGAGACAAAATTTATTTGCTTGTCCATTTTTCAACTTCTTCATCTGTTCCAAGCACGTAGTGCTGCCCTCCAAG